>Ga0187894_10000239_pt1 | contig 74234 bp, 58 predicted proteins | sample GBC1701081metaG_FD_136650 | JGI IMG/M metagenome (GOLD analysis project Ga0187894, IMG submission 136650) | White microbial mat communities from a lava cave in the Kipuka Kanohina Cave System on the Island of Hawaii, USA - GBC170108-1 metaG ... | reverse complement strand
TGCAGCGCATGCTCGCCGCGCGCCACCCGGAGCGGACCTTCGAGGTCGTGAACCTCGGACGGGCAGGGGTGAACTCCGCTTACGTCGCGAACCGGCTCGAATCCGACATCGCGGGCTACCGGCCGCAGCTCGTGATCGTGTGGGTGGGCGTGAACGACCTCTGGAACCCGCTCGAGACCGAGTCCTGGCCGACACCGATCCCGTGGGTACGCCTGCAACGCCTACTGCTGCGCTCGAACGTGTATCGGCTGCTGACCGTCATCTGGCGCACACCGGGTCTCGCCGAGGGACGCGCCGTGCCGCACGATGACCGCTGTTCCCGGCGACAAGAGACAGTGCGGGCGGAGGGACTCGAACCCCCACGAGCGGTTAAGCTCCGCGGATTTTCTTACCGGCTACGGCTTTCGCCGCCCCGGCGCGCTGGCCGGGTTTGCGGTCTGGACTATCCCTTCACCGTGCCCGGCGGAGCCGGGGTTAGGTGCTGCCCGTCTAGTCTCTACACCTTCCCGGCTGGAAGGCTCCGGCCGGGCTTGGCTCGGGATTGCCATGTGACAGGGTTCCCCGAATTTGGGCAGTTCTGCATCGCCGGTTTCCCGGCGAGCACTCAAGTGTTCCCTCAAGTCCGCTGCGTCTGCCATTCCGCCACGCCCGCGCATCCAGTGCTGACGAGACGCCCGAAGTATAGGGTTTGAGACAGCTCAGTTTCAAAGGCGGGGTTGGCGCTCGGCGGGAGCGCCAGGGGTGGGGTGGCGAACATGTTCGCGGTCGCGGGACGGGCCGAGCGGGATCGTTCCATCCCTTGAGCGCCGGGGGGAACAGGGTGTCCTGCCTGATCCCCGCGCGGACTTTTAAGTCCCTGCGTCTGCCAGTTTCGCCATCCCGGCCCATCGAGTTGTCGGCTAGTTACACGCGTCGTCGTGGCCTCTGCAACGCGTTCGCGGGCGGATTGTGCCCGCGACCGACCTACGAGGCGCTGATGGCATCGAGACGGCGCGCGGCGTCGCGTAGATCGCCCTCGGCAACGATCGCGTAGCGGCGATAGACCGCTTCCGTCTCGTGCCCGGTCATCTGCATCGCAACCGACCGCGGGACACCCGCGCGCTCGAGATTGCGCACGGCGGTCCGCCGGAAGTCGTGTGGGATGCGACCGGGAACACCCGCCGCCGTGCACGCCGAATGCCACGAACCGCGGAAGTCCCGGATACGCTCACCGTTTCGATGGAACACGTATGGGATGAGCATGCCGCGCTCGCGCTGGATACGGTCGGCTGTAGCGCGTTGGGCTGTCAGCAGGGCGCGCAGCTCGGTGGTGCACGGGAAGACACGGGCCTCACCGTTCTTCGTCGTCCCCGCGTCGAGTCGCACGGTGCCACCTTCGAGATCCACCTGCCGCCACTGAAGGGGCAGCACTTCGCTCGGGATACGCCACCCGGTGCAGTAGCCGAAGGAGACGACCGGCTGCAGATCAGCGGGCAGGGCTCTACGCACCGCTTCAAACTGCTCGCGCTCGAAGAACCCGGAGCGCACGTTATCCTCGCGCAGCATCGGGATGGGCGCGTCAGTAGCGGAACGTCAGCTCGACGTAGCCGTAGTTCGCGTCGCTCTCGGCGAACGACTTCTTCACGACGCCACCGCCGAACGCGTGACCGTAGTAGCCATAGGCGGAGAGCTGCTTCAGGAGGGTCACGTTCACGCCGACGTCGACGAGCTGGGCGAGCTCGCGGTGGCCGTTGGCCGCGATGCCGGAAAATCCGAACACGTCGTCGTTCGTCGCGCCGCCCCCCGAATACCAAAGGTCCCGCTTCTCGGTGAGGCGAACCCAGTGCCAGTCCGTGCGGAGCGTCACACGCTCGTGCGGCTTCACGATCATCTGCACGAACGTGTCTTGGCTGTTCATGAGGTTGTAGAAGGGGAACTGCGCGTAGATCCGCGAGGTCGGAATCACTTGGAAGAAGGTGTGATGCTCGTCGTCGTTCGGATCGTCGTCGCCGGACGACTGGTCGTAACCCGCGCGCAGCCACGGCGACCACGGCAGGCTCTTCACCTGATAGCCGGCTTCGAGCGCGAAGGCCCACGCACTGTGCTTCTGCACCCCCCAGTCGCCGCCTTGCACGACTCCCCAGGCGAGGCCGTCGACCGCGCCGGGCCCGAGCGGAAACGCGGTGATGAAGTGGGCGCCACCCATCTGGATCGCGATCGCGTCCGTGTCCGCCTTGCGTACCGCTAGGGGACGATTGTCGACCTTCACCGGCGGGGGAGTATCGCCGGGCTGGCGCTCGCCGAAGCGGCGATCCTCGTAGTAGAGGTAGAAGAGCCGTGCATCGGCCGGGATGGCGTCACCGAAGGGCTTCACGGTTGCGGCGAGGCCGGCCAGGCCGATGTCGCTGATCTCGCGATTGGCGCTTATCTCGTAGCCGCCGGCAGTCGGATGGAGCGCGACCGCAGTGACGTTGTAGAGGGGCTGGTTGTACGCCGCCCGCAGGCCGTCGAAGCTCCGCGTGACGTGCGTGTAGCCGAAGGGGCCGACGAGGCGCTCGCCGATGCGCTGCTTTTTCAGCCATGCGAGCGTCGCGTCCTTCGGCATCGTCTCGAGTCCGTCGCTGTACTCGAACCGTCCGCCGTCGAGGGTAAAGCCGTCGACGTGCGGCAGGTCGCGCACCCGAATCCACCCCTCCTTCAAGAAGGGTTCACCTTGATTGGTGTTGTCGCGATGGAGATGCGGCGATTGCGCGAAGTAGATGGCTCCGGGTCCGAGGTTGCCCAGGCCCGGGATGCCGCTCGCGTCGTCGGGGAGGTTCACTAGGCGCGTGTCCTGTCCGACGACCGTCAGATCGAGGTAGGGGACGTTCACCTTGAAGCCGGCGCGAAGCTGGCTCCCAAGGAAGTTGTAGCGACTGGCGCCCGATGGCGCCGCGCCCGCCGGCGGTTGAAACCAATCGACGAACTCGCCGCGGATACGCTCACTCAGGAGGAGCGTGACGTGGTCCCGCCAGCTTCCCTCACCTTCGGTCTCCGCACGCGCTGTTGCGCTCGCTAGCAGCGAGAGCCCAAGCACGCAGCAGATCGATCGTCGCATGTCGCCTCCTCCTCTTTTGCCGCCGCTCCGAGGGCGACGGGTTCATCCGACTGGACGCCACCGTCCGGTACGGGTTCGCCCTCCTCGAGGAACGAAAGCAGCCGTTCGCGGGCAGGGTAGTACGCGGGATGCTCGAGCACGGTCGCGTGCAGGCGCGGCCGCGGCAGCGGCACCTCGAGCACGTCGCCGATCGTCGCGGCCGGCCCGCGCGTCATCATGACGACCCGGTCGGCGAGCAACAGCGCCTCGTCGACGTCGTGGGTGACCATCACGACGGTCTTCTTGTCCCGCTCCCACAGGCGCAGGAGTTCGATCTGGAGCTCCATGCGCGTTACGGCGTCGAGCAAGCTGAAGGGCTCGTCCAAGAGCAGCACCTTCGGCTCGAGCGCGAGCGCCCGCGCGATGCCGACACGCTGACGCATGCCGGCCGAGATCTCGTGGGGGTAGCTCTCGCTCACGAGCGCGAGCCCGACGCGACCGAGACAGCGGTCCGCGAGCTCGCACCGCTCGATACGGGTTCGATCCGCGTGCGCCCCGTCGACGGCGAGCAGGACGTTCTCGCGCGCCGTGAGCCAGGGAAGGAGCGCGGGCGCCTGGAAGACGACCCCGCGGTCCAGACCTGGCCCGACCACCTCCCGCCCTGCGAGGATCACGCCGCCCTCGGTCGGCTCGACCAGACCCATCAGCATGGAGAGGACCGTCGACTTCCCGCAGCCCGAGTGTCCGATGATGCAGATGAACTCGCCCTCGCGGATACGGAGGCTCACCTCCCGCACGATGACCGCGGGACCGCTCGGCGTGTCGTACGTCTTCCCGAGCTGCGTCAGCTCCAGAAAGCGGTCGTTCATCGCGCCACCGCCACGAGCCGCGCAGGGTCGCGCGCAACCTCGCCGCCGACGAGGAAGTCGATCAGCAGCTTGCGCGCGCGCTGGTACTCGCGGTCGAGGTTCAGCCGACGGCGGGAGCGCGGCCGGGCGATGTCCACGCGCACGGCCGGCCCGAAGGTCGCGGCAGGCCCCGGAGTCAAAGGGTAGACGCGATCGGCGAGCAGGATGGCCTCTTCGACGTCGTTCGTGATCATCACCACCGTCTTCCGCTCCTCGGCCAAAATGCGCGCGAGCTCCGACTGGAGCGTCCCGCGGGTGAGCGCGTCGAGTGCGCTGAAGGGCTCGTCCAGGAGCAGCACCCTGGGGTTCATGGCCAGCCCGCGCGCGACGGCGACCCGCTGGCGCATGCCGCCCGACAGCTCGGCCGGTCGCTTCTGCATCGCGTCGCGCAGGTTCACGAGCCTGAGCCAGGCCTCGGCTCGTGCGCGCCGCTCCGCCGCCGAACGGTCCGGAGCCGTCGCCGTGACCGCGAGCTCGACGTTCTCCAGGGCCGTCATCCACGGCAGGAGCGAATAGTTCTGGAACACGACGCCTCGCTCGGGGCCGGGGCCGGTGACGGGCTTCCCGTCGAGCAGGATCGTGCCGGCGTCCGGTGCGAGGAGCCCCGCGACGAGGCTGATGAGCGTGCTCTTCCCCGATCCCGACGGTCCGACGACGGCGACGAACTCGCCCTCGTTCACCCGCAGGTCGATGCCCCGGAGCACGCAGCACGGACCCCGCGAGGTCGCGTAGCTCTTGCTCACGCCATCCAATGCGAGAAGGGCCACGGCGCTCCCTCACGCGATCCTGAAGCGCTGCTCGACGAGACCCATCAGTCGGTCGAGGGCGAAGCCGATCAACCCGATGGTGATGATCGAGAGAATGATGTGCGAGTAGACGAGGCTGTTGTACTCCTGCCACAGGAAGCCCCCGACGCCGGGCGCGCCGGTGAGCATTTCGGACGCGACGATCACGAGCCACGCGATGCCGAGCGAGAGGCGGAAGCCGGTGAACATGTATGGGAGCGCCGCCGGGAGCAGGATCTTGCGCAGCAGCGTGACGCCCCGCAGCCGGAGCACGCGGCCGACGTTCAGATACTCGGGGTTGATGCTGCGCACGCCGAGCGCCGTGTTGATGACGGTCGGCCACATGGCGCAGATGGCGATCGTGAACAGGGCGGCCGGCTCCGAGCGCTGAAAGACGATGAGGCCGATCGGCAGCCATGCCAGCGGCGAGACCGGCCGCAGGATCTGGATCACCGGGTCGAAGGCCCGGTGGAAACGCGGTGAGATGCCGAGGAGGAGCCCCAGCGGGGTGCCCATCGCGATCGCGAGCAGGAAGCCCTTGGCGACCCGCACCAGGCTCAAGAGCGCGAAGCGGCCGATGCCCTGGTTCATCTCGCCCTCCTTGAAGAAGGGGTCGAGCACATAGCGCTTCGATTCCGCCCATGTCCGTAGCGGGGACGGCAGGTCGGGCGCCACGGCGAGGCTGAGGAAGGTCCACAGGAGCAGCACGAGCCCGATGCCGAGCGATGGCAGCAAGAAGTTCGCGATCGCGATCCGTCGTGTGCGCATCTCAGGCCTGCAAGCTGTTGACGGGGAAGGTGCGCGCGTAGCGCTCGGGATCCGTCGGATCGAAGACGACGCCGGCGAAAAGCGTCTCGCGCCGCACGTCCTCGGCCGGCGTCTCGATGCCCATGTCGCGCGCCGCCTCGCGGAAGATGTCGGGACGGTGCACCTGCGCGACGATGCCCTGGTAGTCGAGCCCCTCGCCGACCATCCCCCAGCGTCGGAACTGAGACAGCCACCACAGCCCGTGCGACTTCCAGGGGAAGTTCGTCTGGCGGTCGAAGAACGTCATGTAGTCGGGATCCCGTGCCGTCCGGCCGTCGCCGTAGTCGTAGTTCCCCTCGAGCCGTGGGAGGATCACCGCGGGATCGGTGTTGATGTACTGCGGCTGCGAGACGACCTCGGCCACGTGCGGCCGGTTCTCCATCTTGTCGATGTACTGGCTCGCCTCGAGCATGGCGCGCAGGATCGCCTTCACGGTCTTCGGGTTCCGGTCGGCGAACGAGGCGGTGAACGCGAGCACCTTCTCCGGGTGATCCTTCCAGATCTGCTGCGAAGTGATGGCCGTGAACCCGATGCCGTCGGCGATGGCGCGCGCGTTCCACGGCTCGCCGACGCAGAAGCCGTCCATCTTCCCGACCTTCATGTTCGCGACCATCTGCGGCGGCGGGATGGTGATGAGCGTGACGTCCTTGTCGGGGTTGATGCCGCCCGATGCGAGCCAGTACCGAATCCACATCGCGTGCGTGCCGGGCGGGAACGTCATCGCGAAGGTCAGCGGCGTCCCGCTCGCCTTCGCCGCCTCGGCGTGCGGCTTGAGCTTCTGGGGCGTAGTCACGCCCTTGGCGAGGAGCGCGCGCGTGAGCGTGATAGCCTGGCCGTTGTGGCTCAAGCAGAACGGGATGACCATCGGGTTCTTCGGCGAGCCGAGGAGCCCCATCGTCGACGCGTACGGCATCCCGTAGAGCATGTGGGACGCCTGGTTCTCACCGAGTGCGAGCCGGTCGCGGATCACGGCCCACGACGCCTCCTTCGAGATGGTCGATTCGATGCCGTGCTTCTTGAAGAGCCCGAGCTCGTGCGCCATCACGATCGACGCGCAGTCGGTGAGCGCGATGACGCCGAAGCGGACTGCCGGCAGCTCGGGCCCGTCGCCGGCGTAGGCGCCGCCCACCCAGCCGCGCGGCAGCCCCGAGAGGAGAAGCCCCGTCGCCGACGCGGACGCTGCGAGAAAGCGCCGGCGCGACATCGTTCGACCAGCCGGGAATCGTCGTTTCATCACCATGGTCATGTCCTCCGAACGTGAAGTGGGCGGAGCCCGTGCTGCGGTGGACCGGACAAGACGCTGCCCGTGCGCGCGTCGAACGCCGCCCGATGGCAGGGGCACTCGAAGCGTCCCCGCTCGGGCACCCAGAGCACGGGACAGCCGAGGTGCGGGCAGCGCCGGTCGTAGGAGACGACCGTGCCGTCGTCGAGACGTACCGTGATGGTGTCGCCCGACGGACCGGCGCGCTCGGCCATCCGGCTGCCGGCCCACTCGCCAACGGCGACGAGCGCGGCAGCCGCGCCCGCCGCGCGCAGAAAGCGCCGGCGATCGCGCGCGCGCTCGGCGTCGACGGAGAGGGGAAAGTCGGAGGGCGTCTTCACCAGATCGCCTCCTCCAGATGTTGCTCGGCACGCGAACGCACGGTGCCGGCGCCATCGCCGACGAGGATCGCGTCGATCCCGGCCGGCGCCATGATCAGGTTGCGCGTGCGGACGACTCGGTCGTCGAAGTGGAAGACGTCCAGCGGACGTGCACGGCGTTGGTCCAGGGCTTCCTCGGGCGTGCAGAAGAAGAGCGCGCCCGAGGGGCAGACGGTGGCGCACATGGGTGCGTCACCGACGCTCGTACGGTGGTAGCAGAGATCGCACTTCGTCATGAGCTCTCGCTCGGCGTCGATCTTCGGCACGCCGAACGGGCAGGCGAGGGCGCAGCTCCCGCAGCCGATGCAGCGCTCCGCCGCGGCCGTGAGCACGATGCCCTCGGCGTCGATCTTGATCGCATCGGCCGGACAGACGGCCGCGCACGCGGGCTCGGCGCAGTGCATGCAGACGGTGGGCGCAGTCTGTACCGACGTCGCGCGATCGAAGACGTCGAGGTGGATCATGCTGTGCCCCGCGTGGTCGGGGCACTCGCTGCATGCGTGCTCGCACGCACGGCAGCCGATGCAGCGGCCCGGGTCGACGTAGAGGCGGCCGGTCATGTCTCGACGCGCTCCACGCGCACGGCCGCCACTTTGAACGCGGGGATGCCGGACTGCGGGTCGAAGGCGCGCAACGTGAGCTGGTTCGCGGAGCGGTCGCCGGGCCAATGATACGGGATGAAGACGGTGTCGGGACGGATGGTCGCGACCACCTGCGCGGCGAGCTCGACGCGGCCCCGCCGACTGACGACGCGCACGCGTTCGCCGTCGCGCACGCCGAGTCGCTCGGCGAGCCGCGGGTGCATCTCGACCATCGGCTCGGGGTATTGATCGACGAGCGGCCCGATCCGGCGCGTCTGCGTTCCGGACAGGAACTGCGAGACGACCCGCCCGGTCGTGAGGATCACGGGGAACTCATCGTCGACGTCCTCGGCGGGACCTCGGTACTCGACGGCGTGGAAGCGCGCTCGCCCATCGGCGTGGTGGAAGCGACCGCCCTCGAAGAGCCGCGGCGTGCCCGGATGGCCCGGCGTCGGGCAGGGCCAGAAGACGCCCATCTGCGCGTCGATCTTCTCGTAGGTGATGCCGGCGTAGTCGGCAACGCCGCCTGCCGATACGCGGCGAAGCTCGTCGAAGATCTCGGCGGACGAGCGGAACGCGAAGTGCTCGCCCTCGCCGAGCCGGCGCGCGAGGTCGCATACGATCTTCCAGTCGCGCCGTGCGTCGGCCGGTGGCGGCACCGCCTCGCGCACGTGGACCACGCGCCCCTCGGCGGTCGTGACCGTGCCCTCGTCCTCCTCCTGCAGTGAGCCCGGGAGCACGAGGTCGGCGTGCTGGGCGGTCTCGGAGAGGAAGAAGTCGATGGCGACGAAGAAGTCGAGGCGCTCGAGCGCGCGCCGGGTGAAGGCGGCGTCGGGCAGCGAGACCAGCGGGTTGAAGCAGATCGAGACGAGACCACGAATCCCACCGTCGTGCGCCAGGCCGATGATCTCGGGAGCGGTCGCCCCCTTGCGCGGCAGGCGGCTCTCGGGGACGCCCCACGCGGCGGCGACGTCGGCGCGGTGCGCGGGGTTCTCGATGTCGCGTGCCCCGGGGAGCTGATTGCAGCGCTGCCCGTGCTCGCGCCCGCCCTGTCCGTTGCCCTGGCCGGTGATGGTCGCATAGCCGCAGCCGGGCTTGCCGATCTTCCCGGTCGCGAGGACGAGATTGATGCAGGCGAGCACGTTATCCGTGCCCGACGTGTGGTGCTCGATGCCGCGGGCGTGCAGCAGCATCGTGCGCGGCGCGCCCACCCACAGCTCGGCCGCTTCGGTGATCCGGCGCGCAGGGATGCCGACCTCTCGCTCGACGCTCGCCGGGGCGTACCGCGCCGCCGTATCGCACACGGATTCGAAGCCGGTCGTATGCCGGGCGACGAAGTCGTGATCGACGCCCCCGAGCCGGATCACCTCGTGCAGGATGGCGTTCATGAGCGCTGCGTCCCGCCCCGGGCGAACGGGGAGATAGAGATCGGCAGTGCGCGCGATCGGCGTGAGGCGCGGGTCGACCACGACGAGTCGCGCACCGCGGTCGCGCGCGCGCCAGATGTAGTCGGTCGTGATCGGGCTGCACTCGGAGACGTTCGAGCCGAGCACGAGGACGAGGTCGGTCGCGAGGATGTCGGCCCACGGGTTCGCCGCGCGGTCGATGCCGAAGGCCTTCACGTTGGCCGAGCTCGCGGCCACCATGCAGAGGCGGCCGTTGTAGTCGACGTGCCGTGTGCCGACCGCGAGCCGGGCGAACTTGCCGAGCAGATAGGCCTTCTCGTTGGTGAGCGACGCGCCCGAGAGCACGGCCACGCTGTCGGGGCCGTGCTCGGCCTGCAGGCGGCGGATCCGCTCGGCGACGAGGTCGAGCGCCTCGTCCCACGGGATCGGCGCAAAGCCACGACCCGTGCGCACCATCGGGCGCAGCAGGCGGTCGGGGTGATTGCTCTGCAGGTAGCGCTTGATGCCCTTCGGGCAGAGCTTGCCGCGGTTGAACGGAAACTCCTCCCACGGCTCCACCCCGACGACGCGCTCGTCCTTGACGACGAGCGTCAGGCCGCACTGCTGGCCGCAGAAGCAGCAGTGGGTTCGGACGCGACGATCGGGCGCGGTGCGTGCGGCAAAGCCGCCCGGTGGCTCGTAGGCGAGATGCGGGCCGAACGCTCGCTCGAGTGCGCTCGGGTCGTCGGGGAGTCGTGTCATCGTGAGCGCCGGTCTCCCGCTACCCTGGTACGCGGTTGGAACTCGGCGCCGAGCACGTGAGTGTGCGCGCGCGCGACGCGTCGGCGGCGGCACGCGGGACAGCTCCGGTCGTGCTCCCCGCCGCGTGGGTCGGGGAGCAGGGCACGGACAGCGGCCGCCTGCCGGGCCGGGGCGAACGCGACGCCACAGCCGGCGCAGCGTTCGACGGGAGCGTCCGCTGCGCGTAGGAGCCGCGCGCCCACTTGCAAAGGACGGACGAGAAGATGGGCGAGCTTCGTCGTCGGGAGAGCCACGAGGAGGAGCACGACGGTCGCCTCGTGCACGAGAGCGGTCGCATGAAAGAGCGCGGGGGTCCCGAGGTGCGAGGCCATCGGCAGCGTGAGACCCGTCAGCGCGACCGCGAGCAGCAGGACGAGGGGTCCTACGTGCACGGCGTCGGCCGCGCCCGGAAGCGCCCGTTCGCGCAGGCGCACGACCAGGAAGTACGTCGCGCCGAACGTGACGGCGACGGCGCACAGCACGAGCGCGTGGAACGCGAGCCAGGCGCCGAGCCCATCGACGGCGAGACGGGCGACGGGAACGCCGGCAAGATGAACGCGGTAGGTCGCGGGGTCCTCGGCGCGGAAACGCAACCAGCCCCACACGAGCGGCAACGTGACCGCGAAGCTCGCGAGCGTGCCGCCTGAGAGGGCGAGGTGCGCGAGCCAGCGGCCGCGTCCCCGACGAGCGATGAAGCGTTGTGCGGCGAGATCCCGGCCGGCGCTTCGGAGCGCCGCGGCGAGCTGGCGCGGGTGTCGAAACGCTTCGGCGAGTGCACGCCCGTAGACGGCTGACGGCGGACGGCGCCAGAAGGCGCTCGTCCGATACGCGATCCCGACGCCGGCCGCGAGCGTCGCGGCAAGATAGCCCGTGAGCGCCGGATCGAGGTCGCTGAGCCCCCTCGACCCGAGGGCCACGGCAGCGCCGATGCCGAGGCCCGCGATCGCCGCGTCGCGCAGGGGCGCGTAGCGCATCACCCGTCTCTCCCGACCGCGGGCCGCGGCTTCGGGAAGAACCGCGCCAGGTGCTCGAGCACCGACGGCACCTCCGTCATCGGCACGTTCTCCATGATCCGCTGCCCCGCGCACGGCCGCGGGCCGCCGCGACCGCCGACCCACACGTCGACGGCCTCGACGACCGTGCCGTCGATGCGCACCTTCGTGCCCTCGAAGCCGATGTCGGCCGACTGGTGGTTGGCGCAGCTCGCGGGACAGCCCGACCAGGCGATCCGGAGCGGATCCTTGCGGTCGGCGAGCTTCGCCGCGAGCGCGCGCGTCATCGGGATGGCACGGGCTTTGGTGTCGACGAGCGCGAGGTCGCAGAAGTCGATGCCCGTGCAGACGACGAGCCCGCGCAGCACCTCCGGAGGCGCGTACGGGAGCTCGTGTAGGAGGGGCTCGGCGAGGAGCTCCCGGAGTGCCGTGTCCGTCACGTTCGGGATGAGGAGGTTCTGCTCCGTCGTGAACCGGACCTCGCCGCTGCCGTACGTGTCGGCGAGGTGCGCGAGCTCGGCGAGCTGCGTGGCGGTCACCCGACCGCCCGGCACCACGAGCCCGACGAAGCTTCGCCCGTCGTGCTGGCGGTAGACGCCCATGTGGTCGGTGCGGGTGGGCGTGCGGGCGTCGTCGCCGGCCGGCTCGAGCCGTGCACCGTACTCTGCTTCGACGGCGGCGCGCACCCGCGCCGCCCCCCAATCGTCGAGCAGGAACGCGAAGCGCGATCGGCTTCGGGCCTCGCGGGGTCCGTGATCGCGGAAGACGCGGATGGCGGCGGCCACGACCGCCGCGGCCGCGTCGGGCGCGACGAACACGTCGAGGGGCTCCGCCCGGTGATACCCGCCCGAGCCCATCTTCCCGCCGGCCAGCATGTTGAACCCGATGCGATCGCCCCACCGTGCCGGCACGAGCGCCACGTCCTGGCTCTCGGCGCCGACGCAGTTCTCGAGGCAGCCCGTCACTGCGACGTTGAACTTCCGCGGCAGGTTCGCGTACTCGTGCTTGCCGAGAAAGCTCCGTGTGAGCTCGCGTGCGACCGGCGAGGCGTCGAGAAGCGCGCGTGGCGTGAGCCCGGCTGCCGAGCAGCCGATGACGTTGCGGACGTTGTCCATGCCCGTCTGGAGCGTGGAGAGCCCGACGGCGCGCAGTTGCCGGAACACGTCGGGGATATCCGCCATGCGGACGCTGCGAAGCTGGAGCTGCTGGCGCGTCGTGACGTCCGCGAAGCCCGCCCCGAGCTGCGCCGTCACCGCGGCGAGCGTTCGGACCTGCGCCGCCGTGGCGATGCCGTTCGTGATGCGAACGCGCATCATGAAGTAGCCCGGCGTGTGTTTGCGGAAAAACACGCCGTACCACTTCATCAGGGCCTTGTCGCGCTCGCTGATCGCGTCCGCGCCGCCCCGACTGTAGCGCAAGATCTCGGGCAGGATCTGGAGGCCGGGCTTCTCCTGCTTGAATTGTTCGATGCGGTTCATGTCGTCCGTTGCGGCATCATGCTTGCTTATGACTTCGATCGACGGAGCCGATCGGTCGTGTCCGTCGTGCTCGTGGACCAAACAACGCAAGGCGGATGCCAGCAGATGATTCGGACGTGCGGCGTGCGACCGCGCTCGGCTTGGCGCCGGCCGCTCAGTTTGACGGCAGCAGGGTGCCGCGCGGACGTGCAGCGCGTGGTACGCCTCCGCGCTGATGACGGGAATCGTGAACGCTAATGCTCGAGACGAAGCAGCTCCGGATCTTCAAGACGATCGTCGACGTGGGAAGCTTCACGCGCGCGGGCGAACACTTGGGGCTCAGCCAGTCGGCGGTGAGCCAGCAGGTGCGCGGGCTCGAGGACGCCGTCGGCGTGCCGCTCCTCTTGCGCGCGGGAAAGGGCACGCGCCCGACGCATGCGGGCGAGCTGCTGCTGCACTGCGCGCGGCAAGTGCTCGCGAAGCTCGACGAGGTCGAGCGGCTCCTCGGCGAGCAAGGCGAAGGGCACACCGGCGCGCTGCGGGTCTGCGCGCCGGAGCCGGCATGCGCTTACTTGATGCCGCCAGTGCTGGCGACGCTTCGCACCCGCTTCCCGCGCATCGAAGTGCGGGTCGCCAACGCCCACCCCGAGGCGACGCTCGCGCGGCTCGCGGCGGCCGACGTCGACGTGGGGCTCGTGCCCATGTCGGTCGAGCCCGAGCGTGTACGCGTGCTCCAGATCGGGCGTGACGAGCTCGTCGCGATCGTGCCGCGCGATCATCCGTGGGCGGGAAGGCGCTGCGTGACTACGCGTGACTTCGAGGACGAGCCGCTCGTTCTCTACGATCGCCAGAGCCCGATCACGACCCTGACGCTCGAGTGGCTGCTCGCCGACGGCGTGTTCCCACGCGTGGCGCTCGAGATCGAGCAGCTCGAGGGCTTGAAGCGCGCCGTCCGCGCGGGGATCGGGGTCGCCGTGGTGCCGGCCTGGTCGGTCGGTGCCGAGGTCGCGGCCGGCGAGCTGACGGCGCTCGGGCTCGGGGACGTCGGGCTCAGCCGTGCCTGGGCGATCGTCTACGTCGACTCGCAGCCACAGCCGGCGACGCTGCGCGCCTTCGTCCAGGTATGCGCCGAGGTCCTGCCGCCGGTGCTGAGCGGGCTGCGATGATCTGGTCGCGTGCGTTCGGCGACGCGGAGGTGCGCCGGGGGCGCCGCCTTCGCTCCCCGATAGTCGCTCGGGGCGGCGCCCCCGGCGCACCTCCGCGTCGCCGGGTGCGTGCGAGAACCGTGAGACTGATCCGATCGCGGGGTTGACGCTCCTCTCCACGCGACGTACCGAGGTGATCATGTCGACGGTTCGTGGGAGCTGCCTGTGCGGTGACGTCGCGTGGGAGGTCGAGGGATCGCTCGACCTCATGTCGCACTGCTACTGCTCGCGTTGCCGGAAGGCTCACGGCACGGCTTTCGCGACGTACGTCATGGGTCCCGCCGACGGGTTGTCGATAGTCTGGATAAGCCTCGAAAGTTGACGGAGCACCCAGTATCAGACGTCGGCTTCCCCCCGATCTCCCCGGCTTGAGCGGACGCCCGCCCGTCGCGCGGCGCTCGCGGACGTGCTCGACTGAGGCATGGCGACGCCGCGCAATCCGGGGCGACGGGGGAGGATCGATCAAACCGCACGTCCCGATAAGAACCGGTTCCGGTGATTACAAGCCGACGTCTGACATTGGGTGCTCCGTCAACGTTCGAGGCTTGTCCAGACTATCGACCGTCATCTCGGGCAGACGATGCGATTCTCGCTGCACACGCACCCCTCGTACTGCTGGAACAGGCAGTCGGGTCCGAGCGCGCCGCAGTGCTCGCACTCGTGCACCTGCACGAAATCGGTTCCCAGTCTGACCGCGCAGGAGCTGAGCGGGATGCAGATCTCCGACGCCGTCATGCAGAACGGAGCGCCGTTGGCGCGGGTGATGTAGTTGTCGAGCCCCAGGCTGACGCTCGCACTGCACGTCTCGTCGCGCTCTCCCTGGAAATCCTTCCTGAAGCAGCGAACCATGGGGCTCGCACACAGCCCTGCCTCGTCACGCGCACCGCAGCGGACGGTGACGCCGGTCTCGACCACTTTGCCGGGAAACATGACGATGGTGCGAAGGGTGTAGACGGGTGGCTCCGAGGGCGCCGGGCACGTTCCCTGCGTACAGCACGAACACAGGCCGCCCACGCACGATTCGTTCGGTGCACAAGGACGGCCGCACGCGCCGCAGTTCTCGAGGTCGGCCGTCGTGTCGACGCACCCTCCTCCGCAGCACGTCTGTCCGATGGTGCAGCAGCCGCTTCCACAACACTGGGGAAGCCCCTGCCCGGGCTCGCTCGTGCAGCAGCTCGAGGACTGCTGGCCGCTACCCGCCCCGAGGATGCAGCGCCCGATGAGGTTCTGCCGGTAGCAGTCGCGGCACACGACCTCACACCCGAGCCTGCCGTCGCGGCCCGCCCGGTCGAACTGCGGCCAGCCCTGAGCACAGTGCGCGGCGCAGGCGCCAGCCGTGTTCCAGCACTGCTGGCGGTCGGTTCGTTGGAGACCACGACAGCCCTTGCGCAGCGCCTTGCAGTCGTGGACGCATATCCGCTGCAGCTTGCCCTTGAGCGAGACGCCGAGGCCCACCTTCCCGTTGCAGAAATCCGTGCAGCCCCGGCCGAGGGCAGAAGGCGGGAGCGGGAGACCCACGCCCACAAGGCAGGCGAGGATTGACGTTAGCGCAAGGCGTCTCACGGCAGGTGGCGTCGGGACCATGCGGCGCCGAGTCATCGCCGTCCTTATACCACGCTACCCCGACCTCGGTGCTAGTCTAGAAGCATCCCGTTCACGAGGATTCGCAGCGGCCCCACTGCGACGTTGAAGCCGGCCCCGAAGCGCCCCATGCCGAAAAGCTCCTGGGCGCGCCCCGCAGTCGATACGAACACGACCTCCTCGCATCGCCAGGTGCGTCGATGTGTGCCCGACGTCGTGCCGACGAGCCGATGACGGCATCGGACGCCGGGCACCCTCGAGGCTAGTCGAGCACCTTGAGGCAGCTCCGCGCGGCGAGCTTGGCGCTGAGCCCGCACGACGGAAGGGCGCCGTAGTTGAGGTTGGCGTCGCCCGTGCCGCAGTTGATCTGCAGGAGCGAGAGGTAGCCGCTGCAGTTGCCCTTGCCGCAGCGGTCGATCGAGAAGCCGATGCCCGCCTGGACGGGGCCGCAGCCCCCTTTCAGCTCGCCCGTGGTGTCGAGGATGTCGTCGGCGAGACCGAATCCCTTCGCGTTGGGATCTTGGAATGCACCCGCCTCCGGCGTGGTGGTGTACTCGAGCGACTCACCGATCCCGAAACCCGCTTCGGCGCAGAGGGACCATCCCTTGTCGGTGCTGCAGTACTGTCCGCCGGCGCCGAGTCCGACATAGGCGCCGACGCCGATGCACCAGAGGCCCGACGGATCGCGGCGGTCGACGGGATCGTTGTCGACGTAGGCGTAGAGGTTTGCCTGGCGCCCGCGGTAGAGCGCGGGATCGCGCGCCGTCCAACGGCCGGCGTCGGGGTCGTAGTCGCGCGCACCGAAGCGCACGAGGCCGGTCGCGGGATCGCGCAGACCACCGGCGAAGCCGATCGCCAGGTCGAACGACGGATCGGTGTCGCCGAGCACGGCGCCGAACGCATCGTAGGTGATGCGCTTCACCGTGATACCACTCGTGTCGAAAACGGCCCGCGGGGTGCCGACCTGGTCGGTCGCCACGTAGAAGAGCGTCGCACCGCGCCCCATCGCGAGCAGGTAGCCCGCCGGATCGTAGTAGTAGACCGACAGCGTTCCAGCGGCATCGCGGGACGCCGACAGCCTGTACACGTCCATCACGCCATCGTAGAGGTATTGGGCCGTTCCGCTCGTGTCGGTGCGTGCGATGCGCCGCTCGAGGCCGTCGTGCGCGTACGCGAGGGCCTGCCCGGGGAGGGTCGCCGCGATCAGCTCGCGGCGCGCTCCGTACGTGAACGTCGCCGAGCCCCGGGCGGCGAGCATGCCGTCGGCGTCGATCGTGTAGCTCGTGGCACCGATCGACAGCACGCGGTCCTGTGCGTCGTACGTCGCGTCGACGGCAGCCGCCGCGCCGAGGCGGCGGCTCGCGCGGTTGCCGTTCAGGTCGTAGGTGTGGCGCTCGGACGGAACGCCGTCCGTGTCGACCTGCAGGAGCTGTCCGTCGAGGTCGTAGGTGTAGGTGAACGTCTGCGTCACGCCGCCGATGGTCTCGGTGCGCTGGCTGATGCGACCGGCGACGTCGTGCTCGAGCACGAGGGTGTAGCGCTCGGTGCCGCCCACGGAGAGCGTGCGGCTGTGAACACGCCCGAGGCTGTCGTACGCGAAGTCGAGACGGAAGGTGCCGTCGTCGATCCGCGACGGCTCGCCGCCCGGGCCCGCCCGAGTGATGGTGAACGGCCCGACGGTCGCGAGCAGGCGATCGACGTCCCATCCGAGGGCGGTGGTGACCGAGTCGACCCCGCTCGCGAGCGCGACCGAGACGGGCAGCAGGCCGTCGTCGTGCGTCACGTCGAAGCGCCCGGCGGCGGAGCCGGTGAACTCCGTGCGCGTCACGAGGTCGCCGTCGTACGAGAACGTGAGCTGCTCGGCGGTGCCGCCGCCGGGGGGTGTCCGCGTGATGCCCGTCACGCGGTCGGTCACGTCACCGTACGCGTAGGTCACCGTTGCCTCGGCGGTCGTGACGCTCTGTGGCCGCCCGCCGGCGTCGTAGGCGTGGACGATCGTGCGACCTCCGGGGAGACCCAGCTGCGTGAACGCGGTGTCGACGTCGTAGGTGCGGGTGTAGGGCGCGCTGCCGGGCGGCGTGTAATTCTGCGGGAGGTGGATCGGGGTGTGCGTCAGCTGGTGAACGGCCCCGCTCGGCATGGTGACCGCCGACGGCTGGCCGTTGGCATCGTATGCGAAGCCGTAGACGCGGTTGTCGGCGGTGGTGAGGTTCGTCACGCGCCCGGCCGCGTCGTGTCCCCAGTGGATGGTCGCGCCCGCGGCGTCCGTGCGCGACACGAGGCGGCCCTCGGCGTCATACTGGTAGAGCGAGGACTGCGACCCCTGGGTGAGCGTCGAGATGCGCCCCTTCGCGTCGCGTCCCACGACCACCGGGTCGATGCCGGGCGCAAGCGTCACGCTCGCGACGCGTCCGGACGGATCCAGGAGGGTGGTGCGTTGGCGTCCCCCCGCGCTCGTGCGGGCGATCGTGCGGGTAGCGGACGTGTACGTCGCGGTCGAGGCGTTGCCGTTGCGGGTGAACGTTGCGTTGAGCGAGACGAGCGTTCCAAGGTTGCTCGGGTCGGTGAAGGTCGCGCTGCGCGCCGAGGACACGTTCATCGTGCGGCCGCCCGGCGTCGAATAGACCATGGTGCTCAGATCCTGCGCGGAGAAGCCGAAGCGTGGGTCGCCCCGGCGCTGGATCGTCACCGTTCGTCCGTCGGGATAGGTCACGGTCTCGGTCTCGTCCGTGGCGCCTGCGTCCGCGGTCGTGACGCCGCCGCTCGCGTCGACGTTGGTGTAGCGGGTCTTCCCGCTGGACAGGATCTCGGTCGTGAACGTGCTCGTTCGCCCGAGCGTGGTGGCGAGGCTGACGGTGCGTGATCCCGGAGCCTCGCTCTCGCTGAGGGTCATCACACCCCCCACGCCGTCCTGATCCTGCGCTAGGCGGCCGGCCGCGTCGTAGGCGAAGGTGTGCGGGTGCCCCTTGGCGTCGGTGAGCTGGGTCAGCAGGCCTCCCGGCGTGTGCTGCAGCTGTGTCATGCCACCAACCGGGTCCGCGACGGTTGCGAGAAAGCCGTCCGCGTCGAGCGTGAGCGCGGTTCGCTGGCCGCCGGGAGCCACGATCGCCGTCGGCACGCCGCCCGCGTCACGCTCCACAGTGGTCGCGTTGCCCCCGTCGTCGGTGGTCGACGCGAGCCGTCCCGCTCCGTCGTAGGCGAACTGCCGCCGGAACGCCTGCGTGAACGCGTCGACCGTGGCAAGGTGGCGGCCGTTCGCGTCGAACACCCACAGCTCGCGGCCGTCGTCGTTCGGAAGGACGACGGTACCGGCCACGATCGGAACGCTCGGAAGTTTGGAACGACGCCCCGGCTCGCCGGATGCGGCGGCCCGCACCGTCGGCGATCAGGAGTCCGCCGTCCGGCGCGATCGCCACGCCGAACGCCGACTGCAACAAGGCCAGCGTGGGAGGGCCGCCGTCGCCCGCGAACGCATTCGTGAGGCCACCGGCGACGGTGCGGATGATGCCGTCGAGACCGATGCTCCGTACACTGTAGTTGTTGGTGACGAAGACGACGCCCTCGGGCGACACCGCGAGACCCTGCGGATTGGAGAGCTGCGCCGCCGTCGCGGGTCCGCCGTCGCCCGCGTCGCCCTGGACTCCGGTCCCGGCGATCGTCGTGATCATGCCGTCGGGGCCGATACGCCGGACCTTCTGTCCGCCCAGGTCGGCAACGTAGATGCTGCCGTCGGGTCCCAGGCCGAGCCCCTTGGGCGCGTCCACGTGCGCCAGCGCTGCGGGACCGCCGTCGCCGTCGGATCGGTCGCGCTCGACGGCGGTGATGGAGGTGATGGTACCGTCCGGCGCGATGCGCCGGACGGTGTCGCCAAAGGCCTCCGAGACGTAGATGGTTCCATCGGGGGCTACCGCCAGGCCCCAGGGTTGCCCCAGCCGCGCGGCGGTCGCGGGACCGCCGTCGCCGGTGTGGGTAAAGTTGCACGGGGTGCCGACCCCCGCGATCGTCGTGATGATGCCGTCGAGCCCCACGCGCCGGACGCGGCAGTCCGCGTAGTCTGCGATGTACACCGAGCCGTCGGGCGCCTCCGCCGCGTCGTTCGGAGCGACGAGTCGGGCCTGGAGGGCCGATCCTCCGTCGCCGAGGGTCTGCCCTCCGCCTGCGATCCGCCGCAGGAAGCCGTCCGCCGACACCCGGTAGACGAAGCCGAAGCTGTCCGCGATGAGATAGCCGCCGTCGGGCGTGGCGGCGACGGACTCCGGCCGCGCCAGCAGAACCTGGGTGGCCGGGCCGTCCGGGTTCATCGTGCCGCCGCCCGCCGCAGTGCTCATGACGCCGAGATCGACGCCGCTGCGCACGCGACCGTCGCCGAGATAGAGCTGGCGCGAGGGGAGATCGAGCGTGTGATGCACGCCCAGCGTCCAGCCGCCGAGGCCGGCGCCGCGGGCATCCCAGCCACCGACGAGCACTTCGACGTCGCGTATCAACGTGAACGCCTGCCGCATCGTGCGGCTGGGGAACAGGGCCACTCCCAGCGCCATGGCGGCGAAGGTCCTTCCCTGCTCCGGCGGTTCCACCACGATGGCGGGGTAGACGTATCCGATGCGAACCGTCGCCTTCTGCGCGCCTTGCACGGTACGGCCGAAGGCGTCGAGCCCGTCCCAGACGAAGTGCGCCACCTGGTTCGGCGCGGCCGGCACGTCCTGGCTGAACGTCCGCCCGAGAATCGTCATGTCGACGGTGATGCCCGCCAGCGGTGGTGGTATCGTCGCGCCACTCACCGCCAGGTCGATCGTGCGGGCTTCCACGCGGTCGGGCACGCGGTCGCTCCGATAGTGGAGACGGAAGGGGACGCCGGCGATCGCAACGTCCTCGCCGAGGGTTCGGTTCTGGCATTCCACCACCGACGCATGTCGGTCGCACGGCTTCTTCTCGGGTTTGGGTGGCTTCGGCGGACGCTTCGGCGGGTCCTGCGGAGGGTCGCTCTTGGGCGGTAGGGCGAAGGGAAAGTTGCAATCGACGGCGGAAAAGTGCGCGATGGGAACGCGCCAGAGAGTCTGCGCCGGCGAGTACAGCGCCCCGAGCCGCTCGCGCTCGGCCTCCGTGATGGCGAGGCCCGCGTCGACCTGACCGTCGCCATCGGTGTCGATCGTGGCCACACCGGCCACCACGTCGACGATGCCGATCACGCGGCCGTCGTCCGCCGGCACCCATGCCGCGCCCTCGCGGTCGTAGAATCCGGTCGGCACCTTCGTCCCGACCGGCAGGTCGAGGAAGTTCTCGACGTAGTGGATGAGCGGCTGGCTGAACTCCACGCGTGCGGCACCCGCGGCCATCGCCTCGTCGACGCTGTACTCGACGGCGTAGGTGTAGCCGCTCGTGGGGGGGAGATCGGCGGGCATCGCGGCGGGACCGGTGTCACCGACGGTGAACTCCGTTGCACGCACCTGCATCGACGCAAGCGGATGCATGCTGCCGTCCGGCATCACCATGGTGGCGGTCGTTCCCGATGGGATCAGCACGGTCGCCCGGCGCTGGCCGTCGGTGTCGTCGCTCATTCCGCCGCGCGCCACCTGCATCCCGGGCGCCGCGAGATCGATCGTCGTCACCTCGGCGTCGAGCGGGATCATGACCACGTCGGGCACCATCGCGAAATGGTTCCACTGCGCTGGCACCTGGCGCTGTGTCGGGAGGAAGCCAGCCTTCTGGTAGTCGAGCGTCAGCGAGCCGCCGCCGTTCACCGCGATGTCGAACAGCCCGTCGGTACGCGTGCGGGTGAGGCCGAGCTCGGGGTGCCGCAGCACCGTGATCGTCACCGCTTCGAGCGGCGAGCCGTCGCGTGCGTGGACGCTGCCGCGGAGCACGGCAGCGCGCCTTGGTTCGATCGTACCGGGCGCGACGCCGTACTGGATCGGGGTGGGCCCGGAGTAGAGGAAGGATGTGAGACCGGCGAAGCCGGGGATCGTCGTCCGATCGACGGGAGGCGCGACGCTGGCGGGATCGGGCGGGGGCCCGGTCGGGATCGTCGTCGACGTGCTGGTGGTGGTGGCCATCGTGGTCGTCACGGTCGTCGTCGAGAGCGTCGTCGTGATGACCGTCGTGGTGGTCGTCGTCGTGCTCGTCGACGTCGTGGGAGCGGTCGTCGTCGTAGTCGATGCGGGCAGGCTGGTGCTGGTCGTCGCGGGCGACGTGCTCGTGCTGGTCGACACCGGGGCGCAGGTGCAGTCGGCCTGGCACTCGGCGCCGAGCGGGCAGCCGGTGCCGCTGTCGCACTGCTCGCCGCCCGCCGCGTCGACGACGCCGTCGTTGCACGACGAGCGCATCGCCGCGAAGGTCCGCGTGAGCTTCGCCTTCTTCGCGACGAGCTTCGCGCCGAGCGTCTGGCAGCTCGGATTGATCGTACCGGTGAGCGTGACCGAACCCGCTAGGGGAGGGCACGTTTTCCACTTCGCAGCCAGCCGCGTTCCCTTGGCGCTGATCCTCGGCTTCACGCGCTTCGCCGGACACAGATCGACGATCGCCAGCATCGTCGCGTCGATGGCGAGGGTGTCGACGGGAGCACCGCTGGCTCCGCTCGCGACCAGCGGCTCGCCCTGCACGATGAAGCGGCCGGGCTCGCACGGCGCCGGCTTCGGCTTCTTCGAGGATGCCGGCAGCACCAGCGTCAGGAGGCAGAGGATCGATCCGGCGGCGGCGATCGCCCAGGAGCGTCGTGCCGGCGGTTCGGGCATGACCGCCGCGACGCTACGCGACCCGCAGTCGCGGCGTCAAGGATGAAGCGGGCCGCTGTCGCGCGTGACAAACGCGAACGCGCTAGCTCGCCGCGACTCCTATTTGCACTTGAGTGTCGCTCCGGCCGCGACGAGCACGCAGCTCGGGGGCGCGGGCGGAGTCGCCGGGAAGCGAGCCTCCACGCACTGACCGTCGATGGCCGTGGGCACGTCGAGCACGAGCGTGGCGACAACCGGGAGGTCGCTGCCGTTCACCGGGTAGGTGCCGTTCTTTCCCTTGAGGCCGAACTTGATCCCGCCCGGTACGGCCTTGTTCACCTTGACGCCGAGCTTCTGGAATTGAATTCCCGTATGCACCCGGCCGCAGATGGACGGTCGTGACGGTTGCCGTCGAGAGCAACGGCACCACACTGCCGCGTTCGATGAGCGACGGGTCGAAATCCACGATCCCCAGCGCCGTGACGTCGAAGACGACGCTCAACGGTCCGGGTGATCACTCCGACGCGCGAATGCCCTCGATCACCGCCGTATCGATCGGCAGCTCGACGGTAAACGTCGTGCCGCGGCCCTCGCGCGTGTGCACGTTCACCGACCCGGCGTAGCGTGTGACGATCCCGTGCACGATGCTGAGCCCGAGGCCCGTACCGCCGTCGCGATGGCGCGTCGTGAAGAACGGGTCGAAGATCCGATCCACGTGCTTGCGCGCGATGCCGCGTCCGTTGTCGCGCACGCGCAGGCTGACGCGCCCGCCGGACGACCCGGTCTGTACGACGATCGACGAGGCGCCGGCCTGGGCCGCGTTCTGGACCAGATTCATCAGGACCTGCTCCAGCTCCGACGGCTTCATGCCGATGCGGGGTAGCCGGCGCGCCAAGCGCGTTCGCACGAGGCACCCGGCCGGAACGCTCCGCTCGCGCACGAGGTCGCACACGCCGCGCACGACGCCGTTCACGTCGACGAGCCAGCGCTCGGCCTCCTCCTCGCGCGCGAAGCGCAGGATGCCCTTCACGATCTCGCCCCCGCGGCGTGCTTCCGCGACGATGCGGGCGAGCGAGGCGTCGACCTCGACCGGCGGCGCGCCCTCGGCGTTGAGGGCGCGCGCCAGCTCCGCGGTCGCGAGGATCGCGGCCAGGGGATTGTTGATCTCGTGCGCGATGCCGGCGGCGAAGGTTCCGATCGACGCCAGGCGCTCGGACGTGCGAAGTTGTCGCTCGGCCTGCTCGCGCTCGGTCACCTCGTGCTGAAGCTGCTCGTATGCCTCGGCGAGGCTCGCCGTCCGTTCGCCGACCCGCTGCTCCAGCTCGTCGTGCGCGCGGCGGAGCGCGTCCTCGGCCCGCCGCTCGTCGGTCACGTCGCGGAAGGTCGCGACGGCGTTCACGACCGAGCCGTCGGCGTTGCGGATGGGCACCGACCCGCCGCGGAGGACGCGCGCCACCCCGTCGCCGCATTGCACCTCGGCCTCGATCTCGCCCGACGGGACGCCCTCGTGCAGCGACGCGAACAGCGACCAGTTGGGACGTCCGGGCGCCGGCTCGGCGAGGGATCGTTGACCGAGCCGCTGGCCCCAGATGCGATCGGCCGCCGGGTTGGCGAGCACGAGGCGATTGCTCGCAGCATCGACCACGACGACGCCGACCGGGAGCTGGCTCAGGACGGTACGCAACAGCTCGCGCTCCATCGCGAGGGCCTGGATCAGCTCCTCGCGTTCCTGCTCCGAGGCCTTCTGCGCGGTCACGTCGTGCAGCACGGCCTGCACGGCGGCGCGCCCGGAGCGGTCGTAGACGGCACCGCGCACGTTCACGAGGATCTCGCGGCCGTCGAGCCGCTTCATGCGGGATCCGAACGGGAACGGGAAGCGCTCCCCGCGCCCCATGGTCGCCGCGAAGCGCGTCTGCGCGCGGACGAGGTCCTCCGGATGGAGGAAATCCCACGGCGATCGACCGATGAGATCCTCGGCGCTGCTCGCGCCGATGAGATCGACGGCCGCACGGTTGACGAAGGTGACCCGCTGGTCCTCGATCTCGACGATCGCATCGGGACACATGTCGATGAGCGCGCCGTACCGTTGCTCGCGTTCCTGGTGGAGGCGTTCGACGCGCTTGCGCTCGGTCTCTTCGCGACACACGGAGCCGACGCCGAGCAGGTCTCCGGCACGGGTGCGGATGGGATAGTGGCTCACCAGCCAGTGCCGGGTGCCGTCGGTGAACCGCCGGTCGAGAAGCGGGGTCCCGGTGTCGAGCACCCGCCGCAGGCCGGGGACTGCCACGGCGCCGATCGCGGGCAGGACTTCGTCGAAGGTGTGCCCCAGGCACTCGTCGACGGTGCGGCCACCGGCCGATACGAGCACCTCGTTCACGTAGGCGCAGCGCAGGTCGCGGTCGAAGAGCGCGATGCCGAGCGACGAGGCGGCAAAGAGCATCTCCAGAAGCGGGGGGAGATCCTCGACGCGCCACGCTCCCGACGTGCTCGGCACGTGCGTGTCCTACCTCACCGACCGGCCCGGTCGTCAACCAAGGCGCGGTCGTAACCGCGGCTGCCGCCGCTTGTTGTGGGGCCGCTCGGCGTCGTTTATCTTCGCCCTTTCGCCACCTCGTCTATGCCCGATGCCATGCTGCGTCCCATGCCGGAGCGGGATCCCGCTCCGCCGATCGACGGGGTCCTGCCGACCGTAGGCGGCAAGTTCTTCTTCATCGGCCCGCAGAAGTTCTACGTGCGGGCCGTCTCGTACGGTCCGTTCGGCACGGCGAGCCACGGCTTCCCGTTCCCGGGCGAGGCGGTCCTCGATCGCGACTTCGCGCTCATGCGCGAGGTCGGCGCGAACGTCGTGCGCACGTTCACGGTGCCGCCGCGCTGGCTGCTGGATCACGCCGCCGCGCACCGTCTCCGCGTCCTCGTCACGATCCCGTGGCTCGAGTACACGTGCTTCCTCGACGACAAGGACGTCATGCGCGAGACGCACGGCATCGTGCGGGCCGCGGCGGAGACCCTGGGCGGGCATCCGGCCCTGTTCGGGCTGCTCCTCGGCAACGAGATCCCGCCCGACATCGTACGCTGGCACGGTGCCGATCGCGTCGCGGCGTTCCTGCGCGACCTCGGCGACGAGGTGAAGCAGGCGAGCCCGTCGACGCTGATCTCGTACGCGAACTTTCCGTCGACCGAGTACCTCGACCTCGGCGACTTCCTCGACTTCCTGTGCTTCAACGTCTACCTCCATCGCGAGGGCGACTTCCGGCGCTACCTCTCGCGCCTGCACAACCTGGCGATCGACAAGCCACTGGTCCTGTCCGAGTTCGGCGTCGACTCCATCCGCGAGGGGGCGGAGGAGCAGGCGAAGCTCCTGTCGTGGATGGTGCGAGCCGCGTTCGAGAGCGGGGTCGCCGGCACCACCATCTTCGCCTGGACCGACGACTGGTACACGAACAATACACAGATCACCGACTGGGCATTCGGCCTGGTCGACGTCGAACGCAATCCGAAGGCCGCCTTCCACGCCGTGCAGGCGCAGTACCGGGCGCCGCTTCCGCCCCCGCTCGAGCGCCCGCCCAAGGTCTCGGTCGTGATCTGCGCCTACAACGCCGAGCGGACGATGGACGCGTGCCTCGCGTCGCTGCGGAACCTCAACTATCCCGACTACGAGGTCATCGTCGTCAACGACGGCTCGACCGATCGCACGCCGGCGATCACCGCCGAGCACAAGGCGGCGTACGACGCGGATCCCAACGGGCCGCCGATGGTGGTGATCGACCAGGTGAACAGGGGGCTCTCGATCGCGCGCAACGTCGGCATGGAGGCCGCGACCGGCGAGATCATCGCCTATACGGACTCGGACTGCGTGCCCGATCCGGACTGGCTCTACTTCCTCGTCTACAAGTTTCTGCGCAACGGCTACGTGGCGGTCGGCGGCCCGAACTACCCGCCGCCCGAGCCGAGCCTCGTACCTGCGGCGGTTGCCGTGTCGCCAGGCGGTCCCGCGCACGTGCTGCTCGACGACGAGATCGCCGAGCACATCCCCGGCTGCAACATGGCCTTCACGAAGAAGGTGGTGCAGGAGATCCACGGCTTCGAGCCCATCTTCGCGGCCGCCGGCGACGACGTGGATTTCTGCTGGCGGCTGCAGAACCGCGGCTACGCCGTCGGCTTCAGCCCGTCGGCCACCGTCTGGCACTACCGTCGCAACACGGTGAAGGCGTACCTCAAGCAGCAGATGGGCTACGGCAAGGCCGAGGCGTTGCTGTACTTCAAGCATCCATACCGCTTCAACATGCTCGGCCAATCGCGCTGGCTGGGTCGCATTTACGGCGAGCTCACGACGGCCGTCCTCTCGCGCCGCCCGGTCATCTACTTCGGAGCATTCGGGCGTGGCCTCTTCCAGTCGATGTACGAGCCGCCGTCCTCGCTCCTGTCGTACCTGCCGTTCACGCTCGAGTGGAATGCGATCGGCATCCTGCTCTTCCTCGCCGGCCTCGTCTCGCCGTCGATCCTGCCGATCGCGGCGATCCCGCTCGGCATCTCCATTGCCTGGTCGATCGGCACGGCGTGGAGCGCGCGCGTCGATTCGCGATTCTCGGGCCTGGTCGCTCGCAGCTTGATCGCCGTGCTCACGTATCTCGGTCCCCTGGTGCGTGGCGTCCAGCGCTACTTGTGGCGCATGCGTGTCCGCGCCGACATCGAGCAGATCGTCCCCGCTGGCCGCCGCCAGCCGGCAAAGATCGACTGGCGGCGGCGCGCCTTCGTCGTGCGCTACTGGAGCGAGCAGGGGCACGAGAAGGAGTCGCTCCTGGGCGCGCTCATGGACTTCCTCATCCCGCGCAAGTACCTCATCGCCGTCGATCCCGGCTGGAACCCATGGGATCTCGAGGTCTACCGCGGCATCTGGGCCAAGGCGCGGGTCGGCGTCGCGACCGAGAACCACGGCGGCACGAAGCGCGTGCTGAACGCTCGCTGCGAGGTGCGTCTGACGCGCGTCTCCCAGCTCGTCCTCACCGGCTTCGCGATCGCGACGGTGCTCGGCGTCCTCTTCGCCGTGCCGGAGATCGCCGGCATCGGCGCTGCGCTCGGCATCGTCAACCTGGGTGTCATCGTCGCCGAGACGTATCGCCTCGCGCGCATCCTCAACGAGACCCTCGACATCGCTGCCAACTCGGTAGCCCTCCGCCCCCTCAACGGCGACCACCAGCAGGAGCCGGAACGGGAGGCCGCGTGAAGCGCGGCCGACGCCCATCGGAGCACGACGCAAAGGCGTCGTGCGCACGGGGGCCGTTCTGCGGGGGTTCCGTGAGGAACCCCCTGTCGACGCGGGGCACCTGACGAAACGATGTCGGGAACGCTCCCCGTCGTCGGTAAGGTTCTGCGGCGGCTGCGGCCGCACCGATGGCTGTTCGCGAGTGCCGTCCTCCAGGTGCTCGTGATCGGGTTCCTCGAGCTGGCGAAGCCCTGGCCCCTCAAGATCGTCGTCGACAACGTCCTCGGCGGAAAGCCCCTCGGGATCGCCGCCTTCGATTCGCTCGGCCGCACGACGATGCTCGGTGCCGCGTGCGTCGCGCTGATCGCCGTCTACGCGCTCCTCGGCACCCTCAGCGTCACCTCGAACTACGCGACCATCAGCGTCGGCCAACGCATGGTGAACGATTTCCGTGCCGAGCTGTATGCGCACCTCCAGCGCCTCTCGCTCGCCTTCCACAGCCGGCGTGAGGTGGGCGATCTCCTGTTCCGGCTCACGGCCGATACGTTCGCGATCCAGACGTTGACGATGAACGGGTTCTTCCCGATCCTGACGTCGGTCGTCCTGCTCGGCGGCATGCTCGTCGTCATGCTGCGGCTCGATTGGATGATGACGCTGGTCGCGCTCGCGATCGTGCCCCTCTTGTTCGCGACCATCCTCACGCTCTCGGCCCGCATCAACGCGCTGGCGACCGACGCCCGCCTGAAGGAGAGCGCCCTCTGGGCCGTCGCGCAGCGCACGATCGGGGCCATCCGGGTGATCCAGGCGTTCACGACCGAGCCGGCCGAGCACCGCCGGTTCGTCGACACCTCGAGCGCGAGCCTCGACGCCAACCTGCGGCTATACACCTTCCAGAGCGTCTACTCGGCCTTCGTCGGGATCTTGATCGCGGCCGGGACGGCGGGCGTGCTCTGGTTCGGTGCGAGCCACGTGATGCAGGGCACCCTCAGCATCGGAGACGTGCTCGTGTTCACGAGCTATCTGGCGTCGCTCTACGCGCCGATCAACAGCCTCACGCAGACGTGGGGACTCATCCAGGGGGCGCGCGTCGGGGCCGAGCGCGTGTTCGAGATCCTCGAGACGGCGCCCGATCTGGTCGACGGCCAGCGCGAGCTCCGGCGCGCGGACGTGGAGGGTCGCGTGCGCTTCGAGGACGTCCACTTCGCCTACGAGTCGAGCCGGCCCGTCCTGCGCGGCGTCACGTTCGAGGTCGCGTCCGGGTCGCTCGTCGCGGTCGTGGGCGCGACGGGGGCGGGTAAGACGACGCTCGTAGGCTTGATCCCCCGCTTCTACGACGTCACCTCCGGACGCGTCCGGCTCGACGGCGTCGACGTGCGCGAGTTCACGCTCCGCTCGCTCCGCCAGCAGGTTGGGATGGTCCTGCAGCCGCCGCTCGTGTTCCCGACGTCGCTGCGCGACAACATCGCGTACGGGCGGCCCGAGGCGAGCGTCGACGAGATCCGCAAGGCTGCCGAGCTGGCTCAGCTCGGCGAGTTCATCGCGCGCCTGCCGCAGGGCATCGACACGATCATCGACGAGGGCGGTGCCACGCTGTCCTCGGGCGAGCAGCTCCGCGTGACGATCGCACGTGCCCTGCTGCGCGACGCACCGGTCCTCATCCTGGACGAGCCGACGTCGGCGCTCGACGTCGAGACCGAGGCGCGCGTCATGGCGGGGCTCGAGAACCTCATGACGGGACGGACGACGTTCGTCATCGCGCATCGTCTCTCGACGGTCCGCCGCGCCGACGTCGTCCTGGTGCTCGACCAGGGACAGATCGCCGAGCAAGGCTCGTTCGCCGAGCTCGTGCAGCGCGGTGGACACTTCGCTCGCCTGTACCGCACCCAGTTCGCGGGGGAGGTCGATCGTGTCGCGTCCTCGTAACCGGCTGCTCGTCCTCCACATCGTCGGGCAGTACCCGATGGCCGGCGTCGCCTGGCAGGCGATCCACTACCTTCTCGGGTTCCAGCGCCTGGGATGGGACGTCTACTACGTCGAGGACTCGGGCGCGGCGCCGTATGATCCCGAGGCCGCGAGCGTGACCGGCGAGTGCTCGTACGCGGTCCGCTACGTCGGCGACGTCATGGGCCGCGTCGGCTTCGGCGATCGTTGGGTCTACCTCGACATGATGAAGAACGAGACCCACGGCATGTCGCGCGCGAAGCTCGACGAGCTCTATCGCGACGCCACGGCGATCGTGAACCTGTGCGGCGCGACGGCGCCCCGCGCCGAGCACAAGCAGGGCGCGAAGCTGATCTACGTCGAGACCGATCCCGTCTACGAGCAGTTCAACATCGCCCTCGGCGACGCTTCGTCGCTGGGTTTTCTCCGCAGCCACGACGTGCTCTTCACCTACGGCGAGAACCTGGGGGCCCCGGACTGCCCGGTTCCGCTGCGGGAGTTCACGTGGCACACGACGCGGCCGCCGGTCGTCATGGACTGCTGGGACACGCCCACCGACCTGGGCGCGACGTACTTCACGACCGTCGCGTCGTTCTCGAACAAGGGCAAGGACATCACCTACGACGGCGTCACGTACCAGTGGTCGAAGCACGAGAACTTCCTGCGCTTCCTCGACCTCCCGCGGCGCACGCCCCAACCCTTCCTCATGGCGATGAAGCCGCTCGACCCGACCATCGAGCGGCGCGTCCGCGACGCCGGGTGGGCGATGGTCGACCCCGACGCCACCTCGCGCGACGTCGACGGCTACCGCCGCTTCATCCGGGAGTCGCGCGGCGAGTTCACGGTCGCGAAGGACATCTACGTGCGGCCGCGCAGCGGGTGGTTCAGCGATCGCAGCGTCTGCTACCTGGCGGCGGGGAAACCCGTGGTCACGCAGGACAGCGCGTTCGGCAAGTTCGTGCCGTCGGGCGAGGGGCTCTTCGCCTACTCGACGATGGAGGAGGCGGTGGACGCGCTGGCGCGGATCAACGCCGACTACGGCCGCCATTCGGCTGCGGCGCGAAGGATCGCCGCCGAGCATTTCGGGGCGGAGCCCGTCCTGCGGCGGATGCTCGCCGACGCGGGGCTCGCGTAGGAGGCCGGCGGTGCGCGTCGTGGTGACTGGATTCGTCGCCACGTATCCCGTCGGCGGGGTGGCGTGGGACTATCTCCAGTACGTCGAGGGCTTCCGTCGGCTCGGATGCGACGTCTTCTACCTCGAGGACTCGGGGCGCTGGCTCTACGACCCGAGCGCCGGCACGTTCGTGCCCGACGCATCACGCGGCGCTCGGTTTCTTGCCGACGCCATCGCCACCCTCGATCCCGACCTCGCCGGCGCGTGGAGCGTGCGCGGCGCCGACGACGTCGTGCACGGTCGTGACGCGTCCCACGTCGCCCGGGTCTGCGACGGAGCCGATCTCTTCCTGAACGTCTCGGGATCGTGCTGGCTCCGGGACCCGTATCGGAAGGCGCGGATCGCGGCGTACGTCGACACCGACCCGGGCTACAGCCAGGCACGCGCGGCGGCCGTCGACGCCGGGACGGTCGATCCCGAGCTGCACCAGAGCGTCGGTCTCATGCGGCGGCACGACGTCTTCTTCACGCTCGGAGAGCACATCGGGGCACCCGACTGCACGATTCCGACCGTCGACATCCACTGGAAGCCGACCCGGCAGCCGATCGTGCTCGACCGCTGGCCGACGGCGCCCAGCCCCGACGGCCCGTTCACGACCGTCATGTCGTGGAAGATCGAGCCATCGCCGCCGATCGTCGACGGGCGCGTGTACGGCGGCAAGGACGTGGAGTTCGAGCGCTTCATGGACCTGCCGAGGCACACGCCGGAGCGGCTCGAGGTGGCGATCTCCGGCGACGCGCCGCGCGATCGCATCCGCACGGCGGGGTGGCACCTCGTCGACGCCGCGGCGGTGTCGCGCACGCCGGGCGACTACCGCGACTACATCCTGCGCTCGCGTGGCGAGCTGTCGATCGCGAAGAACGCGTACGTCGAGACGCGAAGCGGCTGGTTCAGCACGCGCAGCGCTGCGTATCTCGCGGCGGGACGCCCCGTCGTGCTGCAGGACACCGCCTTCTCGGCGCATCTCCCGACCGGACCCGGGCTGCATGCATTCACCTCGATCGACGGGGCGACGCGGGCGCTCGCCGACGTCCGGCGCGACTATCCTGGAGCCTGCACCCACGCGCGCGAGGTCGCGGAGTCGTGCTTTCGCGCGGAACGCGTCTGCGAGCGACTGCTCGCGGATGCGCTCGGGTGACCGGCCGTGGCACGGATCGTCGTCGCCGGCTACCTCGTCCGCAACCCGATCGGCGGCTACGCCTGGCAGGCCGCGCACTATCTCGAGGGCATCCGCGCCTGCGGGCACGACGTCTGGTTCTACGAGGACACTGGATACTACGACCTCGCGTACAACCCGGTGACGAACGACTTCGGCTCCGCGTACGACTACGGCATTGGCGCCGCGGGCGCCTTCCTGTCGCGGCTGGGGCTCGGCGATCGCTGGGTGTTCCTCGACGTCGCAGCCGGCCGCGAGCACGGACCCGCCGCCGGACGAGCGACGGCGCTCCTGCGCGAAGCCGACCTGCTCGTCAACGTCGCGGGCATCAACCGCATCGTGCCCGATCAGCGTGCCGGGCGGCCGTCGGTGTACGTCGACATCGACCCTGCGTTCACGCAGATCAAGGCGGAGGCGAGCGAGGCGCACCTCCGGCAGATCCTCGCCGAGCAGCAGCACCTCTTCACGGTCGGCGAGAACATCGGGACCGAACGCTCACCGATCCCCGACGCCGGATACCGCTGGCACCCGACGCGCTGCCCGGTCGTGATCGACTGGTGGGCCGACTCGGGTTCGCCGGGACGGCGCTACACCACCGTCGGCCGCTGGAACGAGACGCAGCGCGACCTCGCGTTCCGTGGCGAGACGTTCACCTGGCGCAAGCGCACCGAGTGGCTGCGCTGCCTAGATCTCCCCGAGCGCACCGGCTGCGAGTTCGAGATGGCGATGGACGTCGAGAGCACGCCGGATGACCTCCGGACGCTCCGTGCACACGGCTGGAAGGTCGTGAGCCCGCGGGACGTCTCGGGCGATCCGTGGCGCTATCGCGAGTTCCTCCAGACCTCGCGCGGCGAGTTCACGGTCGCCAAGGAGCTGAACGTGCGCCTTCGCAGCGGATGGTTCAGCGATCGGGCCGCCTGCTACCTCGCGGCCGGTCGGCCCGTCGTGGTCCAGGACACGGGCTTCGGCGACGTGCTGCCGGCGGGCGAGGGCGTGCACGCGTTCCGGACCGTCGCGGAGGCGGCTGCTGCGGTGCGGGCGATCGAGACCGACTACGCGCGCGCATCCGCCTCGGCGCGTGCGATCGCACGCGAGTGCTTCGACGCGACCCGCGTGATGGGCGATCTGCTCCGGGTGGCGGGGATCTAGCCGCCGGACGTCGCGACCCGCGAGAACATTTCGTTCGAGCGGACGAAGCGATCGAGGAGATCCTCGAGCACTGCGAGCTGCGTCCGGTACTTCGAGAGGGCCTCCCGCTTGGTCGCGATCTCGTGGGGCGTGAGCGCGAGGCTCCACCACGAGTCCTGGGCGTAGCGCGGCCCGCCGGGCGGGGGGAGGTCCGGGCGCTCGCGGAGGGCGGGCGGCCACGCCGGATCGTGGATGACGTAGGTCAGCACCATCGGTGCGGGCCTGAGTGTCCTCGCGGCGGCGAGCGCGAAGTGCCCGGCGGCGGAATGGTCCGGATGGACGTCGCGCGGGTCGGGCGCGACGACGATCGTCGGCTGCGCGTCGGCGAGCGCGCGTTCGAGGGCGGCGACGAGGCGCTCGCCCGAGAAGGGTCCGACGCCGGTGTACGGCGACGCGCACGGCGTCCAGCGCGACCAGCACCGGCCGCGGAGCACCGCGAGCTCGCCGTCGGGGAATCCCAGGAACGTGAGGTGCCCTTCGGACACGCCGAGCGTCCGGGTCGCCTGCGCCGCCTCCTGCAGCCGGCGAGCGCCGAGGACACGGAAGTCCGAGTGGGACGGCGTCGAATCGCCCGTCAGCGCGCTCGCGGCTTCCGGATACCCGTCGCCGTTGGTGACGAAGACGACGTGGACCTGGCCGCCCGTCTCGACCACGCGTTGGATGAGCCCACCCGCCGCAATGGTCTCGTCATCGGGGTGGGGCGCCACGACGACGAGGCGCGTCGCCGGCGGTACCACCAGCGTGTGCGGCGAGCGGCTGCAGCCGAGCGCGACGACGGCAAGCGCGACCGCGGCCCGGAGGCGGCCGGAGGCGTTCAGATCTTGTACCGCTGGAGAAGGCCCTTCGCGATCACGAGTCGCTGGATCTCGTTGGTGCCTTCGCCGATGATCATGAGCGGCGCGTCGCGGTAGTAGCGCTCGACCCGGAACTCCTTGATGTAGCCGTAGCCGCCCAGGATCCGCATCGCTTCGAGCGACACCTCCTGGCAGGTCTCGGAGGCGAAGAGCTTCGCCATCCCGGCCTCGATGTCGCAGCGCTCGCCGCGGTCCTTCATCGCGGCGGCCTGCCGGACGAGCAGGCGGGCGGCCTCGATCTTCGTGCCCATGTCGGCGAGCTTCAGCTGGATCGCCTGGTGCTCGCTGATGGGCTTGCCGAACGTCTCGCGCTCTTGCGCGTAGCGGATCGCGTCCTCGAACGCGGCGCGCGCGACGCCGACCGCGCGCGCGGCGATGTTGATGCGGCCGACCTCGAGCCCCGAGAGGGCGATCTTGAGGCCGCGACCCTCGACCCCGCCGACCAGCGCCGTCGCCGGGAGGCGGTAGTCCTCGAAGGTCACCTCGCACGTCTCGATGCCGCGGTAGCCGAGCTTGTCGAGGTGCCGTCCGACGGTGAGCCCGGGGCCCTTCGGCGCCGCGAAGAGGCTGATCCCCGTGTGCCGGGGTTCCGCGTTGGGATCCGTCTTCGCCACCAGCGAGAAGACGGTGCAGGTCTGCGCGTTGGTGATGAACATCTTGGAGCCGTTGACGACGTAGTGGTCGCCGTCGCGCCGCGCCACGGTGCGGATGTTCTGCGTGTCGCTGCCGGCGTGCGCCTCGGTGAGGCAGAACCCGGCGCGCTCCTCGCCCGTCGCGAGCCGCGGCAGCCAGTAACGCTTCTGCTCTTCGGTGCCGTGCGTGCCGACGTGGAAGGCGAACATGAGGTGGGTGTTCAGCACTCCCGAGAGGCTCATCCAGCCGCGGCACAGCTCCTCGACCACCATCGCGTAGGTGCTGTAGTCGAGGCCGAGCCCGCCGTACTCGGCCGGGATGGTCGCGCCGAAGAGGCCGAGCTCCCGCATCTTGTCGACGAGGGGCGCCGGATACTCGTCGGCGTGCTCGTACTTGCTCGCGACGGGGATCACCTCGCGGTCGACGAAGCGGCGCACGGTGTCGAGGATCTGTGCGCGGATCTCGGGCGAAGTCGCCCCGGCGGGTGCAGCCATGGGCGGATTCAACACGCTGGCCCCCTTCCTTTCAACCGAACGGATGCGCGGCGTCTACGACGCGTCGCCGAACGTATAGCGCAAGCCCACGATACGCGGCGCGCCGCCGAGGCGGGCGATTTCCCAGCGGGCATCGCCGCGCAGCGCGCTCGTCTCGCCATTCCGGTCGCGGTAGTCGATGACGAGCGGCCCCGAGACGGTCACGATGTCGTCCTCGTCGGAGAGGGTCACGTCGACGCGGGGCACGACGCACGTCACCTCGGCGAGGCGCGCGAACGTCTTGGCATAGTCCTCGCGGATCGCGTCCGCGCCGTCGAGGTCGTTCGCGATCGCCTGCGGCGCGAAGAGCGTCATCATGCGGTCGAGGTCGCGGTCCTCGTAGGCGAGCATGTACTCGTGCACGACGGCCCGCGCTTCCGCCGCCGACGGCGGACCCAGGACGACGGGCTCCTCGGGCAGCGCGGTCGACGCCGGTCGCGTCCGCATGGCGTAGGCGCCGAGGATCACGAGGATGGCCACCAGGAAGCCGCCGACGAAGTTTCGCACCGGCAAGCCGGCGAGCCACGGTCGCGGAGCGCCGCCGCCGATGTTGATGACGAGGGGCTCGAGGACCTTCTCGTCCGGCGGCTTCGCTTCCACGGGCGGCGCCGACGGAGAAGGTGCAGCGATCACGTGGACCGGAGGTGGGGTGGGCTCGGGCTCGACGCGCAGGGGCGCCGGTGGTGGTGGAGGCGCCGGCTCGGGCCTCGTCGCCACGGGTGGCGGGGGCGCGGCGGCCGCCGCAGCCACCGGAGCCGGCGCGGGCGACGGCGCCACCACGAGCGGTTCCTCCTCGGGCACCTGGACGCCCAGCCGCGCGTAGTCGGCCCACGCCTCATCGACGATGTCGTTGCTCACCTGACGCGCGCCGGTCGCGAAGGCCGTCACGAGCGAGGCGTCGCACAGCACGTTGATGATGCGCGGGATGCCGTGGCTCACGGTCGCGATGCGCCGGATGGCCGCGGGCGCGAAGATGTCCGCGCGCGTGGCACCCGCGAGCTCCAGACGCCGCGAGATGTAGGCCGCCACCTCGGCAGCCGAGAAGGGGCGCAGGCGGATGTGGAGCGCGATCCGCTGCCGGAGCTGGCGCAGGGCCGGATCGGCGAGCTTCGCCTCCAGCTCGGGCTGTCCTGCCAGCACGATCTGTAGGATCTTCTCGGTGCCCGTCTCGAGGTTCGAGAGCAGACGCAGCTCCTCCAGCACGTGCGGGGCCAGGTCCTGCGCCTCGTCGATGAGGAGCGCCAGGTTGCCGCCGGCGCGCGTGTGCTCGAGGAGGTAGTCTTGCAGGCGCTGCAGGAGGACCAGCTTGCGGCCGCCGTCGACGGGAATGCCGAGCTCCGAGAGCAGGTACTCGAGGATCTCGTCGAATTCGACGGTGGGGTGGAGGAGGAGGACCGTCTTGACGTTGCCCGCCAGCGTGTCGAGCACGTGGCGCAGGAGCGTCGTCTTGCCCGTGCCGGCTTCGCCGACGAGCGACAGGAACCCCTTGCGCCGCTCGATGCCGTAGGAGAGCGCGGCCGCCGCCTCCTCGACCGACGGATTCCGGTACAGGAACCGCGGGTCCGGCGTGATCCGGAACGGGGGCTCCCGGAACCCGAAGTACTCCTCGTACATCGAGCTGGAAGTGTAGCCGGGCTACCGAAAGAGGTCGAACTCGGGCTTGCGCACGAGCGCGGCCGCGGCGCCCCCGGCGCCGGGGGTGTAGCGGACCCCGCGCACGATCGCGGCGGCGGTCCCGCTGTCCTTCTCCATGACGAGCCCGGCCGCAGCCGCCACCTCGTCGGCCAGCGCGACGACGGTGTGGTGCAGCTCGCGCCCGAGAAGGTCGGCGCGACCGCGAAGGTCCAGCAGCGGCTCCATGCCGGCGCACCCGATCGCGACCTCGACCAGGCCCTCGCGCCACGGACGGCCGAACGTGTCCGTTATGACGACCGCGATCGCGACGCCGAAGCGGTCCGACAGCGTCTCGCGCAGGCGCTCGGCCGACGCATCGGCGTCCTCGGGGAGGAGCGTCACGACGTCGTTCGCGATGCCGTTCGACTCGTCGACGCCGGCGTTCGCGCACACCCATCCGTGCGCCGTCTCGACGATGAGGTGCCCGCGATCGTTGCGGACGATGCGCTTGGTCTGTCGCAGGATGATCTCGACGATGCGTGGGTCCTTGCCCTGTGTCTGCGCCGCCAGGCGCTCGGCGACGGGTGAGGGGGTGATGTCCGCGACCTTGACGACGGCGCCCTCGGCCTTGGAGACGACCTTCTGGCAGACGACGACGACGTCCTGCGGCTTGATGCCGACGCGGGCGTCCTCGATGGCGTCGCCGAGCAGCACGCCGAGGTTCGCGCCGGGCTCGATCATGGGGAGACCGGGCACGGGGATCACGGCGACGGTCATCGGCGCCCGGCTCCTAGCGCACGCACGACGACGCCGGCAAGGCGGGCGGCGCGCGCCGGCGTCCGCATGACGGTATCGGTCACGATCACGCGCAGGCCCAGGGCCTCGATGCGGCCGGCCCAGTGGCGATCCCGCTCATCGAGGACGAACGTCCCCGCGACGCGCGCGTAGAGACGGGCGACGCCGCGCGGTGACACCTCGTGACCGAGGCCGCGCAGCATCCGGTGCAGCGGACCCTTGAGCGGGCGTCCCTCGACCAGCGGCGTGATGGCCGCGACCCGCGCGCGCCTCCGAGCCAGCAGGCGCCGGACCGCCGGGATCGCCAGGATCGGCCCAACCGACACGAGCGGGTTCGACGGTGCGATCACGATCGCGTCGCTCGTCCGAAGCGCCGCGAGGACGCCAGGCGCGGGACGAGCGCGGGAGCCGCCGGCGATCTCGATCCGCCGCACGCGCCCGCGAGCGCCCCGCCGGACGAGGTAATCCTGGAAGGGGAGCCGCCCCGCGTCGGTATGGATGAAGGTGCGCACGTGGTCGTCGGTCATCGGGAGCAGGTGTGCTGCGAGGCCGTGCTGCGACGCGAGCGCGGCCGTCACGCGCGAGAGCGGCCAGCCGCGCCGCAGGCGATCGGTACGATAGAGGTGCGTCGCCAGATCGCGATCGCCGAGCCGGAACCAGGCCGGCTCCCCCAGACCCGCCAGCGCGCCGAGCGTCGCGAACGTGTCGCCCGCGATGCCCCAGCCGTGTCCGGGATCGGCGCGACCGGCGAGCGTGTAGAGCACGGTGTCGAGGTCCGGCGACACGTGGAGCCCGAAGAACTGCTCGTCGTCGCCCGTATTGCCGATGACGGTGAGGCGGCGAGGGTCAGTGCGACGCGAGAGCCCCCGGAGAAACCGGGCGCCCCCCACGCCACCCGCCAGCACCGTGATCCGCGGCTGCGGCACCGGAGGCTCCCAGGCGTTGGTAGAGGGTCGTTCGCTGCACCGGGCGGCGTCCCATCGCGGAGACGAGCGCGCAGATCTCTTCGACCGACGTGTACTCGCCGGCGTCGGCGCCGGCTTCGCGCGAGATGCTCTCTTCCATCAGCGTGCCACCGAAGTCGTCGCAGCCGGCACGCAGCGTGAGCTGCGAGAGCCTGTGCCCGAGCTTCACCCACGACGTCTGGATGTGGTCGATCCAGCCGCGGAAGAACAGACGCGACACGGCGTAGATGCGGAGGTCGCGCAGGCCCTTCGGCTGGGGCGTCACCTTGCCGTCGTGGTAGAGCTGCGTGTTCTCCCAGATGAAGCCGAGCGGCACGAACTCGGTGAAGCCGCGGGTCTCCTTCTGGATCGAGCGCAGGAGGTCCATGTGCCGGGCCACGTGCCCCGGCGTCTCGATGTGGCCGTACATGACGGTGGACGTCGTCGGCACTCCGAGCCGGTGCGCGGTCGTGATGATCTCGATCCAGGTGCGCACGTCGACCTTCTTGTGGGAGAGGATCTCGCGCACTTCGTCGTCGAGGATCTCGGCCGCGGTGCCGGGGATCGAGCCGAGGCCGCCGTCCCGCAGCATCCCGATGTACGACGGGTAGTCCATCTGCGTGCGGCGCGCGCCGTACATGATCTCCATGGGCGAGAAGGCGTGGACGTGGATCTGCGGGAAGCGCGTCTTGATCCCCACGAGTACGTCCCGATACGTGAACGGCTCCATGTCGGGGTTGATGCCGCCCTGCATGCAGACCTCGGTCGCGCCGCGCGCGATGGCCTCTTCGACCTTGCCGAGGACCACGTCCATGCCGTGGTTGTACGCGTCCTCCTCCCAGCGCTGGCGCTTGAAGGCGCAGAACTGGCAGTTGACGAAGCAGATGTTGGTGAAGTTGATGTTCCGATTGACGACGTAGGTGACCTCGTCGCCGACGTCCGCCGCGCGCGCGGTGTCGGCGGCGCGGACGAGCGCGACGAGATCGTGGCCGTCGACCTGGAGGAGCGCTTCGGCGTCGGCGGTGCTGAGCTCGCGGCGCGCGAGCGCGCCGTCCAGCATCGTCCGGACGTCCGGCCTCGCGCGTCCGAGGACGCGCTCCACCGGCTCGTCGTTCAGCGCGACCGCCTCGATGGCATCCCACGGATCCAACCAGCTCATGCGGGGTGCACCTCCATGTTCGGCATCGTCGAGAAGCGGTCCAGCGCGCGCGCGACGGCCGGGCGGAGCGACGGCTCGAGCCACGCGGGATCGCCTGCGTAGCGATCGTAGATCGGCAGGCGTGGCCGCAGCTCGTAGCCCGCCGCCGCACATACGGCGGCGAGCGCGCGCAGGTGCGGCCACGGCGCCTCGGGATTCACGTAGTCAGGGGTCAACGGCGAGATGCCACCCCAGTCGTTGAGGCCGGCCGAGAGCAGCAGGGCGTGATCGTCGGGCGAGAGGTTTGGCGGCGCCTGCACGCTCACCTCGTCGTCGAGGACGAGCCGGGCGAGGGCGATCGTGCGCGCGAGGTCGAGCGCGTCGGGCTCGGGGGCGTCGGCGAGCGGGATCGTCGGCTTGGTACGGAAGTTCTGGACGATCACCTCTTGCACGTGGCCGTATGCGCGATGGAGGTCGCGAATGGCGAAGAGGGTATCGACGCGCTCCGCCGGCGTCTCGCCGATGCCGATGAGGAGCCCGGTCGTGAACGGGATCGCGAGCTCGCCGGCCTCGCGGAGCATCGCGAGCCGGACGGCCGGATCCTTGTCCGGCGCCCATTGGTGGACCTGGCCGCGCTCGCGCAGGCGGGGCGAGACGTTCTCCAGCATGAGGCCGAGGCTCACGTTCACGCGCCGGAGGCGCGCCATCTCCTCGCGCGTGAGGATCCCGGCGTTCGTGTGCGGGAGGAGGTTGCAGTCGAGCGCGATCTCGCAGGCGCGCTCGACGTATGCGGCGGTCGTCGCGTGGCCGAGCTCGCGCAGCAGGTCGCGGTAGCCCCGGAAGGCGATCTCCGGCTTGTCCCCGAGGCACATGAGGGCCTCGACGCATCCGAGCCGGCGGCCGCGCTCCGACCAGGCGCGGATCTCCTCGGGGCGCATGGTCCACGCGTCCGGATCGTCGGGATCCTTCCGGAACGTGCAGTACGTGCAGCGATCGCGGCAGAGGTTGGTGACGGGCAGGAAGACCTTCGGCGAGTAGGTGACCGTGCGACCCCAGGCGCGGTCGCGGCGATCCGCCGCCGCCACGAGAAGCGCGTCCGTCGTCGGGACGGACTCGAGGAGAGCGGTCGCCTCGGCGTGCGTGAGCTCCGCACCGATGCGCCCGCGCTCCAATGCGTCGAATAGCCGCGCGGACGGTTCCATCACAGGACGAGTCGCAGCTATCGGAGGCCCAGAACCCTGTCAAGGACGCGCGCGGCGGCTAACGCCCCGTCGCCGATGACGTTTCGGTGACCGACGCGCGCTAGGCGACGGCCGAAGCCTGGTCCTCGTCGACGACGCCCGCCTGCGGGCGCAGGACGAGGGCGCAGCGCGTCCCGGTCGGGCCCGAGGTGATGTCGAGCGTCGCCCCGAGCACGCGCACGAGGCGTCCCGCGAGGCGGAGCCCGAAGCCGAGCAGGCGCGGCGGATCGACGTTCGGGCGCGCGGCGATCACGTCGCGCGTCTCGGCGATCATCTCGGGCGCCATGCCCGGTCCGGTGTCGCGGATCTCGAGCAGGACGGTCCCGTTCGGACCCGCCTCGGCCGCCAGCACGACCTCGCCCGCGAGCGTGTAGCGGACGGCGTTGTCGGTGAGCGCCCGCACGAGGCGGCCGAGCATCTGGCGATCGGTCTTGAGCTCCAGGGCGCCCGAGGCCTCGATCTTGACGGAGAGGCCCTTCTGATCGGAGATCGCGCGCACCTCGTCGACGACGCGCGCCAGCTCCTCGGAGACGCGCACCCGCGCGACGTGCGTCGGGACGAGCCCGCGATCGAGCTCGACCATGTAGAAGAGCGTCTCGACGTACGCGAGGAGGGCCGTCGAGTTCGACTGGATGCGATCGAGCGCCAGGCGCTGCTCGTCCGAGAGCTCCTGCTCGTTCTCGTCGCGCAGCATGGTCGAGTAGCCCATGATGACGTTGAGCGGCGTGCGGAACTCGTGCGACAGCGTGGCGAGGATTTGCTCGGGGGCGGAGCGCATGCGCTTCAAGGCCATGCGGCGGGCGAGCGCCGCCTGGACGACGGTGCGCACCTGATCGCAGTCGAACGGCTTCGAGATGTAGTCGAAGGCGTGATGCCGCAGGCCCTGGATCGCCGTGTCGAGCGAGCCGTAGCCCGTGATGATGAGCGCCTCGATCTCCGGGTCGGCCTTCTTGATGCGTTCGAGGACGGCGATACCGCCGAGGCCCGGCATGCGCAGGTCGAGCGTGACCAGGTCGACCGTCTCGCGTCCGACCAGTGTCAAAGCCTCGTCACCCGACGAGGCCGTGAGGACGTCGCAATCCTTACCCAGGATGGCGCGCAGGGACTCGCGAACGCCGAACTCGTCGTCGACGATGAGGACGCGTGGCCGCTCGATCATGGCGAGGTCCGAACAGCACGAAGCATGCCATCTGCGGGGAGGGTAAGGCCCAGATGCCACGGCCGTGCGGAAGGAATCTCTGCACAGTCTTGAACGTCCGCGTGTCGGGTCTGACTCGGTGCCGGCACAGTCCGGCATGGCGGGACGGTGTCGCGGGCGTGACTCAGCGACCGGAGCCGTCGGGTGGGGGGCCGTCGTCGGGCCCGCTCTGGTCGTCGGAGCCGGGCGGCGGCGGCACGTTCCCGCGGGGATCGTAGCCGGGACCCGGCCGTGGCTCGTAGCGGGGGTCGTATGGCTGATCGTAGGGCGGGGGATGCCACGCGCGATGCTCTCGACCGGGCGACTGCGGCTCCGCCTGGCCGGCGCCCGAGTAGCGCCGCGCCCGATAGGCGGCGATGAGGTCGACCATCCGCTGCGCATCGTCGCGATAGGCGTACACGAGCTTGTCGACGGTGCGGCCGCTCGTGTCGACCACGAGGACCGCGTTGTTGTCGTAGAGCCGCAGCTCGCGGATGTTCGCGAAGTAGACGACGCGCCGGCGACCCCCGTAGTACCCGGTCGGGATGCCGAATCCGTCCCGAATCGCCACGGCGCTGTCGTACCCGTACGCGGCGTCGTCGATCCACGCCTGGACGATGCGCGGCTTGAGCGCGCGGCTCAGCGTCTCGACGAAGGCCTGCTCGCGCTGCGCGCGCGTCATGCCCTCGAGCACCGCGTCGTTCGGCTGATACGGGAGCTGCCTGGCGCATCCGGACAGCACGCCGATCAGCACGACGACCGACGGCAGACGAAGCGGGGGGAAGGCCATCGCCCTGTCTCCCGCCTAGCCGACACCGCGGCGGTTGTCGACGCGGGTCTCTGCGCGGCGTCTGCTCAGCGATCCGGGGTGTCGATCCCGAGTTTGTCCATCCGATACTTGAGAATGCGCCGTGTCGTGCCGAGCATTTCCGCCGCGCGCGTCTGGTTGAACTCCATCTGCTGCAGCGCCTCCGCGATGATCTCGCGCTCGAACTCGTCGACGGCGGTGCCGAGCGACTTGCGGCCGGCGAGCACCTGATCCTTCAGGTCGCCGGGCGACGCGTCCGTGCGACGCACCTGCTCGGGCAGATCCTCGAGGCTGATGGTCGGACCCTCGGACAGCACGAGCACGCGCTCGATCAGGTTCTCGAGCTCGCGCACGTTTCCGGGCCATGGATAGCGGAGGAGGGCATCTGCGGCCTCCGGCTTCACCTGCTTCTCCGGAAGGCCCATGTCGCGGCACTTGTTCGCCACGAAGTGGCGGATGAGAAGGATCAGGTCGTCGCGCCGCTCGCGCAGTGGCGGCAGGTGCACCGACACGACGTTCAGTCGGTAGTACAGGTCGGGTCGGAACGTCCCGTCCTTGATGGCGCTCGTGAGGTCGCGATTCGTGGCGGCGATGATGCGGACGTCGACCGTCACGGGCTTCTGTCCCCCGACGCGCAGGAACTCGCCGTGCTCGAGCACGCGCAGGAGCTTCGCCTGCGTCGAGGGGCCCATCTCACCGATCTCGTCGAGGAAGAGGGTGCCGCCGTGCGCCAGCTCGAACTGCCCGAGCTTCTTCTGATGGGCGTCGGTGAACGAGCCCTTCTCGTGCCCGAACAGCTCGCTCTCGAGGAGCGTCTCGGGGATCGCGGCGCAGTTGAGCGTCACCAGCGGGCGGCGCGCGCGCGGGCTCCCGTAGTGGATCGCCTTGGCGATCAGCTCCTTGCCCGTGCCGCTCTCGCCGGTGATGAGGATGGTCGTCTTGAGCGGCGCGACGGTGAGGACGGTCTTGAAGACCTCCTGCATGCGCGCCGAGCGGCCGATGATGTTCTCGACCTGATAGCGGCGGCCGACCTCGTGGCGCAGCTCTTCGACCTCGCGCTGCAGGGCCGCGTTCTCCGTCGCCTTGTCGAGGATCACCCGTAGCTCGTCGACGTCGAAAGGCTTGGTCACGTAGTCGAAGGCGCCGAGCTTCATGGCGCCGACGGCGGTCTTCACCGTCTTGGTCGCGGTCAGCATGATGACGGGCAGGCGCGGATAGCGGCTCCGCACCTCCTCCAGGAGCTGGAGCCCGTCCATGCCCGGCATGACGATGTCGAGCAGCAGCACGTCGACGCCGCCGGCGACGAGGGCGTCCAGGGCATCGCTGCCGCTGCCGACGGCGACCGCCTCGTACGCATCCTTCAGCACCATGCGGAGCGACTCGCGGACGCCCGCTTCGTCGTCGACGATCAGGACCCGACGCTTGATCTTCTCGGCCTCCATCGCAGCCTCCTCACCTCATCCCCACGGCCGTAGGGAGCCGGACGACGAGGGTCGTCGGCCCCTGCGGGTCTTCCCGCACGTCGAGCGATCCGCCGTTGCGCTCGAGCACCGTGCGCGCGAGCGTGAACGCCAGCGGCAACATGGTCGGATCGCCCAGGTCGCCCGCGCCCTCGGGCGCCACCAGGCGCCGCAGCCGCGCGGCCGTGGCGTCGCCGGCGGCGAACCGGACGTTGACGACGCCGTTCTGCGCCGTGTCCACGACCAGCTCGTCGCGCGCGGGCACCTCGCGTACCACGCCCGCGAGCAAGTTCCGGAGCGCGTATTCGAGCTGAGCGGGGTCGCCCTCGCACGCGATGCTGGGCGTGCCGTCGCGCCGTACGCGCACGGCGCGCGCGGCGAGCTCCGGCGCGACTTCCTTCAGGAGCCGGTCGAGCACCGGGCCCACCTCGACCGCCTCGTGCCGCGGCGCACCCAGCCGCGCGAACTCGACGACGTTGTCGAGGAGCTGCTGCATGCGCGCGATGGCATCGTCGGCGCGCTCGGCGAACTGGGTGCGCAGCTCGTCGTCACCCAGGAGCTGGGGCAGGTGGCCGGCGAACGTCTTCACCGTGACGAGCGGGTTCAGCAGCTCGTGCGACAGCTCGGCCAGCAGCAGCTCGAGCCGCTGATCCGCCGCGGCCGCCGCCTCGTCGCGCGGGGCGGGAGCCTCGACGGGCACGGGCTCCGGCTCGAATCCCAGGTGCGGCACGTCGATCGTCGCGCCGTCGGTCGCGACCAGGGCGCGCCCGAGGACCTGTTCCAGCTCCAGAAGATCGCCCGCCCACGGGTGCGTCGCGACGCGCGTGCGCGCCGCGGGCGAGAGTGTCGGCGTCGGACGGCCGGCGCGCTGCGCGACCGTCTGCAGGATGGCCGACGAGAGCGCCGGTAGCTCGAGCGTCCGCCGCGCGAGCGGCGGGACGTCGACGACGATCGACGCGAGGCGCTGTGCGAGCCCCTCGTCGAGCGCGACGTCGGGCGTCATGATCGCGATCACCCAGACCTCGCCGTCGTCGAGCAGGGTCTCGAGATGCAGGCGTGCGACGTCGTCCAGGCGCGCCGGCTCGACGACGAGCGTCGATCCGGCCGGCAGCGCCCGCAGCTCGGGCGCGTCGCCGAGCGCGATCGAGAGATCGCCCGTGGGCCCTGACGTCGCGTGGAGCGCGCGAGCGAGGCGCACGCCGAGGGCGGGCGTCGGCACGAGGAGCTGCACGGGGACGGCGAGCGCTCGCGCGCGATAGGCGCGGGCGATCGACGGGGCGGTGACGGTCGGGAGCCAGGGAGGCGCGAGCAGGCGGCGCGCCTGCTCGGCGCGCATGGGCGGGAGCGGAGCCGGTGCCCTACGATCAGCCTGGCGACCCATGGCGTTCCTGCCGGTCGGTGGGAAAGGTCATCGTGAAGATCGTGCCGCCGCCCTCGCGCGGGCGCGCCTCGATGCGACCGCCGTGGTCGGACACGATGCGGTTGGCGATGTAGAGCCCGAGTCCACTGCCGTTGTCCTTGGTCGTGAAGAACGGATCGAAGATGTGCTCGCGCTGCTCCGGCGTCATGCCGACGCCGGTGTCCGCGACTTCGACGACGCAGCCGGCGGCGTCCACCTGCGTCGTGACGGTGACGCTGCCGTGGCCGGGGCAGGCTTGGATCGCGTTCAGCACGACGTTCATCAGGACCTGCTTCACCTGCGACTCGTGCACGACGACGATCGGCACCAGGTCCGTGAAGTTGGATGTGATCGCGATGTCGCGTTTGCGCGCCTCGGGCTCGAGCAGGCGCACGATCTGGCTCGTGATCTCGTTCAGGCTCGCGGGCTCGCGGTCGGCCGGGCTCGGACGCGAGAACGAGAGGAGGTCGGTGATCAGCTCGCAGATCCGCTCGATCTCCTTCAACGCCAGCTCGCGGAAGCTCGTCCGGAACTCCTCGTCGTCGACCCGCTCGGGCAGGAGCTGGATGAACGTCCGCACCGACACGAGGGGGTTGCGGATCTCGTGTGCGACGCCGGCCGCGAGCGTGCCGAGCGCCGAGAGCCGGTCGGCACGCTGAAGCAGGCCACGGGCGTGCTCGAGGTCGGCCGCCAGGCCGGCGTTCTCGAGGATCGATCCCGCGCCGTCGGCGAGCTGCCGGGCGAGGGCGTAGTCCTTGGCGTCGAGCGGCTCGTCGTTGGCTCGGCCGAGCAGGAGGACGCCCCCCACGCGACCGCCCGATTCGACCGGGAAGGTCGCGCTCCAGGGCCCGCCGGGCGGGACGGCCCCGTTGACGACCGGCTCGCGCGGGACGGGCCCGTGGGCGCCCACACAACGCATCGGCTGGCCCGGAAGGTCGTCGATCAGGAAGAGAAGCCGGTCGAGATCGAGCGCGCGGACGAGCAGGGCGATGAAGGCATCCACCACCCCGGTCCGGACGGCGAGCGCCCTCCCACGGTCGCCCGCCTCAGCCAGCTCGTCACGACTCCCTGTCGCTCCCAACCGCCCCTCGCCCACCACCGGAAGAGGCCTCCGGTGTGCAAATTTGTTCGCGTTGTAGATGCGACGAGTGAGGATGTCAACGTGAACGAGGTGCCTCAGCCGCGTCGGGCGCCGGACGCGGGCGAAGCTGGAGGAGACCGACGACGAGCAGCACGAGCCCGCCGAGCGTCAGGAGCTGCCCCGAGACGAACAGCAAGCGGTAGAAGCCCATCTTCGCGCCCGCGACCGCACGCTGCTCCTCGCTCTCGGTCGCCTTCGGGAAGAGTGTCGCGGGATCGCGCGGCGGCGCATCCGGTGCGCGCGAGACCACCTCCTGGTACTGCGCGAGCTTCGAGCGTCCGACCATGAGATCGCCGATGCCGATCGCAACGAGCAGCAGCCCGCCGACGATCCACGTGCTCCGCGCGAGCGCGTGCACGGTGAGCTCCACCTGCCGTGGCGCCATGCTGCACATCCTCTCCGTGCGCCGCCGGCGGGTCAACCTCGCTCGGCTTGACGATCCGCAGCTACGCCTCTACGTGGACCTTCGATGGACGCGGCATCGCTCGTCGACCGCATGTTGGCCGGCGATCGCACCGCGCTGGCGCGTCTCATGACGCTGGTCGAGGGCAGGGCGGCCGCGGTGCCCTCGATCATGGCGCGCCTCTACGCGCGCGTCGGCAAGGCCCACGTCGTCGGCGTCACGGGCCCGCCCGGCGCGGGGAAGTCGACGCTCGTCGATCGGTTGGCGGCCCAGCTGCGCGCCCAGGGTCGCCGGGTCGGGATCGTCGCCGTCGATCCGTCGAGCCCGTTCTCCGGCGGCGCGGTGCTCGGCGATCGCATCCGCATGCAGGCCCACTTCCTCGATCCCGGCGTCTTCATCCGGAGCCTCTCCACGCGCGGCAGCCACGGCGGCATTCCGCGCGCCGCGCGCGACATCGTGCGCCTGCTCGACGCGTTCGGCATGGACGACGTCATCGTCGAGACGGTGGGCGTCGGGCAGACCGAGCTCGACATCATGCGGCTCGCCGACACGGTGATCGTGGTTCTCGTGCCCGAGGCCGGCGATGCGGTGCAGGTGATGAAGGCGGGCCTGCTCGAGATCGCCGACCTCTTCGTCGTGAACAAGGCCGATCGCGAAGGCGCCGACCGGCTCCAGCAGGAGCTGTCGCAGATGCTGACGCTGCGCCCGGCGACGGAGTGGACGATTCCCGTCCTGCGCGCGCAGGCGAAGGACGACGTCGGGACGACGGCCGTCATCGAGGCGGTCGAGCGCCATCGCACGTTCGTCCGCGCGCACGATCGTCGCGACGAGCGCGAGCGTGCCCGCCGTGCCGGCGACGTGCTCGACATCCTGGACGAGGAGCTGCACCGCCGGGTGCGCGAGGGTCTCGCCTCGGACGGCCTCGCGTCGCTCGTGGAATCGGTGAGGGCCGGCGCGGTGGACCCGTACACCGCGGCGACGCGCATCCTCGCCGACCCGCAGACGCTCGCTGCGCTCCTCGCGAAGGAGCCGCATCGTGGCTGAGGCGCGCGGCCGCCTGTTCGCGATCGGCGACATCCACGGCTGCGTCGACGAGCTGTCGGCGCTGCTCGAGGCGTTGCCGCTCTCGGCGCACGACACGGTCGTCTTCGTCGGCGACTACATCGACCGCGGACCCGACTCGCGCGGCGTCATCGCGACGCTGCTCGCGTGGCGCGCGAAGACATCGGCGCAGGCCGTGTTCTTGAAGGGGAACCACGAGGACATGGCGCTCGCGTTCCTCGGCCGCCCCGGACACTGGGGCGAGGCCTGGTTCCGAAACGGCGGCGTGGCGGCGCTGCGCAGCTACGGGATCCATCCGGACCAGCCCGCGGCGGCGATCGCGGCCCGGCTGCCGGACGAGCACCTCGCGTTCCTCGACGGACTCGAGACGAGCCATCGTTGGGGTGACGAGTATCTGCTCGTGCACGCCGGCATCCGCCCGGGTATCCCGCTCGCCGGGCAGCGCATCGAGGACCTCCTCTGGATCCGCGAGGAGTTCCTCGACGAGACGCACGACCTGGGCACGACGGTCGTCTTCGGCCACACGCCCCACCGCGGCGTCCTCGTCGATCTCCCGTACAAGATCGGCATCGACACCGGCTGCGTCTACGGCGGCGCGCTCACGTGCATCGCGCTGCCGGATGGGGAGCTGTTCCAGATCCGGCGCGGCGACGGAACGGTGCGCCGCGACTCGCTGACGGCGCGCGACCTGGCTTGATTTCGCGGGGAGCGCTCGCCATCTTACCGCCCTCCGACGTCTGGGGCGGCGTAGCTCAGTTGGCTAGAGCGAGGGTCTCATAATCCCTAGGTCGGCTGTTCGATCCAGCCCGCCGCCATCTTCTCTCGCTGGGAATCGGTGGCACGCGCGTCTACTGCGCTGCCGCTGCTGAGGTCGTCAAGACGCAGTTCCGTTCGCCGACTCAAGGGTCGACGATCACGAGTCCATGGAGCGGGAAGCCCGCATCGCTTTCGTACGGAAACGTGCCGGCGTCCGGGAACGTGTGCTCGTAGGTGCTGCCGGACAGCGAGTACGGGGCCCGATCGCAGCGCTCGTCGTTCGGCGAGCAGAAGGCCGCATCGCCGGTCGCGGGCGCATGGACGACGCTGTACCCGCTTCCCGCCCAGAGCCATCGCACGGTGTCGCCGGCGCGGATGCGCACCGTCTCCGGATCGAAGTGGATGCCGTCGGCGCCGACGAGGACGAGCGGCGACGACGAGAGGCCCGGCAGCGTCGTCGTGGTGGTGGAGGTGCTGCCGGGGCATTCGTCCGTGCGGGGCAGACATCGGAGCACGAGCCGGTCGCGATCGCGGGCAGGGGCGGCGCCGCGCGCCGCCGTCGCGTCGAGGGAGACGGCGATCATGCCCGCAGCCTTTCGGCCGCTCCGGTCGACGCGCACACGGGCCGTCATGCCGCTTGGAGTTCCGCACGACGTCCCCGACTTGTATGCCACCGGGAAGGACGTCAGCAGGAGCGATCGCTGGTTGCGGTCCGAGACCTGATGCCGGTCGGCCCCGACCGAACGCGCACGTCCGATGAGGCGGCGAAGCGGCACGGGCGTACAGGCCGAAAGGCTCGGATCCGGTCGGCTGACGCAGACGGCGATCGAGAACTCGCATGCGTCGTTGCCGCACCGCCGGTCGTCGTCGCACGCATCACCGTCGGTGCAGCTCACGACGCGGTTGCCGCTCACCCCTGCGTCCTCGAGCCCCCGAACGTGCAGCTCGACGTAGCAGTCGGACTCCGCCGATCCCCCACCCGCGACGAATCCGGCCCAGGCGAGCGAGGCGACGCCCGCCATCGCGATCGTCGCGAGGGTCGTGACGTGGCCGAGCGGCCTTCGCTTCATGCACGGGAGCCCGAGCAACCATCGTGCCGCGCGTGCGTCCGTCGAACAGGCCCATCGGGCGGGACCCGAGCACGGATTCGACTGCGACGATCGGGTGGGTGTCACGCCCTTGAGTCGTAACGGAACGTCGCACGAAGACGGCATCGTGCACGCGGGAGCCGACCCGACGCGATCCAGCCCGCCACCATCTTCTTTCGCTGGACATTTGCATTTGGGGCCTACTCGCTACGTCCGATAAGGTAGCGGTTCGGTCACCTTGCCAGGGTTGTCGGGCCTACAGCCCGCGCTCACAGGCCGATTCGACAGGGAGCGTGCCGCGTCAATCATATCGCGCGCCCGGGGACGGCAACGGTCGGAGTAGCACACGCGTTCCGAAACGAGCCATCACGACGTACGGCCCCGGCACCAGCGCCGCCTCGTCGCCCGGACGGTCGACGTCGTCCGATACGAACACGGCGTCACCGGTTTGCCACGCATGAGCCAACGTGGTCGCAGGGGTGAAGAGGCGGGCGGTATGCTGCTCGAGGAACGTCGGTGCGACCCAGCTCGGAGGCGCGAGCAGAGCCACGTGACGCTCCAGATAGTAATCGAGGCCGCCGCACAACTGGTACTCGTCCGAGGCGCGGAAGAACGTCGCCACTCCCGGATGCATCGTGTCGCGGATCGCGTGCGCAAACGGCCGCCACGAGAACAACGACTCGACGCGCTCGTGAGCGATCTGCACGAAGCCGAGGAAGACCACAGCCATGACCGTCCCCGCTGCTAGCAGCGCTTGCCCGCGACCGCCCCACGCGCAGGCCGCGATGACCGAGAACCCGACGCCGAGCGTCGCCATTGCCGGGCGCACCAGCTCGTCGAGGCGCAAGCCGACGAGCGAGGGTTCCACGTTCCCGAGGAGTGCCGGGGCGTTCGCGGCGGTGGCGCCGAGCGCCACCAGACCGGCCAGCACCGAGGGCATGCCGAGCCAGAGCGGCGCGATCCGGAGCCGCTCCGTTCCGATGTCAGCGAGCAGCCGTCCCACCAAGAGCGCCGTCGCTGGCAGCGCCGGCAGCGAGTAGTGCTCTAAGCGACCCGCTGCGAGCGAGAATAGGACCAGTACGACGCACACCCAGACCAGGGGAAGTCGCGCGACGCCATCGGATCGCGTTCGCCATCCGTGGACCACCGCTGCCGGTAGGAGCAGGCTCCACGGCAGCCCGCGGACGACAAACATCGTCCAGAAGAAGCCGAGCGCATCGGGAATCGAATCACGTGGCAGCTTCTCGTCGAAGAAGAAGAGGAGATGCTGGTTCACGATGTAGTCCCAGAGGAACCCGGGATTGCGGGCGCCCGCAACCACGTGCCAGGGCACCGCGACCGCTGCGAGGATACCGACGCCGGCCCAGAAATGCAGCGCGCGCAGGCGGGCCCAGAGCGTGCGTGGTCGTAGGAGCCCTTCCCAGATCTCGGCGACGGCGATCACCGCCCCCGGCAGTAAAACCGCCAGCAGACCCTTGTCGAGCATCCCGATCCCGAGAACCGTCCAGAAAAGGAGAGCCCATCGAATCCCGCCGGCTCGGCGAAGATGCACGTAGGCCCAAAGGCTCGCCGCGACGGACAGCATGAGGATCATATCCGCCCGCAGCATCCGCGACTCGACGAAGAATCCGAACGAAGTGGCGAGCACGGCCCCCGCCGCGATGCCAGCGGACGGCCCCGCGAGCGTCGTCCCGAGTGCCGCCGTGACCGCCACCGTGGCGAGCGCCGCGATCAGCGGGACCACCCGTGCATATTCGGTCGGCCCGACGCCGGAAAACACCGCGGCCGGAAGCCAGTACATCAGAGGCGGCTTCACGAGGAACGGCTCACCGTTCATCGTCGGCGTGATCCAATCTCCGGAGACCACCATCTCGCGGGCCGGCTCGGCGAACATCCCCTCGGTGTCGGAGAATCCCGGCCGGTCGATCCGCCAAACGAAAAGCGGAGCCACCACGAGCAACAGGAGCCAGCGGCTCATGCGCCGCAGTAGGCTTCGGCCCAGAGCTGGAACATGATGAGACTCCAGAGCTCCTTGCGGTTGTTGGTCTTTCCCTCGAGGTGGGTCTGAAGCAGCTTCTCGACGTATGGAGGCGTGAAGATCCCCTGTCGCCGCAGGCGGCCGGGTTCGAGGAGCTCGGTCGCCAGTGAGCGTAACGGCCCGCGTAACCACGCTCCCGTTGGCACGCCGAAGCCGTGCTTCGGGCGCCGTGCGACCGTTGACGGTAAGAGGAAGCGGGCGGCGCGCCGCAGCAGGGGTTTCGTTTGCCAGAGTCCTCGTCGCAAGCTGGCGGGGAGACGCAGCGCATACTCCGACAGGCTTCGATCCAGAAACGGGGATCGCACTTCGAGCGCGGTGGACATGGAAGCGCGGTCCATCTGTACCAGGTTGTCGTCGGCGAGGTAGAGCACGAGATCGAGCGCTGTGGCGACATCGCTGACCGTCTCCGGCTGCCAATCGGCCATCACCCGATGCCCATCCTCGTAGGCATCTCGGTCCCCGAGGTCGTCGACGACTGCCGGGGTGAGTAGGTGCCGGTGGGTCTCCGAGCTGAAGCCGCCCATCCAGCGCAAATGTCGCTCGGGCGCTGCGCACTCGGCGTCTCGTAGGAAGCGGCGTAACGCGAAATCGAAGCTCAGATACGCGTGCGACGTCGGCAACCGGTGCGCGGCCACCGCGATACCGCGACGGACAACGCCTGGAAAGCGTCGAAAGATCTCCGCGGCGCGATGGGCGGTCTGCGTCGGATATCCGCAGAACAGCTCGTCGCCCCCGTCTCCGGATAGCGCGACTGTCACGCGAGCCTTGGCCAGCCGTGACAGCATCAGCGCGGGCGCGCCGCTCGGGTCGGCGAACGGCTCATCGAAGACGAGCGCCACCTCCCGGAGCAACTTTGGGGCATCCTCTCCGCGCACGAGGATGTCCCGGTGGTCGCTACCGAAGGCGTCGGCGACCGCAGCAGCGTACCCTCGCTCATCGTGCGACGGCTCGTCGAATCCGACGGCGAAGGTCTTCACGGGAGCCGGAGAGTGCTCGAGGGCGAGCGCCGTCACCATGCTCGAATCGAGCCCGCCAGAGAGGAAGCAGCCCCATGGCACGTCGCACACCACGCGCCGCGCCACCGAGTCGCGCAACAAGCCAACGATGCGTTCGGCCGCCTCTTCGGGCGGTGGAGAGACGGAGGCGGGGCGCGGTGGCGTCCAGTAGCGCCGCATCGAATGCCCACCATCGGCGTCGATCTCGAGGTAGTGTGCGGGTGGCAGCTTGCGCGCCGCCTGGAAGACGGACTGCGGCGACGGGACGTAGTCGTAGGCGAGGTATTTCGCTACGGCGCTCCAGTCGAGCTGGCGAGAGACCTCGGGATGGACGAGCAGGGCCTTCAGCTCCGAGGCGAAGAGGAACGCATGCGGCACGCGCGCGTAGTAAAGCGGCTTCTCGCCGAACCGGTCGCGCGCGAGGAAGAGCCGCGATCTGCGCTGGTCCCAGAGGGCGAAGGCGAACATGCCCTCCAGCCGGTCGAGGCACGCCGGTCCGTACTCTTCGTAGCCGTGGAGGATGACCTCCACGTCGGTGCGACTGGCGAAGTGGTGCCCGCTTGCACGGAGGTGCTCGCGCAGCGCGTCGGCGTTGTAGATCTCGCCGTTGGCCACGAGGCGCAGATGGCCATCCTCGCTGACGAGCGGCTGTTGACCGGTTTCGAGGTCGACGACCTTCAAGCGCTGGATGCCGAGCCCGACCGGCCCGTTGATCCAGATGCCGCGCTCGTCGGGGCCGCGATGGGTGAGTGCACGCGCCATGCCCTCGAGAGCACGCCGCAGGCCCGAGCCGCTAGCGTGGAACTCCCGCACCCCTACGACGCCGCACATAATGCCTTCTTCGAGCGGGGAGACACGAGCGACACGCCATCATGCGGCCACACGAAGCGCCCCCCGTATCAGACAGTCGATTACACATCCGTGAACAGCAGGGAGGATGGGCGATGGCCGCTTCAACACCCGGAAAATCCGGGTGCCGCTGGTGGATCCGGCCAAGGTTCGCGTGAAGGGAGCTGGTGGCTTTAAGGGTCGTCGAACGTTTCGGGCAATCGGCGGGGGGCGCGTAGCGCCCCCGCGAGCTAGCCGGCCCCAAACCGGCACCCGAGGCAGCCGACCACCGACGCACCAGGCATCGATTGAGCGGGTGGAGTGCGAGATCGACGGCTGCCCGTGGGTGCAGAAGCCGTTCCCGTACCAGGGAAGGTGCCTGCGCTGGCTGCGAGAGGCGCGCGCCGCACTGACGCCGGCCGATCGCCGCGCCGCCGACGCGCTGCTCGCGGGAACCGGCCTCGATCGGCTCTTCGCGGCGTAGACGGCCGAGACGCCGTTCCGTCAGTCGTCGCGTCCCGGTCCGAAATCCGGCACCGCGTACGAGCGAACGACGTCCGCGCCGTAGACCGTCTCCGCGATCGAGCCCATCGAGGGCAGCGCCGCAACGTTCAGCCCGCCGTCGACCCCGAACGCCTGGCCGGTGATCCACCCGGCCTCGTCGCTCGCGAGGAACACGACCGCGTGGCCGATGTCGTCGGGCGTGCCCGGGCGTCCGAGCGGCGTGGCCGACCGGAGCCGGAGCTCGAGAGCGCCCGACGTGACGGCGCTCAAGGTGTCGGTCGGGACGTAGCCCGGTTGGATGGAGTTCACGCGGATCCGGTAGGACGACAGCTCCATCGCCGCGCAGCGCACGAGCATGTCGAGCCCGGCCTTGGACGTCGCGTAGGCGGCTAGCCACGGCTGCGTCTTCACGCCGGACGTCGACGAGATGGCGACGATGCTGCCGCCGCCGTGCTCGCGCATCACGAGGCCCGCGTGCTTGATGCAGAGTGCCGTGCCCGTGACGTTGAGCCGCAGGCAGAAATCCCATCCGGCAGCGTCGAGCTGGAGGATGGCCCCCGGGTAGCCGCTGCCGGCGTTCGCTACCAGCACGTCGAGGTTGCCACCGCGCGCGGCCCGGGCGACCGCGCGCGCCACCTGGGTCTCGTCCGTGATGTCGCACCCGACGGCGCCGACCTCACCCGGAGCATCGATCGCGCGGAGCCGATCCGCCGCGGCCTCGAGCACGTCCTGGCGACGACCGGCGATGACGACGTTCGCACCGGCCCGCCGGAGCCGCTCGGCGCAGCCGAAGCCTATGCCCGTGCCCCCTCCCGTCACCAGCGCGTTGCGGTTCATGAGCTGCGGCATGACGATCTCCTCCCCGTGGCCGCAGGATGTCGGGTGACCCTACCGGCGGCAAACGGCCTGCGAGGCGCTTCACGAGAATCACGGTGCGCCGCGAGGGCAGCGCCGTGGCAACTGGTGTCCGCAGCGTGGTACAGGCGCACATGCCCGCACCCACGAGCGACGCGCGACTCTTCGACGTCATGTTCAGCTGCCGCGCGATGCGGCGCCTGCGACCCGATCCCGTTCCCGACGAGACGTTGCTGGCACTCGTCGATGCGGCGCTACACGGCCCGAGTGGCTCGAACGCGCAGAACTGGCGCTTCGTCATCGTTCGCGACCGCGCCCAGAAGGAGCGCATGCGCGCCCTCTGGCAGAAGACGTGGGGATTCTACCTCGACACCGTCGCCGCGGGAGACGCCCGCCCGGGCGAGGACCTCGCCGCGCGCAATCGGACCATCGCGGCAGCGACCTGGCAGCTCGAACACTTCCTCGAGATTCCCGCCTTCGTGTGCGTCTGCATCGCTCGCGACGAGCTGATGGCCAAGACGCTCTCGGCGCCGAGCACGGCGGTGAAGCTCGTTCGCACCTTCGGTCTCGGTGGGGCCATGCGGCTGCTGGCAAACATGGGGCGCACGAACGGCATGGCGGATGGCGCGACCGCGTACCCGGCGGTGCAGAATCTCCTCCTCGCCGCGCGCGCCCTGGGTCTCGGGGCCGTGCTGACGACCCAGCACTTCTTCGTGCCCGGCGAGTTCGAGCGCGTGCTCGGTCTGCCCTCGACGGTGACGCTCGCGGCGATCATTCCCGTCGGCTGGCCGGCGGGAAAGTTCGGTCCGGTGTCGCGCCCGGCACCCGAGACGGTGGTGAGCTGGGATCGCTACGGAAGCTGAGCGCGCCGCTCGACCCGTCGCCGGTGTCTTGATACAGGCGCGTGATGCGACGGATCATCGCAACGATGTTGCTGTGCGGCGCCGTGGCGGTGCGCATCGCCGCCGCCGAGCCCTCCGAGCTGGAACGCCTCCGTGCCGAGAACGCCCGCCTGAAGGCGCGCATCGCCGAGCTCGAGGGACAGAACACGAAGCTCGAGCAGCGCGCTGCGACGCCGATGGTCGCCGCGCTCGAGCAGAGCGCGAAGGCCAACGTCGAGGTCGCGTTCGATCGCGACACGGGCGTCACCACCACCTCGACGGCCCCGAGCCAGCTCGAGGACGCTGACGGGACCCGGAAGCGCCAGTGGATGACGCTGCGGGCGGATCGGCCCGGCGAGCATCCGACGGCGCCCCCCGATCGCGTCCAGCTCGTGATCGAGACGCGCGCGACGGCGGGTGGCTACAAGAGCGTGCGGAGCCTGCACCTCTCGCTCGACGGCACGCCGCTCGATCTGCCGGTCGCCGACTACCGGAGCGAGCCCATCACCACGTCCGGCCGCACGCTGGCGAAGGTCGGGGAGCGCGAGACCGTGATCGTGCCGGTTCCACTCGACGCGCTTGCCCGCATCGCGAAGGCGACTGCGGTGCAGGTGGTGCTGGGTCCGGCGACGTTCCAGCTGACGGCCGCGCAGCTCGCTGAGATCCGCGCCTTCCACGAGCGCATCACGACCTGATCCTTCCAAAAAGAGAATCCCGGGGGACCGGCGGTCCCCCGGGATTCGCGACGACTTCAGTTAGTGGATCAGTACGAGAACGTGAGGCTGGTCGTGCCCACGACCCAGGGGTTGTTCCCCCTGTTGTATGCCTCGAGGTTGCTGCCGAAAGCGTAGACCGACACGCCGGCGGCGACGCCCCAGGATCCGAACTCCGGCGGGATGAACGCGAGCGGCATGGAGAAGACCGGCCCGCCCTGGAAGTAGCCGAAGGTATTGTCGTTTCCGGACGGACTCTCGAAGTAGTCGCTGACGCTGAGACCGACCTTCAGGGGAAGGGCGACGCTGATCGGGTAGGTCTCGGAATCGATGAGCGTCATGCCCGGCCGCACGCCGATCTCGTTGTACACGCCGGAGTCGTTGCCGACCGCGGTGTTGTCGAACTCAGCAGCGAACAGGACGTACGGGTTGAGGGCCCACTTCCCGAGCCACTCGCTGTCGTTGAGGCTTACCTGGAAGTCGAGCTCCTGCACCGTCTTGAAGGCGCCGTTCGGGTACATGTACGCGATGTACCAGGCCTTGGCCTCCGTGTTCCCGAAGAAGGTGGACTTGCCGCCGGCGTAGAAGTCGGACTCGAACCAGTTGCCCGGTCCGCTGCCGGTCGAAAGCGTCTTCTCGCTCTGGATGCTGTTCCACGTGCCAGCGAACAGCGTGAAGTTGCGCGCCGGCTCGTGATCGTTCTCGTCGGCCGTCCAGAGGTTGAAGTCGACCTCGCCGTACGGCTGCCAGATGAAGCCCTCGCGCTCCTGCAGGATGCCGCGGAAGAAGTAGGCGGTCGTGAAGTCCGAGCCCGCGCTGAACGAGACGCTTCCTTTGTTGGGCGACTCGGCGCGGACGGGGGCTGCCGTCACGGCGGCGAGCACGAGGGCCGCCGCCAACGCGCGTCCCCACGCCGCTCCGGCCCCTCTGGTCCCACAAATATCCCTCAAGGTCATGATCCCTCCTCCCAAGGTATCGGGCGCCACGACGGCGGCGCCTTCCCGAATCAGCAAGGCATATGCCATGGGGGAAAGGACTGCAAATCCTGGGGTCAGCTCCGTGACGAGCCCGGGGCTGGTGCCCGGACGAAAGCAAATGCCCAGAAAATTGGCTCGCCCGTGGCCCCTACGCGTAGAACCGCACCCGCCGCTCGCCGGGCTCCCCGACGTCGGCGGGCGCCAGACCTGACTCGGCCTCCTTCATCATCCGCCAGATCTGCGGCCCGAGGAGGTCGAGCTCGGTCGACATGAACTGCTCGCCGCCGAAGCGCCGGATGGCGTCCGAGTACCAGTGTCGCGCGAGCCGCGCGACCGAGATGTGCCCCTTGGTTGCGGGCGGGACCAGCTTCGATTCGAATGCTGGCCCCGCCGGCTCCATCTTGTCGCTGTCTACTACGGCCGCTCGAACTCCAACACCTGCTGGAAGGTCGGGCGGTTTGTCGATGGGAAGCGGTTCGGGAGCAGGCCCGGCACGAACCCCGTGGTCGCCGCCAGCTTCCGCCACAAGGCTGGATTCACCTGACCCTGCTGCGCGGTGAGGGTGTCGGCGGTCTGGTGCACCGCCTGCCACAGCGAGTCCACGCACGGCATGAGCGAGCCCAGGCCGCAGTAGCGGAGGTTGAAGGGCCCGACGACCGGGTCGCCGAGGAGCGTGCGGAGATCCTTGTCCACGTAGGACTGGCCCTCCATGCCGTCGAGGTCACGCACGTCGTCCAGATCGGGGATCAACGTTCCGAACACGGGCGACATCACCGCGTCCGCAATCGGGCGCCAGAGCGCGTCCATGATCGCCGGACCGGGCTCGTCGTAGTACGTGTCGCTGTCGGCATCGACGCGCGGAGCGTCGCGGGAGACCCAGTCGTCGAGGATGTCGAGGACCTGCTGGTCGCGGATGCTCGGAGCCGTGGCCATGTGCAGCACCCGGCTCACGATCGGCCAGACGGGCGAACGCACGTCCTGGGTGGCGGCGCGGTTCATGATCCCGACGTTGTCGGTGATCTGAACCTGGTCGGGCCACTTGTTGAACATCTCCACGCGCTGCACCGAGCCGTACGGCTCGTCGTCGCCGTGCATGAACCCCGGCGCCGAGCGGTTGTTCCAGTTGAGGAGCAGTCCCTGGGGACCGCCGGCGTCGTGCGGATGCTTCTTCTCGGTGAGGAAGCCCGCCCATTCGTACTGCCCGTTCCCGAGCGTCGGCAGGCGACGATCGAGGCCGGCGGGGCGCTTCGGGAGATACCCGGAGGAGAAGTAGGCAGTCTTCTTCCGCCCGACCCAGGCCCAGTTGAAGGTGAAGCCGAACTGGTTCGCGGCGCGCCAGAAGCGCGGAGGCGAGGACGCCTTGCCCTCGGTCATGTCCTTCAGGGCACCGAGGTTGAGGCCGTCGCGCCCGAAGGTCGAGCGGCGGCGGGAGAGGGCGTACGGCTTCCCACCCACCGTGGCGGTCGCGAACACGTTGCCGTGCACCGAGACGTTGTAGATGAGCGAGTTGGGCCCGAGCACGCCGGCGTTGAAGACGTCGAAGGCGCGGCAATCACCGGCGTAGCGGTAGTGCGTCGACGCCCGCGTCGGCGTCGAATTGTCGGGCTCGCACAGCTCTTCCGCGTATACGTCGCGCACGTCGTGACCCGCGGACGTGAGGCTCCACGCGTAGTCCGGCGTCCGACCGATCAGGATGTACATCGACAGGCCCGGCACCCCGACGCCCTGCGCGTTGATGCCGGGGCCGTGCAGATCGATCTGCTGGACGATCTCGGGGTAGTAGTAACCGAGCTGCGGGCCCATCACCGCGAGCGAGTGTCCCGACGCCGAGCGCTTGGGCGACGTGACGAGGAAGTTCGACGCCCGCAGACGGGGCGGTGCCGCGGCCGCCATCGCGGGCGGGACACGCGGGTTGATGCTTTGGATCGAGCCGGCGTCGACCACCACCGAGCCCGTCACCGGGCCACCGGTCAGCGGCGGGTACTTGAACCTCCGGTTGATCGTGGTCGGGGCCTCCGGATCGTCGGCCAGCATCACGTCGGACCACGCCTTGTAGCCCTGGTCGACGCCGAGGGGAGACTGCTCGAGCTTGGCGAGCAGATCGGCGTTGGCCGCCTCTCCGCCGCCGCCCGCGCCGAAGATCGAGCCGATGAACGCGGTGACCGCGATCACGTCATTGACGGTAAAGGGTGAGGGATTGGGGATGCCGGCTGCCACGTTGTAGGCGTTGATGCCGTCGACGTAGGCCTGGGCGTCGTCGAGGATCTCCTGTCCCTTGGCACCGTAGGTGGTGACGAGGAGCTGGGCCTGCTGGGTCACCAGCGCTTCGGCCTCCGCGCTCGGTGTGAACGGCTGGAGGGTGGTCACCAGCGAGAAGGCGTCGATGTTGGGCACGTCGGCGACCGCGACGCGTGCCGGCCCACGCCCGACCACGAGCAGGAGGCCGCGATCGCGCGCCGTGACCCATCCGGCGCCGAACGCCACGTCCGCCCGCGTCTGTCCGTAGATGTGCGAGATACCCCAGGCGTCGTAGATGAGCTGGAGGCCCGGGCGCCCCGTCACTTCCTCGTGCGAGGGCTCGATCGGTGTGAAGTTCTCGGGGAGGTAGTGGGAATCGATGTCGGCCAGCGTGATGTTGTCCCGCAACGGCGAGAGGCTCGAATAGAGCGGGAGCTGGTCCGTGGAGTTCACGGTGAACGGTGCGCCTCCGAAATTGCCGGGAGGCAGGATGTAGCGGGCGATGTCCGCGGCCGCCGCCGGGACGGCGGCGAGCATCGCGAGGGCCAACACGGAGCGAAGCGATCGGTTCACGAGCGTTCTCCTTCTGCGAGCCTGGTGGTACGGACCGGGATCAGAGCGTCTTACCGACCCGACGGTCGCCTGGTAACAGCGGGCGCGCGACGGGTCCCCCCACGACGGAGCCTGCCACATCCCAAGCTGGGAAGTGAAGGAAAAAATTGGGGTCCCCGGGCTGGCATCGGTCAGTCCGGCGTGATTGGCTTCCGCCCCGCCGCGCCGAGGCAGGGCGCATGGCATCGGCCCGACGCGATTGAGAGTTCACCGGCCTCGAGACATCCTCGAGGAAGGAGGTCGGTGTGGTGTCCAAGCCGTCGTTGACGTCGATGCAGTCGGCGGTTGCGCTCGTGGCCGGGCTGACCTCCATCGGCGGCGCCGCCTACTCAACGGTCGACTATCTGCGCGCGGCCGGACAGCCGGGGGAGATCGTCGCGGTCGTCCGCGAGTCGGGGAGCGACCACGCCGTGCACGGCGCGGTGGTGGAGGTTCGTTCGCCCGACGATGCGATCGTCACGACCATGAGCGAGGGCGACGACGGCACGGCGCGGCGCGCGATCGAGCCGGGGGTCTACCGCGTTCGCGTCACCCACCCGAAGTTCGCCGACGCGGCGCGGGAGGTGCGGGTGCAGGCCGGCAAGCCGTCCGAGGTGCGTGTGGCGCTCGAGCCACGCGACGGGGGCGCGCACGCGTCGCATGCGAACGCCGCGGCTACGACGTCGGCCGGGCGCGCGATCGATCACGGGGACGGCGACGCGACGGTTTCTTGCTCGCATCGGGCTCTGAGCCTCATCCGAGCGTATCGTCCGACACCTGGCCAGGACCCGCGGCAGTTTGCCCGTGGCGTGGAATGGCAAGATGGGGTACGTCGCGGTTTGCTATAGCCCCGTCACCCCCAATCCGATCGACGTTGCCCGATCGAGGCAAGGAGCCCCCGATGACAACCCGCGCCGCCGCTCTCCGATCCGCCTTTGTCGCTTCCGTCGTGCTGACGGGGAGCCTGGCCCACGCGCTGCCGGTCACGCTCAAGGACTCCAACGGCACCAAGTACAACGTCAATACGCAGGTCTTTCCCACGCCGCCGCTCACCAGCATCTCGAACGCGTCGGGCGCGCTCACCAACGCGACCTTCATCAAGCCGATCACGGTGACCAGCTACTACATCGGCTTCACGCCGTGGTTCGGCTTCCTCACCACCTACACGGTCCAGCATGAGGTGAACGTGCCACTGACGCCGGCCTTCGCCGGCTTCAACGCCCTCCTCATCACCGGCCTGAACGGACAGAAGCTGACGGTCCCGCTCGCCTACAACCCGGGCCAGATCGCGACCGAGGACCCGAACTGCATGGCCAATGGCAAGCCTCAGCAGCTGATCTTCGCCGCGCAGGCGTTTCCCGACCAGAACCTCTCGCTCACACGCAAGGTCTTCGTGTCGCAGAACCAGGAGTGGGCGCGCTGGCTCAACATCGTGACCAACACCGGGCCGACGGCGGTGCCGGTGGCGATCTCGCTCCTCGGGCGCATCGCCTCCGGATCGGACACGATCGTGGTCGCGAGCTCGAGCGGTGACTCGCAGGTGAGCGCGCAGGACCAGTGGTTCACCACGCAGCAGAGCCTGCCGGCGGGCATCACGTCCTACGAGCCGCGACTCGGCTTCGTCCTGCAGGGCCCCGGTGCCACCACACCGGCGTCGAACGCGGGCATCAGCATCACCACGACCCCACCCGGGAAGGCGGCGTTCACCTACATCCCGACGATCGAGCCTGGCGCGTCGGCGGTCATCATGACGTTCGTCACGGTCCAGGGCAAGAACAAGCAGAGCAAGCAGACGTGCCAGAACCTGGTGCAGACGCCGATTCCGTCCTCCGCCATCAAGTGCATGAGCGAGCAGGAGCTCTCGCAGATCATCAACTTCGCGCACATCACGCCGCCGATGCCGAAGAAGTCGACGGTAAAGCTGAACTTCAAGAAGACCGGGCAGGACACCGTGCAGTGGAAGGGCAAGATCACGGTCGCCGGCGGGATCTCGCTCGCGGGGCTTTCCGTCACGGTCGATTTCGGCGGCATCACGCAGGCCTTCCTTCTCAGCAAGGGCGGCTCGGCCAACAACGGCAACGGCAACAAGTTCAACCTGGACGTGAGCCTCAAGAACGGCGTCACCAAGGCCGGCACCTACAACGTCACCTTCAACCTGAAGGGCGACCTGCAGACGACCCTCGCGCAGTACGGGCTCACCAACGCCGACGCGAGCAACGTGCCGGTCGCGATCCCGCTCACCATGACGGCGGGCCCAGGCGTGTACGCGGCCGATCAGCCCTACACCTGGAAGGCGACGGCCGGGAAATCGGGGACGGCGACGCTCTCTTGATCCCGTCACCGCGCCGGGCGACCCGCGCGGGTATCGTCCTCACGCTCGCCGTCCTGGCGGCGTGCACGGGGCGCGATCGTCCGAACGTCCTCGTCGTCACCATCGATACGCTGCGCGCCGACCGCGTCGGCTGCTACGGCTTCGGGCTCGCCCAAACGCCGACGATCGACGGGCTCGCGAGCGACGGCGTGCGCTGCGCCGACGCGACGACGTCGGCGCCGATCACGCTGCCCGCTCACAGCTCGATCATGACCGGGCTCTATCCGCCGGCGCACGGCGTGCGCGACAACGGCAACTACGCGCTGCCGTCCGAGGCCGTGACGCTCGCCGAGCGGCTCCAGTCGGCCGGCTACCACACCGGCGCGTTCGTTTCGGCCGCCGTCCTCACGCGTCGCTACGGCCTCGATCAGGGCTTCGAGGTCTACGACGACGACCTGTGGTCCGAGGACGAGCCCGAGCTGTTCATGATCCGCGAGCGACCCGCGGCGCGGACCGCGGCGCGCGCGCTCGCCTGGCTCGACGAGTGGTGGAAGGGCGGGCGACGCCAGCCGTTCTTCATGTGGGTCCACTTCTTCGACCCGCACCAACCGTACAAGCTGGCGTCGATCGACCTCGCGGCGATGGCGCCGACGCCGTACGACGCCGAGATCGCGGAAGCTGACCGCGGCGCCGGCCGCCTGATCGACTGGCTCCGCGAGCACGGCGCGCTCGATCGTACCCTCGTGGTCCTCACGGCCGACCACGGCGAGAGCCTGGACGAGCACGGCGAGCCGACGCACGGCATCTTCATCTACGACGCGACCATCCGGGTGCCGATGGTCTGGCGGCTGCCCGGCGTGATCCCCGCGAACGTGACCTATGGCGGCGCCGTCCGGCACATCGACATCGTACCGACGATCCTCGCGGTGCTCGGGCTCCCGGGCGGCGACACGGTGCAGGGTACGAGCCTCCTCGCCGCGTTTCAGGGCCGCACGCCGCCGATCGACCTCACGCAATACTCCGAGGCGCGCCTGGCCGAGGAGGGCTTCGGCATGGCACCGCTCTTCGGCGTGCGTCACTCGGGACACAAGTGGATCCAGGCGCCGCGTCCCGAGCTGTACGACCTGCGCCGCGACCCGCGCGAGCTCCAGAACCTCTATTCGGCCGAGGCCGCGTCGGCGAAGCCGCTCGAGACCGAGCTCGAAGCCGTGACCGCGGACAGCGCGCGCCGGGCCCTGACCGCGCCGACGCGTGAGATCGATCGCGAGACCGAGGAGATGCTGCGCGCGCTCGGCTATCTGGCGCCCCCCGAGCAGCGCGCCGAGATGACGGGGCGCGATCCGAAGGACGGGATGGCGCTCTACAACAAGCTGCAGGAGTCGCGGCAGCTCGTGCAGGTGGAGCAATGGGATCGCGCCAAGGCCCTGCTCGACGAAGTCCTCGCAGATGCGCCCGAGAACGTCACGGCACGCAACCTTCTCGCGTACGGAGCGGTCAAACGCGGCGATTACGACGAGGCGGAGCGGCAGTATCGGGCGTCGCTCGAGCAGCAGCCGCGCCAGCACCGGGTGTACGGGGCCCTCGGCTCGCTGGCGCTCCGGCGCGGCGCGCTCGACGAGTCGGAGCGCAACTTCCGCAAGGCGCTGGATCTAGCGCCGACGTTCGTCGAGGCGATGAGCAACCTCGGATTCGTCGAGCTCGTGCGCGGCAACGAAGCCGGCGCCCAGGAGTGGTACGAGCGGGCGATCGCCGTCGATCCGACCTTCCCGCACGTGTATCGCCGCCTGGCGGATCTCTTCTACGATCGGAAGGACTTTGGCCGCTCGCTCGACTACTACCGCAAGGTCCTGGTGACGCTCCCGGAATTCTTCGAGGTGCTCGTGCAGGCCGGGAACGCCGCGCGCTTCCTCGACGACCCGAAGACCGCCGCGGACTACTACGGGGCAGCGGCGCGGGTCCGTCCCGACTCCTGGATCCCGCCCTACAACCTCGCCTGCCTGCGGGCGCTCGGCGGCGAGCCCGAGCCGGCGCTCACGTTTCTGGGACAGGCCGTGGATCTCGGGCTCGATCAGCCGCGGCTGCTCGAGGAGAACGACGACTTCGATTCGCTCCACGCGCAGGCTCAGTGGCAGGCGTTGCTCGCGCGGACCCGTGCAGCCGAGCAGGCACGCCCGCGGGAGCAGCGGGCGCTTTGAGCCGCTCAGCCGACGAGGAGCCGTGCGAGATATCGCCAGCCGTGCTCGATGTCGGTCACGCAGAAGATGAGCGAGAGCGCGAACGCGTTGAACGTGAGAAGGATCGAGAGCGCGTGCGCGACGGGGTGCGAGCGCCACCACTGCACGAGCCCGAGGGGCAAGCGCCGTCCGAGGTCGCGCGCGAAGACGCCGACCCAGATGAGACCGATCGCCTGCAGGAAGCCCCAGAACGCGAACCCGAGCGTGTAGCCGTGCCAGAGGCCGCACGACGTCATGGCGGCGATCTGCCCGCCGGCGGCCGCCACGCGGTGGCCCCACCGACGCCGCATGAGGGCGCGCGTTGTCGGGATGAAGAGGTAGAGGCGGAGCCAGTTGGTCAGCGTCATGTGCCAGTGCTGCCAGAGCTGAACCAGGTTTCGCTGCACGAGCGGGTTGTCGAAGTTCTCCTGGATGGTCCAGCCGAACACGGCGGCGAGGCCGATCGCGATGTCGCTGTAGCCGGAGAAATCGAAGTACACGCGGAGCGTGTTCGCGTAGAGTCCCAGGAGCAGCACCGAGCGCGAATGCGGGCCGGGCTCGGCGATGATGGCAGCCGACCATTCGCCCAGGGCGTGGCCCACGACGAGCGCCTTCACGAGGCCGAACAGCACGCGTTGCAACCCACCCAGGACGCGCGCCCGGTCGAACGTCGGCGCCTGCGGACGGAAGTGCTCGAACGGCTCGATCGGCCCGGCGGGGTACGTCGGAAGGAAGGCCATCCAACCGAGCACGTCGGCAAAGGCGACGGGGCCGTAGGTCTCGCGCGTGCTCTCGACGAGCGCGGCGATCCCCTTGAGCGCGATGTATGAAACGCCGAGGAAGACGAGGCCGCCTTGGGAGGGCAGCAACCCACTGCCGTTCGCGGCGAGCTTGTTCCACGAAAAGAGGACGACGAAACCGGCGACGCCGGCGGTGGCGAGGACGCGGGCCCGCCGGGCGTCCGTGGCCTCCGCCGCCGATCGCATGAGCCACCAGAGCCCACCGGTCACGGCGAGGACGAACGCCAGCAGACGCATGTCCCAGAGCCCGAGGATCGCGAGGCTCGCCGCCGCGAACACGGCGCGCCGGGCTTCCGCCGGCACGACCGTCCAATAGATCGGCGCCAGAACCAGGATGCCGAGGAGGGCGGGGAGCATGCCGCGTCGCGCGCGGGCTCAGCGCCCAGCCTGCCGCGCCACGTAGGCGCGGATCAGGCGGAGCGTGTCGAAGTTGTCCACCACGATGTCGCGGTCGGGAACGACGATGGCGAAGCGTTCCTCCAGGATGGTGGCCAGCCGCACCAGCGCCACCGAGTCGATGAGACCGCTGGTCACGAGGCGCGTGTCGGGGCCGACGTCGGCCGTGGCGATGCGCAGCTCGCGCTCGAGGTAGTCGCGGACCGCCGCGTCGAGCGCGGGCTCGTCGATCGGCATTCGGGCTACCTACCGCACGCCGGGCACGGGGTTCAAACCGCGCGCGACGTTCAGCGGCGCCGTTTACTTGACAGCCGGGCCGCGCCGAGTAGCGTCTGGCGGATCGTGCGCAACGCTAGCGCGGCTGGCTCACCGCTCACCTGGACCCTCGCGATCGCGTTCGCGATCCTGCTGGGTGCGGCGATCACGTCGCGGCCCGTGCTGTGGCGTCCGGCGCCCTTCGAGCGCACCCGTGACATGACCCAGGTGGTGTTCGCGCAGACGTTCACCGCGGCGCGCGAGATCTACGGCCCGCCTCCCGACGATCGACCCGTGGCGGCCATGCTCGGGAACTCGCGCGTCTGGCTCGCCGGACATGACCCGTTCGTCCAGCACGAGGTCGATCGGCTCGGCGCGCGCGTCCGCGTGACGAACCTCGCGATCTTCGGGTCGGGGGCGGGCGACTTCGAAGTGCTCTCGCGTCATCTGGAGCATCTGGCCCCGAAGACGGTGCTCGTCACGGTCGACGGCACGGATCTCCTCGACACGCCCGGGCATCCGGTGTCGGGGCTTCCGGCGCGTCTCCTGCACATCGGATGGGCCGACGGACCCATCCCGCCGGACGGGTCGATGGCACGACTCGACCGCTGGGGGCGGACGCTGTGGCCGCTCTATCGCTTTCACGAGTTCGCGCGTGCCGTGTTGACCGATCGCGTGGTCCCGCCGGTCGAGCCGCCGCCGTTCCCGACCCACTTCGCCGACACCCGTGCGGTGTTCGAGTACATGCACGGCGATCGCGGCGCAGCGGCGGAGACGGCCTACGAGGCCTGGCGGCACGATCCCACGTTCGGGCGGTTCATCGACTATCTGAAGATCGGGAGCAGTAGCTACCTCGAGCTGGTGCGCGATCGCGCCCGCCAGGCGCGGCCGCTTCGCGACGGCGATCCCGGGGTGCGCGCGCTCGACGTGCTGCTCGCGCGTCTGGTCGCAACCGGCCGCCGAGCCGCCATCGTGCTCATGCCGCAGAACCCGCTGCTCGACCAGGATCCGACGGGCGAATACGCGATCCCCGGCTTCTCCGACTCGGCCGCCGCGATGATCGGTCGCGTCGCGGCAGCGCACGGCGTGCCGGTCGTCGACGCGCGCCACGAGCTCGGGTCCGACGCCTTCATCGACTTCGATCACCCCTTGCCGGAGCTGAGCGGATTCCAGACGCGGCTCGCCCAGGAGGTGGTGCGTGTCTCGTCGTGAACCCGCGGCACCCCCGGGTGCGATCGTGCTCCGTGCGGCTCTCTATGCGCTCGCGATCGTCGTCCTCGTGCTGTTTGCACCCGGCGACGGTCGCGTCTTCATCTATCAGGGGTTCTGAAATTGGTTGATGCGTCCATCGCGAGCGGGGTAGGCTAGCAGCGTGGGCGTCGACTGCCTCGTAATCGGTGCCGCCGAGTTCGACCGGAACCGGGAACGCGAGATATTCCTCAAGGTCCATCGCGGGGACGCCGCGGACGGTTGGGGGAGGTTCCTCGCCCTCAACTACGTCGAGTTCGAGGGCGACGCGCTGATGGCGAACCAGCTCGCCAGCATCGCGCATCGCTCGGCGCGCGGCGCGCTCGCCCGGGGCGGCAACGGCTTCACCTACGCCGACGTCTCCGTGCTGAGCTCGTGGCGAACACCGCTCCTGGGCGGCATGTGGATCTACCAGGCGCTCAAGCAGCGGGGCTTCGAAGTGGCGCTCGTCCAGCACGTGCAGCTCCAGGCGGCGCAGCTCGAGGCGGCGCTCGCCGAGCAGCCCCGCGCGATCGCGATCTCGACGACGCTCATCACCTCACCTCTGGAAATGAAAGCCCTCGTACGTCTGTGCCGGGAGCGCTCGCCTTCGTCGTACATCGTGCTCGGGGGTATGAGCATCTGGAACCAGTTCCAGGTGAAGAAGGCCGAGAACGAGCTGCTGCGGAGCGAAGCCGCGCGCGAGGACGAGGGCGATCTCCTCGGAGGCTTCGGCTTTCTCGGCGCCGATGCGCTCATCGTCGACCCGTACGGGATCGAGACGCTCGCCGAGCTCCTGGGCCGTCTCAAGACCGGCCGCAGCCTCGACGGCCTACCGAACACGGTGCGCTACGCGAGGGGCGTGCCCGTATCGCGTCTCGACCGCACGGGCGAGGTGTTCGACGCCGCGCGCATGCGGATGGACTGGGACCTGGTCGAGAACGAGCACATCGGCTCGGTCGTGAACGTCCGCACGCAGATCAGCTGCCCGTTCCGCTGCAGCTTCTGCAGCTACCCGACCACGCAGGGCCCCGTGATCAAGGCCGAGTTCGACGCCTTCGAGCGCGAGCTGCAGGCGCTATCGCGCCGCGGCGTCGACACGCTCATGATCATCGACGACACGTTCAACGTGCCGCCCAAGCGTTTCATGCAGGTGCTCGAGATCCTGCGGCGCTATCAGTTCCGGTGGTACAGCTTCATCCGATGCCAGTTCCTCGACGCGGCGCAAGTGGACATGATGAAAGCGAGCGGCTGCGTCGGCGTCTACCTCGGCCTCGAATCGGTCGACGACGAGACGCTCGAGCGCATGAACAAGACAGCGACGGAGGAGCTGTTCCGCCGCGGCATCGGGCTGCTCGCCGAGCGCGGGATCCTCACCTACGCGTCCTTCATCGTCGGCTTCCCGGGCGACACCGCCGAGACGGTGCGCAAGGTGCAGCGCTTCATCGAGACGAGCGGGCTCGACTACTACAACCTCAAGCCGTTCTGGTACGACCACTCGACGCCGATCGCGCAGCGCGCGGCGGAGTTCGGCCTGACCGGGCAGGGGTACAACTGGCAGCACGATCGCATGAACGCGACGCAGGCCTACGACCTCATCCGGGACCTGATCCTCGATACCCGGAGCCGTTACGTCGGACTGCACAGCGGCGAGCTCTGGGAGATCGGGCAGTTCGGTGCCCGAGGGCTGTCGAAGGGCCACATCGACGCCGTCTACGACGCCCACAATGCAATGCTGAAGCAGGACCTTGCGCGACGGGGGACTCCGGCAGACAAGGCTCGCGCGTTCACGAACCTCGAGTCCGAGCTCGGGGCCCTCGAGCTGACCCCGGCCGCCTGGTAGGAAATCGGGCCAACCTGCACCGGCGCAGGTCAGGAATGGATTGACAGCACGAGCCCATTTGTCCGAAACCCGTTTCCAGAGAGACCGCCGAGCGGGGGGGCACGCACGGAGGGAGCTGTCCGATGGCAGACCAAACGGACCGGACCAACAGGCTCGAGGCACTCCGCGAGCTACTCACGAGCGCATCTGGTCTCGTCGAGACGCTCGCACACGATCCGGCGCGTGATCGCTTCCTGCGCGTCTACGACCGGATCCCGCTCGAGGATCGCGCGACGATCCTCGGCGTCCTCGAGCGCGAGATCTCACTGCGCGTCGCCACGCTGGGCGAAGGTGAGGCGATCACGGGGTACGGCGCGCGCCCGAACCCGAACGCGCGCCTGTACGTTCGCGTGCTGAAGAAGATGCCCGACGAGTGGCCGACGCTCGACCACGACAAGATGGTGTTCTCCAACCTGCGCGGCGCACGCATCATGCGCCTCACGCGCTCGCCGGAAGTGCACGGCCGCTGGCACGCGGCCGTCGTCGAGGCGTTCGGGCTCCTCGAGGCGGAGGAACGGGCGGTAGTGGCGACCGTGCTCCGCGAGCTGCTCGATGTCGTCGCCATCGCCGACCAGAACGCGCTGCAGCCGGCGAAGGCCACCGGCTGACCGACCGCGGAGTTTGACGCCGCCGCCGCCGGCGCTCTATCGACCGCAGCGTGAGGTTCGAGCGGCGAGAGTTGCTCGGCAGCGGGGCGACCGGAGCGGTCTACCGCGCCTTCGACGCCCAGCTGCGGCGCGACGTTGCCTTGAAGACGCTGTTCGACGTCTCCCCCGACCTCGCGCAGCGGCTGAAGAGCGAATTCCGCGCGGTGCGTGGCGTCACGCATCCAAATCTCGTCCAGCTCTACGACCTCGTGGTCGCAGAAGGCGAGTCCTTCTTCACGATGGAGCTCGTGGACGGCGTCGACCTCGTGCGCTACGTCCGCGGCGAGGCGACCTCGCCCCAGGCGTCGCTCGATCGCGCCGCGCTCGGACGCCTGCACGCCGTACTCCCCCAGCTGGTGGACGCGGTCGACGCGTTGCACACCGCCGGTCGCGTCCACCGCGATCTCAAACCGTCCAACGTGATCGTCACGCGCGACGGGCGGGCGATGGTGCTCGACTTCGGGCTGGTCGCCACGGTGCGAGCCGACCCGGCCGGCGACGATCGCGAGATGGCGGGCACGCTCGCCTACATGGCGCCCGAGCAAGTGTGGGGCGTCCCGCCGTCCGCGTCGGTCGACTGGTACGCGCTCGGCGGCGTGTTGTTCGAAGTCCTGACCGGGACGCCGGCGTTCTCGGGGACGCCCGTCAGCGTGCTGCGGGTGAAGGAGCGCGGGCCCGTCCCGGGCCCGCGCGACCTGGCGCCAGCCACCAGCGCGGGGCTCGACGCGCTCGTGCGCGCGCTCCTCGACCCGGACCCGACGCGACGCCCGGATGGCGGAAGCATCCGAAGCGTGCTCGCCGGTGGCTCGGTCGCTCCAGCGGGGCGAAGCTGGCGGCACCGCGACGCGTTCGTCGGTCGCTCCGCAGAGCTCGCAACGCTCGGGGAATGGCTCCGCGCCGTGTCGCCGGGCAGCCCGCGCGTCGGTCACGTCGTCGGGCCGTCGGGCATCGGCAAGAGCGCCCTCCTGCGATCGTTCGGCGAGTACGCGGCCGCCACCGCACTCGTCCTGTCGGGACGGTGTCATGCGCACGAGACCGTCCCCTACAAAGCGCTCGACGGTGCGATGGAGGGTCTGGCTCGGCACCTCGTGCGACAGGACGCGGCGGTGACGGAGATCGATGCCGGCGAGCTCGGGCCGCTCCTCGACCTCTTCCCGGCATTGACGTGCGGGGGGCGATTCGCGCGCCGTGGCGACGGCGAGGCGAGTCCGCGCGAGCTGCAGCGGCGTGCCTTCGCGGCCTTGCGCACGCTCTTCACGGAGCTGGCGCGACGACGTCCAATCGTTCTCTCGATCGACGACGTGCAGTGGGCCGATCGAGACAGCGCGCTGGCGCTGCTCGAGGTGCTGCGTGCGCCCGGGGCGCCTGCCATCCTACTCCTCCTCGCCTGTCGCACCGGTGAGGCCGAGGGGTCGGGGTTCCTCCAGGAGCTCGCCCGCGGCGACCTCGGGCCCGGCGGCACCGTCGTCGTCGAGCCGCTCGCGGGATCGGACGCCCGAGAGCTCGCGGCCGACCTGCTCGAATGCAACGTCGGCGATCCAACGGTCGAGCAGGTCGTGACCCAGGCCGGAGGGTCGCCCTTCTTCCTGGAGCAGCTGAGCCGCTACCGCCACGAAGCATCACGGCGAGAAGCGGACGTCGACCTCGACCGCGCGATCCTCGGGCGCATCGATGCGATCGGCAGCGGCGCGCGGCCGCTGGCCGAGCTGATCGCGGTCGCCGGCGGTGCGCTCGACCTCGCGCAGGTGATCGACCTCACAGGCAGCCACGATCCGGCCGCGTTGTGCTACCGGCTCCGCGAGCAGTGCATGCTGCGCACGGTCGCGACGCGGCCGAAGAGCGTCGAGGTGTATCACGATCGGATCCGTGAGACGCTGCTGGCCGCGCTCGGAGCGGAGCGACGGCGGTCGATCCACCGAAAGGTCGCCGACGCGCTGCTGGGGCAGGCGACGCCCGACCCCGAAGCCGTCCTCGAGCATCTTCTCGGGGCGGGGGACGAGCGGGGCGCAGCGGAAGCCGCGATCGTGGCCGCCGAGCGCAGCGCCGGCGCGCTCGCCTTCGGGCGGGCCGCGGACCTCTACGAGCTCACCCTCCGGCTTCGCGCTCGGGGTGCGGTCGACTGGCCGCTCATGGCGCGCCACGCCGAAGCGCTGGCGAACGCCGGGCTCGGCAGCGCCTCGGGAACCGCCTATGAGACCGCGGCGAGCGCGTCGGCACGAGGGCAGGCCCCGACGGCCCGCACGCTCGCGCTCCGTGCCGCAGCGGCCCGCGAGCTGCTGTGTGCGGGGGACGTCGAGGCGGGACGGCGGGCGCTCAGGCGGACGCTCGCTCTCGCGCGCATCCCATATCCCCGGAGCCCCGCGACGGCGATGGCCCGCCTGCTGGCCGCCCGCGCCCGGATCGCGCTCCGCGGGTTCGGCTTCACCCCACGCGCCGAGGACACCATCGACCCCGATCGCCTCGCGCAGATCGACGCGTGCTGGGCGGCGACCATCGGCCTCAACGCCTTCGACGCCGTTCGCTCGGCGGCGTTCCAGTCGCGCCATTCGTTGCTCGCGCTCGACGCGGGCGAGCCGGCGCGCGTGGTGCGAGCGCTCACCGCCGAGGCCGTCTATCGATCCGCCGAAGGCGGACGCACCGGTCGGGCGCGCGCCGCGGCGCTGGCGGCGCACGTCGACGTCCTCGCGACCAGCGTCGACGACCCGCGTGCACGTGCGTTCGCTCGGCTCTGCGCCGGTGTCGGTAGCTACTTCAGCGGAAGCTGGCAGCGCGCCATCGACGAGCTGAGCGAAGCGGAGTGGATCTTCCGGGGCCTGCACGGCGTGGCGTGGGAGCTGGCGAACTGTCGTTCGTATCGCTTGTGGGCGCTCTCCTGGAACGGCGACACGGCGCGCTTCGAATCCGAGGTCGAAGCGACGGCCACGGAGGCGCGAACCCGTGGCGACGTGCCGGCCGAGATCGGGGCCGCGAGCGGCCACGCGAACCTTGCATGGCTCCTGGCCGACCGGCCCACCGAGGCTCGGGTGCGCGCTGCGGCGGCAGTGGGTCGCCTCAGGCTACGGACGTTTCAGAGCCCGCACTACGCGGATCTGCTGGCCCAGACCCGCATCGACCTCTACGAAGGCGACGGGTGGGCGGCCTGGAAGCGCGTATCGAGCGCGCTCCCGCGCGTGCGACGCAATCATCTGTTGCGGCTCCAGCTCTTCCGCATCGAGGTGCGGGTGCTGACGGCGTCCGCCGCGCTCGCCGCCGCGACCACGTCGGCCCCAGGTCGCGAGCGGCGCCGCCTCCTCGGCGCCGCTGCTCGCGCCGCGGCGCAGCTCCGCGCCGAGGACATGCCCCTCGGGCAAGCCCTCGGAGAAGCCCTCACCGGCATGCTGGTAGCCGCCGAGGGCGGTGCGGAGACGGCGGCGCACCACCTGCGCGCGGCGGCGCGACTTCTCGAGCGGTGGCGGCTCCCGCTCTATGCGGAGGCGGCGCTCCTGAACGCCGCCGCGCTCGACGGTGCACCGGCGCCGCCAACGCCGTCGCTGGGCGTTGCCCCGACGAATGTCGCCGCGATGCTGCTGCCCGGCCTCACGGCGCGGCGCTCCATGCTCAAAGTCGCCTGAACGCGCTCTCCCAGCAACCGAGCAGATCGGGATCGGGGCGTGCGAAGTCGAATGGATGGAGAGCGCCGAGCCGACCTGCCACATAGCGGAGCGGCAGCGTGGCGTTGAAGACGCCGCGCAGGATCGGATGGCGCTCGCCGAAGCGCCGCACCTCGTCGATGACGCCCGCCGTCACCTCCATCGGATGGGGGAGGCCCAGGGCGAAGAGGGCCTCGTCGACCTGCTTGGCCCCGTCGAAGATCGCGCCCTCGGGAAACGATTCGACGAACGGGTACAGATGCTCGTCGAGACCCTCCCGGGCGAGGATGCCGCGCACTGCGCGCCGCGCCGCCTCGTCCGCACCCTCCATCGTCGCGAGGTCGGTGTTCGTGCGCACGTAGTCGGAGGCGAGGAACAGGTTCTCGATCGCCGTTTCGGCGTCGGGGCGGAGCGCGAGCTGCCCGCGCGGATGGATGAGGAGGGGCGTACCGTTCTGCAACGGCGCGAGCGTCACGTTCGAGTCGAGATGCGACCTGATGCGATCATCCGGTCGCAGGGTGCCCGCGGGAAGCGACGTGGACATCTGACGCCACACCTCGTCCAGCAATGCTTCACGATCGGCGTATGCCTTGGCCGGGATGCCTTGCGTCCCGGGCGTCTCCCAGTCCGAGATGATGGCC
>Ga0187894_10000238_pt1 | contig 74358 bp, 85 predicted proteins | sample GBC1701081metaG_FD_136650 | JGI IMG/M metagenome (GOLD analysis project Ga0187894, IMG submission 136650) | White microbial mat communities from a lava cave in the Kipuka Kanohina Cave System on the Island of Hawaii, USA - GBC170108-1 metaG ... | reverse complement strand
TCTGAAGGATACCTGGAATGGCATGAGCCGAGCGGCGATCCATCATCAAAATCTGATGCCGCCATTCATCCATCAGAATCCTGAGGTGCACTTCCCCTTTCTCGTCATGCGAGAGAATGTAATAAACCGAATATACGATCAGAACGTCGGCTACTGGCAGCCCGACCTTCAAGGCATGGACCATCTGAGTCAGGAAGAGTTCGGTTTGTTATTGACGCACTACTTAGAGCGTTCAGAACAACAACTGGTCAGTGCTATTGAAAACATGCTGGAGAGCGGCGACCACGCACTCGCGGCACGCACAACGACATGGGCACTGACTCAATATCCGTCCAGTGCCAAGTTGCAGGAGCTTCGGAAGATTGCTTTCTTGAAGCAGAAAGAGAAATACCAAGAGCTCAGCCCATTCAAGGTTATTATTTACTCGGAGGCTATCCAGCATGGAACGCCACAGTTGCAGCATGTCCTGCCTAACAAAGGCATGGAGGCGGACGCTCCCTAATGTCGCGTGTTGTGCCCCACTTAATATTTGAACAGGGAGATGAGGTATAAGCGAAGAAAAACGCCGGTGCCCCGGGTAAGCGAGTCTCTTCAATATCGCACGGTAATAGAAGACCTAGCCGTTGCGGATGGATCTCGTCCATCAGTATACTAAGACCACTTTTTGAGGAGTGTCGGCTGATGGTGCTGATATATGAAAACGATCCGCTGGATAATGATGACGCACGCGGGCGTTTTTATCATGTCTGCCGTGGGCGAATCGATCGGACGGAAATCCAACTTCCGGCCGGTGAGCAGGCCTACGAATGTGCCGTTTGCGGGATCGATCTCGAAGCTGAAGACTTTTGGCTGGCGAGGCAGAAAGGGTCGGTGTAAGCCGAAATGGCTGGGAGTACGGGAAGAAAAACAGTAGGCGTATCGCGGGGGCTGATGATGCTCTGCGAGACCTGCTATGCCCAGGTCATGGCCGATAAACTAACCGACGAGAAGAACTTTGTAGCAAATGCCGATGCCCTCTTCGATACCATCTGCTTCGGTTGCACTGACATCAACAGGCCCCTCATCGACGACATGGCTGGTAGTGGCGAATGAGGATGTTGAAAAAGGGAGCGGGGAGCGGCCAGGTGCCCTTCTTGCTCGCAGAACCCCCACGATAAAGCAGTGGTCGCTCGATGCGCGCAGTAAAGGGCAGCCTCGGCCACTCCCCTTATGAGAGGCATGAGAAGTCGGAAGATTCTCGCTGCGGCCTTGCTGGACGGGCTTTTTGAACATCCTCACCATATGTTCTGGCGTGGCACTTGACGGAGCACATGCGACGTATGAAAATGCGCCAGGTTCGACGAGGTTTCCGCTCTTCGATCTCGGATGTGGCGTACAGAGTCCGGCGGAACGGCTTCCTGGCAGTAAGGCAGGAAGTGTTAGGACGCACGAGATGCGCCGCAAGACACATCATCTAGTTTTTTTAGATTTCAAATGCAAGTTATTGTAGTTAAATAGAACATCAGCTCATGATCACTTGCTGGTCAGAGGCGATGACGAACCAGTTTATGTTTGAGTTGCAGTAGAGCTGGGCGACAAACAGAGACGACTTATCCGCTGCGATTGAATTGCGAGGGGAACAAGTATGCTTAATTGGCTTAAGTCGCGCTCCGGTGTTCCCAATCCTTCGGGGCCTTCTAAGACGATTCGACGGTTCCACATCAGTGACGCGACGGTGAGTAAGGATTCGATCACCGTCGCGCAAGATTGCTGGGTTGTTGATTCGAAGGAAGACCAGACAATCCGGCTATTCGAGATTCCAAACCCGGACGCTGAGCAATGCCTCATCACATACAGAGCAGCGATGAAGACCGAGGGTCTGACTGGCCGCGCGTTCATGGAAATGTGGTGTCGTCTACCAGGTCGTGGGGAGTTCTTCTCAAAGGGTCTGAACCAAGCCATCACCGGCACTACCGACTGGGCTTCCTATGAGATTCCCTTTTACCTGAAGAAGGGTCAACGACCCGACCTGATCAAACTAGGTCTGGTCATTGAAGGAAGAGGCAAAGTTTCGATAATGGATGTGGAACTGCTCAAGGCACCGTTGGAGTCCTGAATGACAAGGAACGGTGGTCGTAACACCGAACCAGCAGCTCCGGTGGACACGATATATCTCGCCCTGAGCCGCGACGTTAGCCTATCAGGTGGTTTGTCGGAACGCGAGTCGTTCCTCGGTGAAGATTGAGTAGTAGACAGTCAGCAATCAGCATTACGCTCCAGCAACTCCCCTCACGCCTAACGGCTTTTGCAGACTTTACAAGCGACGTAGTTACCGGCAGGTCTTCCCGTCGAAATACGTGCAGCTTGTTTCCCCCGATTTCACCTTCCAGGTCTTCAGTAAAGGCGCTTGGGTTTCCCCTCTCATCTCGACGACGAAATCCACGAGTCCTGATACCGGGAGTTTCTGGAGGTGTGGCTTTGCCGCATCTGGAACGTCGATCCAGAACACGGCTCCAAGGGTCGAAATCATGACACGATAGGCATCCATATCGACCTGAATGACGGGACTATAGAAACTTTTATCTTCGGCAAAGCTGGGAGTGACGGTTAGGCCGAAGAGAAAAGAACTGGAGACGATAGCGAGAAGAGTTGTACGCATGTATGACATAACGAGTACTCTTTCTTACAGACACAATGAGATGCCATTATCGCATTGAGGCAAAGCGGAAACAAACTGGAAATTGCCGAACGTGGGTAGCGGTTCGAGCATCGCTAGCGCGTTGTGGAAAAAATATTACTCACGATACAATTTCGACGGTCTGCAGGTGCGATGCAACAGGAGAATGTTTTAACAGGATGCTCAAAAAGGCTGTCCAGCAAGGCCGCAGCCGAAGAAAGCACCGGAGGCGTAGCCTCTGGGCTACGTTGAGGATGCTTTCGAGGTGAGAACGAAGCTGGCGGACTTTTTCAGCATCCTGCTAGAAGGTGGTTGTGATGTGCGCCTGCGTGACACTTCCACCTTTAATCCGGTATAGGCGAATGTCCGGCTTGGACTTTTCCATGAGAGAGATGAGCAGATAGGCAGGAATGGGCAGATTGATTTTTGGCCAGATTTCTTCGTAGTCGGTGGCAATCTTGATATCGGTGATGGAGGGACGAGCCGGGTCGTGGGGATGGGAGTGGTAGACCACTTGCAAGTCGAGGCCTTTGTTTCGAATATCCTTCTTTGCAGCGGAAAAGTCCTGCATATCCATCACAAAGGCAATTTCGGCGCGTTCGTCAGGGGACAGCCGTTCCAAGTGCGCAGCCTTTGCCGAGTCAAAGGAAGACAGTTTCTCCGCTCCTTCGAGCGCCACGATATTTGTGATTCGATAGACATGGGTGACGGCCCCGTTGGTTCCAGCCAGGAGCCCGCAACACTCGTAGGGATCGAGTTCCCTGGCGTGGGCCACCATGTCGTCAAGGATCGGTTGGGGGATGTTGAGATCAGACACGCTATTTGATTCCAACGTTACGCAGGAGGTTCAATATGACCGCTCTTATCACCCGCCCAACCCTGGCTGTTATTTCACCCGCCCGCCCTGAGTCTGCCAAGACAGACTCTTCGCCCAGGGACGCGCCTTGTCCCAGGCAAGGCCGCAGTTCCGCAGCTGATCCTCGTTTAACGTTTCACGCCTCACGTTTCCTGGGAGCGATTCGAGAACGGAGCTGGCGGGCGTTTTCAGCATCCTGTGTTAGATGGTGCAGGTGACGGTATAGTCACTGCGTAGATCAGTGATCGTCGGTGTCGGTCCGCAAAGGCGGCAGGCCGGGTCTATGGGACGACTGACTTTTCTGAATTTCATCTCCAGGGCGTCATAAATCAGCAGGCGATCGGCAAGGGTTTCGCCGATACCAAGAATTTCCTTGATCGCTTCCGACGCTTGAAGAATGCCCATGGTACCGGCGAGGGCACCTAATACGCCGGCCTCTTGGCAATTCGGTACGAGTCCAGCCGGTGGTGGCTCCGGGTAGAGGCAGCGGTAGCAGGGATAGCCGGCATGTGGCTTGATCGTCGTCAGCTGGCCCTCAAAGCGGAACATGCTGGCAGAAATGAGCGTCTTCTTGGCGAAGAAGCAGGCGTCATTCACGAGAAAACGCGTCGCGAAGTTGTCAGATCCGTCCAGCACGATGTCATATTGGGATACGAGCGGAAGAATATTGTCGCTGTCGACGTTTTGGTGATACGGCTTGATCGTGATCTCCGGGTTGATCGCCGACAGGGTTGTACGACCAGACTCCACTTTCGGCAGGCCCACCGTGGCAGTGGAGTGCAAGATTTGCCGCTGCAAGTTCGAGAGATCGACGACATCGCCATCGACCAGACCGATGGTGCCGACACCGGCGGCGGCGAGATAGAGTCCGGCAGGCGAGCCGAGTCCGCCGGCCCCGATGAGTAACACCTTCGCCTCGCTCAGCTTCAGCTGACCCTTACCACCTACGTCGCTGAGAATAATCTGACGGCTGTATCGCTGAATCTGTTGTTCAGTTAGTTCCATCTTGAAGACGTTCTACGTTAATCGATACTCGTGAACCGCGGAACCACTCCTTTTTCGATTAACGATTCACGTTTAACGGGTACCATTTCTATTCCACTACATTCAATTCGATCGGGTCGACGATGACGCCTTTTTTGCGAAGGCCCGCGATCGCCCGTTCGATTTCCGTGCTGTCCCCGGTCAGCTCGAGATCCATCCACCCGGTGGTTTCCCGTACGTCGGCTCGCCGGACGTTCGTGACGACCTTGAATTCGTGACCGATCTGATAGATGACCGGTTCTTTGATCTTGTCTTCTGGAAACCGAATGTGAACCTTCATGTTCGGCATGATAAACCTCCGGCAATGGCTGGAACAATCGAGACTTCATCGCCGTCTTTGAGCGTGGTTTCTTTGCCCTTGAGAAATCGAATATCTTCCTCGTTGACGTAAATATTCACGAAACGACGAAGTTCGCCTGTGTCGTCGCACAGGCGATCCTTAATCCCAGGGTGCGAAGCGTTCAAGGTGTCGATCATTTCGACGATCGTGTGGGCCTGTGCGTCTACCTCTCCCTGTCCCTTCGTCAGAGGACGGAGCGGAGTTGGAATGCGAACTTTAATCATACGTCACCACCACCGTGTTTCCCTATCTTAAAGGTTTGTTCAAAACTGACAAGACTCGGCTGAATGCGGTGGGGCCTGCCCACCGCATCGATCACGGCTTCCTGCGTTTTTAAACCATTGCCGGTGATATAGGCGACCGTCACGTCGCTTTTCTTGATCGTGCCTTGCTTCACCAACTTCTGGAGCACGCCGATCGTCACTCCGCCGGCTGTTTCTGCAAAGATCCCTTCGGTTTGCCCCAATAATTTTATCCCTTCCACGACTTCGTCGTCCGAGACCATCTCCATGGCGCCCTTGCTCTCGGCGGTCGCTTTGAGGGCGTAGTACCCATCGGCGGGGTTGCCGATGGCCAGCGACTTGGCGATGGTTTTCGGTTTCACCGGTTTGAAAAAATCCCGTCCTGCCTTGAAAGCCGTGGAAATGGGGGAACAGCCTTCGGCTTGCGCCCCGTTGATCTTCGTCCGTACGTCGTCGACGAGACCCAAGACCCTCATTTCATGGAGGCCCTTCCAGATCTTTGTCAGGAGTGAGCCGGACGCCATTGGGATGACCACCTGGTCCGGCGTGCGCCAGCCAAGTTGCTCCACGGTTTCGAACGCCAGCGTCTTCGAGCCTTCCGCATAATAAGGGCGAATGTTGATATTCACAAAGGCCCAGGCATGTTCGCCGGCAATCTCGCTGCAGAGGCGATTGACATCATCGTAATTGCCTTCGACCTCGACCACATTCGGCTTATAGATCAAATTTCCGAGGACTTTGGCGGTTTCCAAATCGCCGGGAATAAATACATAGGCTTGCATCCCCGCGGCAGCAGCATGGGCGGCGACGGAATTGGCCAGATTGCCGGTCGAGGCACAGGCAATGGTTTCAAATCCCAATTCGCTAGCCCTGGTGATGGCAACCGCCACGACCCGATCTTTGAACGATAGAGTGGGATGATTGACCGTATCGTTCTTAATGTAGAGCTCGTCCAATCCGAGGTAGGCGCCGAGATTCTTGGCGCGCACCAGCGGGGTCATCCCGGCATGCGGGCCGAGAAACGCCGGCCCTTCCACCGGCAGGAGGTCGGCATAACGCCAGATACTGTGTGGCCCGCCCTGGATCTTCTTGCGGGAAATGCCCTTCTTGATCTCCTCGTAGTTGTATTTCACCTCAAGGGGGCCGAAGCACATCTCGCAGACATGGATCGCCTTCGTCGGATATTCTTTCCCGCACTCGCGACAGACTAACGCTTTCATTGTTGCCATGGTGACTCCACCTCGCTACGTCAATAATTACGGCCGGACGGCACAGCCGGCAAACGGATCGCCGTCATCAAACAGTTCGGTAATCGTCGGGTGCGTCCCACAGAGCGCGCAGTCGGGATTGCGTTTCACTTTGATTTCTCTGAATTGCGTCTTGCGTGCATCGAAATCCAGGAATCGATTCGTGAGAGAATGTCCAATACCCAGAATGAGTTTCAAAGCCTCAGTCGCTTGGATCGTTCCAATGATACCGGCTAACACGCCGATCACGCCCGCCTCCTGGCAGGAGGCAACCAACCCGGCCGGCGGCGGAGTCTTAAAGACGCACCGATAACAAGCGGACTGCTTCGGCACAATGGTCGTCACACGCCCATCGAAGCGGAGGATGCCGCCGTGGACCAACGGTTTTCCTGCAAAGAAACAGACGTCGTTGATCAAGAACTTGGCCGTGAAGTTGTCGACCCCGTCGATGACGACGTCGTAGTCACTGACGATCTTCAACGCATTGCCGGCTGTCAGCCGCTCTTCGTACATCGAGACCTGTATGTCGGGGTTCAACGCCTGAATCTTCTCTTTGCCCGAGACGACTTTGGGACGGCCCACGTCCGACGTATGGTGAAGAATCTGTCGATGAAGATTGGTCAGGTCTACCACATCGCTATCGATGAGGCCGATTGTGCCGACACCGGCTGCGGCGAGATAGAGCGCCGCCGGCGAACCAAGGCCTCCTGCGCCGACCAGGAGAATCTTGGCCTTGGCAATCTTCTTTTGCCCCTTGCCACCGACTTCAGGCAAAAGAATATGCCGGCTATACCTGCTTATTTGATCTTCGGTAAATTCCATGACAATCAGGTAGCGAATCCCAAAGGATGCTCAAAATGGCTTGCCAACGAGGCAGCAGGCGAGAGAAAACCGGAGGCGTACCCTCTGGGGCGCACGGTGCGACGAATAAGGAGCACCAAGTCTGTGCGCGCCGCCGAGTGGTGAGGCGGCCGGGTCCCCGTTGAGGATTTTCCCGAGCCGAGTACGAAGTTGGAAGCCATTCTCAGTATCCTTAAATGTTGAAATACTTTTCGATGCTGATATACCGTTCACCGGTGTCACAGAGGATGGTGACCACGTTCTTGCCAGGTCCAAGTTCGTGGGCCACTTTTTGCGCGGCGAACACATTGGCCCCGGCCGAAATGCCCACCAAGAGACCTTCCTTCTTCGAGAGTTGCTTGGCGGTTTGATAGGCCTCGTCATCGGTTACGGTCATCACACGATCGAGAATGGACCGGTTTAACACTTTCGGAATGAACCCCGCGCCGATGCCCTGAATCTTGTGGGGACCTGGCTCTCCACCGGATAAGACCGGCGATCCGGCCGGTTCAACCGCAATCACTTTCACGTTGGGATTCCGTTCCTTAAACACTTCCCCGCAGCCGGTAATGGTGCCGCCCGTGCCCACTGCCGCCACAAACGCATCGATTTCGCCGTCGAGCGACGCGAGAATCTCGAGCGCCGTGGTTTTTTTGTGCATTGCCGGATTGGCCGGATTTGAAAACTGATCTGGCATGAAGTACGACGGATTCTGCGCGATGATGCTTTCTGCCTCGCGGATCGAGCCCTTCATGCCTTCCCAGGCCGGCGTCAAAACGAGCTGCGCGCCATAGGACGACAAGAGGCTCGCCCGCTCCATGCTCATGCTTTCAGGCATCACTAGGATCAACTTATAGCCTCGGACCGCGGCGACTAATGCCAGTCCGATTCCGGTGTTTCCGCTGGTCGGTTCGACGATCGTTCCGCCCGGCTTTAATGCGCCCAGTCGTTCCGCCTCGTCGATCATATTGAGACAGATCCGATCCTTGACGCTTCCACCGGGATTAAAAAACTCGACTTTTCCATAGATCGTCGCCCCGCTTATAGGGGACAACCGGTTCAGACGGACGAGGGGGGTCCTTCCGATGAGTTCGGTAATGTCTTTGTGCAGGGTCGGCGTCACCGACCACCTCCCATATAAAACAAAAACTCAACCCGGTCGCCATCGTATAGGCTGGTAGTGGCGAGGTGATTCCGGTCCAACAAGGTGTCGTTGACCTCGACCGCAACCATTTGTGGTTCAATCTTTTTGGCCTGGAGAAGATCGAGCACCGTTCCCCCTGAAATCTCTTCTGCCTTCCCATTAATTTTGACCTGCATGAAGACTCCTAAATTGGCCAAGAGATTAAACAATTTCAACACGTTATCAAACGGACTTTGCCATTGTCAAGGCAACGGAAACGGCCAACTCGTGGCTTGACTTTGTCCGTGATCCACCGCCACTATGCCACCTTTTGAATGGGCGATGACATGTGGAAACGCAACTTCATGTTCAGGTCGGCTGAGGCCATTCCGCTCAAAGAATCGGAAAACGAGCTATTTCACGATACCGATCCTGCCATGGATAGCTCTGGACTCAAGTTAGAGAGGTTTTTATCTGTATGGATTCAAGGCGACGGGGAGGACGAAAAACCAACGGCTTTCACGAACATGTATGTCCGCACGGCGACATTGGATTTTCAGAAGCGGGTCGGGTTTCTGCAGCCCCTCCAAGGCCGCTCACACCAGATCAAACAGGTGCTCACGCCGGGTCAAAAGCAGTTTCTGCAGCAATGGCTCGCCACCGAGGCACCCCAGGCCTGGGACGCTACGGACAATCATTTCAAGATGTTGTTTGAAGTCGAATAACAGGGAGCCTGTCCGACATTGCCAGCTATGAGTGTCGTCCTCTCCCATTCCATCGTGCGGTCGCTCTGTCTCGCCCTACTTTTGCTTGCGGTTCCGGTCGGGGCAGGGTGGAGCGCGACGGTGGAGGTCTACTACGGGCCAGATGACGCGCCACTCGATCGCCTGACTGCGCTCTATCGACATGCGACACGCTACCTCTATGTGGCGGTCTATGGGCTGACGTCTCCCCGTGCGGTAGAGGCGATGGTCGCGGCGAAGAAGCGGGGAGTCGATGTGCGCCTTATCACCGATCTGCAGCGCACTGAGGACGTCAAACAGCGCTCGGCACTCCATACGCTGCATTTGGCCGGCATCCCTATTCTAGTGAACGAACACGATGGACTGATGCATCTGAAGCAGGTTGTGATCGACGATGAAGTGAACACGACCGGCTCGATGAACCACACAACGAGCGGCAATCACTATAACGATGAGCGGCTCGATATCATTACCGATCACGCGATCACCGTCAAGGCGCGGGAGAAGTTTCTGGCGATGTGGAACAATCACGCCCGATATCGGGAATGGAAGTAAACGAGAAGATTGATGCGACTTAACCTCGACCTCATCCTTCCTTTGTGAGGAGTGATGACTGAACAGACTGACGTGGCGGTGGTGGGGGCAGGGGGTGGCGGAGCCGTCTTAGCCTTGGCGCTGGCGAAGCAAGGGATCAGCACTGTCGTGTTGGATCAGGCCGCTGGCCCGCCTCAGGGCTTGCGGGGAGAAATTCTCCAACCGAACGGACAACAAGTACTCGATCGCTTGGGCGTGTTGCCATCGTTGCCGGCCGATGCCACAAGGTCCGTGCGGTACTTTCATTTTTGCCGGGCCGGAGGGAGGCGCCTCTGTAGCATCGACTATGGCGATCTGCCGCCGCCCTACAACCGCGCCATTGTGACGCTCCCGAACGTGGCGCACCACGCCATTGTCGCGGCGGTGCAGCAATTTCAGAGCGTGACGCTCCGCTACGGTACCTCGTTCACAGGACTGTTGCGCGAGGGCGATCGGGTGGTGGGACTGTCCACGCAAGGTCCGGAAGGCACGAACCAGATCCATGCTAAGATCGTCGTTGGCGCCGATGGCGCATTTTCGAAAGTGCGTGAGGCACTGAAGATTCCCGCCGACGTGTATCTCTATCCTGACGGGTATCTGATTGCGATTCTCGAATCGGAGGAACCAGTATGGGAATCGTTCTACTACGTCGGACACAGGAGCATTTTGGGACTGTTTCCGGCGACGGGGAACAAGGTCTATCTCTTCTACATGATCCCCAAGGGTTCGATGGAGGCCGTGAAGCAGCGAGGTATCCCTGCGCTACAGCAGACGTGGAGCCAGATCGCCCCGCAGTTTGCCGGATTGTTTCGGCGTCTGAGCGATTGGAGCCAGACGGCCTATATGCCGACCGGGCGTGTGCGAACGCCGACCTGGGTCGCAGACGGAGCCGTCCTGATCGGCGATGCCGCCCATGCGATGAATCCCCATGCGTCGCAAGGGCGCATGCAGGCCATGGTCGATGCCATGGCGCTGTCCGATCTGTTGCCGGGTTGTCTTGCTGATAAGGACTTTTCCGCCGCCAGGCTGAATGAATTTGAACGAATCAGGCGGCCGCAAGTTACCATGTTGCAACGATTGGCCGATCAACAAGTGTTTTATTGGAATACAGAGAATCCTGTGGTGGCTTTCCTGCGCGATCGCGTGTTTCAGACGCTGGATCGAAACGCGCGGCTTCGCTATCAGGTCCTGTCGACCACGGCGGGTTTGCGGACGATGCCGCCATTTAATCTGATCGATCGTGTGATTGCCGCTGGGTTTCTCCCCGATCTACGTGCGCATGAGAGATCTCCACATCCGATGTCTTCATGAGGATTCATGGGTACGACTGAACGTGTGATCGAGGGCTTGCCGGACGACACACAGAGGCTGTTGCAGACCTACGTGAAGGACGTCAAAGGCGTGTTTGGGGAGCAGCTGGAAGGCATGCTGCTCTACGGCAGTGCCGTCCGGGGGGAATTTCTCCCGGGGCGGTCCAACCTGAATATACTCCTCCTGGTGTCGTCGTACGACAGCGCCATCCTCAAGAAGTACAGTGCGTTGCACCGCCACTGGAGCAAGGAACAGATCGTGGTTCCCCTCTTTCTCACGGAAGAGGAGCTGCACACATCGGCAGCGGTCTTTCCACTTGAGTTTCTGGAAATCCAGGAACAGCATCGCGTCCTAGGCGGGCGCGATCCCTTCATCGGTTTTCACGTGAAGACCGATCGGCTGAGAGATGCAGTAGTCCAGGGCCTTACAAGTAATGTATTACGCCTGCGTCAACGGTATGTCGAAGGGGGCGGGAGCGACGACGCCACGACGATTTTGCTGCCGCTCTCGATCACCTCAATCGTTCCGTTGCTGCGTGGGGTGCAACGCCTTATCGGACGCCCCGTCCTTTCTCACTCCGATGCGGTAATCAAGGATATCGCCGAGCAGTTGAAACTGGATTTGCAGGGTTTGCTGGACGCCTGGTTGCTGAAGCGTGGACAGATTTCTCCTGGCCCCCGCGAAGTGCCTCGCTTCTTTGACCGGTATCTACAAGCCGCGACGCTGCTCGCTCGAGCAGTTGAGCATCTATTGCAGTCGGGGCAGCGATGACGAAGATCGTCAACATGGCGATGGTGCTCTGCCTTGTCTTCTTCGAGGGCTTGGCCCAGGCGATTCCCTACGATCGGCCCAAGATCAAGTTGCCGGAGCCGCGAGGTTATGTGAGCGACCATGCTCAGGCGATCGATGGAGATTGGAAAGAGCGCATCCGATCCGTCTGCCAGGACCTTGAGCGGAAGACCGGCGTAGAAATGGTCGTGGTGACCATCCCGACCATCAAGCCCTTCGAGTCGGCCAACGAGTACGCGACGGCGCTCTATGAAAAGTGGGGCATCGGATCGACGCAACAAGAACATGGAGTGTTGGTGCTGGTGGCGGTGCAGGAACGGCAAGCAGCGATCACGCTGGGCCGGCAGATGTTGCCGGTGATTACTCCCGCGGTGATGAATCAAGTCGCGCACGAGAATTTGCAGCCGTCAATTGAGTTGGGACATTTTGGCGAAGGCCTCTATCTCACCGTGGTGGCGTTGGCCTCTCCCGCGCAGGAGATGCGTGTCGGCGCCATCTCGAATATACATTTCAAAGGTTTGGGTTTCTGGCTCTCCCTCTTTACCGCCATCGGGGCCCTCTCGTTCTTCTGGTGGATCAGCCGTCCCGACCTTCGGCATCCGTACAGACGAATTCAAAAAGGCGAGTATTGGGGAACAGGGCAGGGGGGCTTCAGCGGGAACTGGGGAGGGTTTGGGGGAGGGACGAGCGGAGATGGGTGGAAGTAGAGGGGTTGTAGCACGGCCTGGTGATCCTCCTGCTCGCGGAACGCGAACGCTCACAAGGTGCTCGTTCGACGTGCGCAATAGAGGATCAACCAGGCCGTACTACCTCTGGAGGGGAAACGAGCGAGCTTGGAAGGAACATTGATAGTGGTGCTTGTTCGACGCGCGCAATAGAGGATCAACCAGGCCGCACTACCTCTGGAGGGTAACGAGCAAGCTTGGAGGGAGAATTATAGAGACGTGCTCGTCCGATACGTGCAGTAAAGGACAGCTTCGGACACTCCTCAGTCTGTTCCCTTTTATACATTCTCCCCATTGATGATTCCAGTAACATGGGCGATATAGAGGCTTAATCGAACAATGGAGGGGAAACCATGTTTCATAAAATATTTTCGGTCTGCTCGCTCTTCATCATAATACCCGCCGTCATGCTGATGGCCCCGCTGACTGCCCAAGCGGACCCGGCGGACCTCGAAGAGGTCGCGCATATCAAAGCCGGCCATAAAAAGGTGGAGGGAGTGGTGACTGAGCTGAAGTCCGGTCTCATTACCGTCAAGACGCCGACCGGCGCCACGCTCACTTTGACAGAGAATACGGCCGCTCGCCTCGGCAAGCCCGTCCCAAAAGTCGGTGATGAAATGACGCTTTGGGTCAACGAAGGCAACATGGTCATGGCTGCCCATCCGAAAGGACAGCCCGGCAAGGCTCCCCGCTTTATCACCGGCACGCTCGCATCGATTGATAATGGCAAGTCCAAGATGACGCTGGCGACGTCGGGAGGGGAGAAAAGCTATAACCTCAGACCCGAGAGCCGCATGTTCAGGGATATCGCTGTTGGCTCCGAGGTCACGATCGAAGTCAATGACACAGGAGAGGTCATCGATATTCATCAGGACAAAAAATAAGGAGGAAGGAGTGGCCAGGTGCCCTTCTTGCTCGCGGAACAGAGAGTGGGATGGAGCCTGATGATCTTCTGTGCTCGCGCAACGCGCGGCCTCAGAAGGCCCTCGTTGGACGCGCGCAGTGGAAGATCAATCATCCCCCATCCCTGAAGAGGTAACGAGCAAGCTTGGAGGGAGCATTATCGAAACGTGCTCGTCCGATGCGCGCAGTAAAGGGCAGCCTCGGCCACTCCTTCAAAGAGAGGTGTAGAGAATTGAAATCTGTTAGTTGAACGCGCGCAGCTCAGTACGAGCAGTCCCGCCACGCGCCGCGACATGTTGGATTGCAAGGCCTGACTCTCATCCTTCAGACTTGACCCCAACTCTCTTTTCTTTTTCCACTTTGAGCATCTGCAAGATTAGGCAGTTAACTTATTTGCTTTTAGAAATTCAGCGGGTTTCGTGAAAGCGCTGAAAAAGAGAGGCCGCCCGCTGAATGCAAGAGGCGAAACGGGACCAACAGACATGAAAGGGAATTCACGAAGCTCTTCTCTCGGGAAGCTGTGCGGGTCACGAAAGGATCGATAGAGCTCCATTGAGCGCTCATCACCTCCTGCAAATTCCTTTAGCCGTCTGAATTCATCTCCAATTGCTAAACCAAATCCAAAAGATAAAATGCGACACTGATCGACAATCGATTTATGGATACTTGCAAGAGACTGGCTAATGAACATCCAGCCCAATCCGTACTTTCGAGTTGTTCTGACGCCATCGATCAGCTGCTTTCTCAGGCCTGCCCGATCACTGCCCTCATCGAAATACTCTGTCCCTGCTAATCGATGTGCTTCATCCAAAATCACTAATGCGTTTAGGGATTCCTTTCCATACAGTTCCTCAGCCTTGCGGATAAGTGCTTCGGTGATGCGAGACAAAAGCAATGCCTGTACTTCCTCACTCCAGAATGTCTGTTTATCAGGGTTCGAAAGCCCAGCTCCCGAGAGATCCATAATGACGATGCATCGATCATCTTTGCGCAGAACAAGGTCTATGACTTCTTCTGTGACAGATCTCCTCTCTCCGCTGTCATCTACCTCTCTAAATAATTTAGCTACCGGGAGCCACGCCTCTCCGAAGAGTGGCGCTGTCACCTTAGCATCTTCGAGCATTTCCTTTAATCTCTCTCGTCCTTCTTTTCCCGAGTATATCTGCTTCAGTGAGCGATCGTCCTTTAATAGTTTTAGGCCCGTTTCATAACTCTCTTTCTTGTGAAGATCAGTAAGTTTAACCTTCTCTTCTTTTAGGCGCTCACTAAGGACGTCGGCTGCATTTCGAATCCAGTCTTGCGTTCGTATTGTGAGACGTGGAAAGAGTTGAGTCCGTGAAATCAAATCAGCAAACAAATTCCACCGGTCCAACCGGATATCTGGCACCCTTCGGACCACGACTTTCCGACCCATTGCCTGGCAAATCTTCTTGTAGTCCAGATTGTAGCTCCCTGTTGCTACACCCGAACCGAAGTCCCGTGCAAACTCTCCTTGCGGGTCAATGACTAGAAGGCCCATCTGCTTTGGTGTTTTGTGCTGGGCATAAGCCAGAAGAATGTTCTTTGCCAGAACAGACTTGCCTGAACCGGTCTTTCCGAAAATCGCCAAATGATAAGCTTCGCCAGCTCCACCCGGACCGCTTCCAAAATGCTTGAACCACATTGGGTAAAGGACTTCGTTCGCATAAGCTCGACCAAGGTAGAAAATCTCTTTCTGATAAACGCCAAGCAACTGATCGAGTAATGGCTGATCGACTCTAGCTATCCTTGTGCCCGTACTGGGCACCATTCCCAACACATCTGGTTCATACCCCTGAACTCCACGCTTGAATGTGGCGCCAACGACAAGAGATGCCACTCGTGTGTCCTGTCGATTGGTTATAGGTGGAATCTCTCCGGTCCGTTTGATTAGGTTCCGGAACACCGAATCCTCATGCCATCGATTCTTAAGTTCAATACCAACAACTTGACCAACTGCTATGATGGGACTGCCATTCTGCGTCGCCGTGAAGGCAGTTAGCGCACCAACCAATCTTTCCTCAGTCGCTTCCTGAAGGAGGTCAATAGTCAACTCTGTGTTAGTTGATGGGCTTCCGACTACAGCGATGTCCTGGTTTGTTCGGTCTGTCATCAAACGCCTCCTCGGCCTCCCTCAGTTCTGTAATTCTTCAGGCACAACATCGTGAGTTCTATATCGACGCATTGATCAGCTACATGTTGGGCTACAGCCTGTTCTATAACAGATACTCCTGATCCAAGACTTTTCACCATACGATCGGCCAAAAACAGTGGATAAGGTTCAACCACAGCGGGAGAGAAAATTTGGCGAGTGATTCCCTCGAGAGCAATGGATAGTCGAGTCGGGCTGTTAGCAATTGATCCAGGGATCTCAAGCCTTAATGCGGGGACCCAACCGAATGGACGGTAATAGACAGCACGGACCGCCTGCAAAGCTTCATTCATCTGAGCTTGATTCTGTCGAACACAGAAATCAGGTGAAAGGTGGAATATCTCGGGCTCGCCACCAGGCGGGCCTCCATAAACTGAGAGAGGCAATGTGTACTCGCCGGGTTCGAGTAAGAGGGTTGCCAATGTACGACCATCAATGCCATCAGCTGATGGCAGCCCACCCACTCCTATTAGTTCGTTGCGCGAAGTGAACTTTGGAACCGCAACGGTACGGTCACTTTGCAGGAGAGTCAGTAGACCCTGGAAAATGTCCTCTTCTCTCCACCGTCGGTCTAGTTCTCTACCGAGGGCGCTCGGCGGATCCTCAATATTAGCGAGCCCTTGGTTTAGGTAAATGATCAGTGATGCGAAGCTGCCGTCTAACAGCACCAAGTCGTGAGGAGCCTCTCTTGCTAAATCCAGCTCCATACCGACCATCAGGCCACGGATAAGGAGTGTTGTGTTGTCCTTATGGGGCACACCCCTGACCCACATTCGATGATATGGCTCGGGCCAATGTCGTTTAGCCTCCTTTGAGGTACCCTCGATGGCCACGGCAGCCGCTGCGCATAAGTCTAAGGACATGAGACGGTGAATCTGATAAGAGCCGTCTATGCCAACAACCGAAGGTTCTCGAGGGACGTCGAGGTCGGCTTTTCGTTTGATCAGCCTTCGCTGTAGAGCAGTTTTACGGTAAGTGTCTCTAGAAGCCTTGAGATTATCGATACGAGTCCTGATGTCTTCTGCTACGGGAACTGCACAAGCCAATAGGTCTCTCACTAAAGCGTCAGGAAGTTCGGAGAATGTGTCAGCCATTCACTCTTTTTTCCAATTCCAGAGAGACCATTCCTGGGGTTGCCATGTCTTATAACGATTGTCCCGTTGACTCCGAGGAACCAGCCAGCGTTCTTTGAAGAAAGAGAAAAGAATGTCTGGTGAGTGGTCGTACCATGACAGCCGCGAATGCTCTCCTCTCAGGAATTCTCTGGTATTCCTGGCAAGAGGTATGACAAAGACTTCTCGCTGAACTCCATGTATTCGCCACGCCGATGATAAGCCAACTTTGGCCAAGCACTTTCTTACAACCTCTCGCCTGTTTCGAAAACCTTCACCCCACCCGTTCTTTCTATCGGTGGGCTCGCACCAGCGAGTTGCATAATTGAAGATCGGTTCATAGAGACCATTCGAGAAGTGAAAATCACCAAATCCGCGAGTGAAGCCTACACTTTCAAATAATCTGCGGTCACCAAGTCTAAGACGGTTATAAATGGAGGAACGTCCAAGAGCTGAGGTTGTGGTAATTAGTGCCAGACGCGCGTCCGTCTGCTTTCTTCGAATTCGCGAGAGTAGGCCCCCATACTTTCTCTTAAAAACGTTTCTCACTTCATTACTTGCAGTGAGCATTGCCACCAGCTTCCCGCAAAGTAAGTATGAGTAGGGAGGCACCGCTCCTAAGACAAAAGCATCCATTACATGGCTCAGTCGAGTCTGGTGGGTTTGGCTATCCCATCCAATCCACTCATCACGAGCTCCGAGGCTGAAAACTGGATCACCCAGACCAAACAAGCCGATCAGTTTGTCGTTTTGTTGATCAAACACGAGGAACCTGAGTCGTCTGCCATAACCGGATGAAACAGGAATGCTCCAATGCAGGCTGGCATACCTGAAAAGAAGTTCGTCTTCTGAATTTGGCTGCACTTCAACAAGACGAGGGGCTATCTTTTCAGGTACGACTTGGACACCCGCCGCTAACCTCTTAAGAAGTCTCGGCTCAACCCGAACGAGGCTGTTCCTAGAGCTCTCGAGCTTGTGCTCAACTGCTGATGAGTGAAGCTCTCGTAGCTTCTCTTTGCTCAGGTCTTGTGGGGGGAGGACGCGACCGGAACGAATGCGAAATCCTTGGTGCCTCAGGTAGCGCTGAATCAGGGATCGCAATCGGATTTTATTCATCTTTTACGACACTGAGAAAATTCGGGGTCAGGTCTTGCGAGCATACATTTATCCAGCGATCATAGACTTCCCTGCTTTCTATGTCCGAGACAACCCCAGACAGGCCAGTGTTCCTCACAACCATTCGCGCCAAAGTATACGCTGCTCCCCACGATAAATCATCTGTACAGGAAGGGGTGATGTGCTAAAGAGCGTGAGGTGTAAAACGTATTTTCTCTATTTCCTCCTGTGGTAGGGCACCCATGTTGCTCCAACTGCGGCCGTCGAACGAGGCCCTTCTGAGGGCGCGCGTTCCGGGAGCATGGGAGCAACATGAGTACCCTGCCACTCCGTTTCCTTTTTCTTCCCTCTACCCTTCCTCCCCAGTATTGTAGGGAGTGGCCGAGGCTGCCCTCGACTGCGCTCATCGGACGAGCACGTTTCTATAATGCTCCCTCCAAGCTCGCTTGCGTTCTCTCTCTTGGCAGGGCACCCATGTTGGTCTACGTGCGGCCGTCGAACAAGGTTAGAGATGATCCCTCCAAGCTTGCTCGTTATCTCTTCAGAGATGGGGGCTGATTGATCTTCCACTGCGCGCGTCCAACGAGGGGAGTCCGCGACCGCGCGTTGCGCGAGCACAGAAGACTTTCGAGTATTTCCTCTCCCAGCTGCTCTCGCCTATCCCTTCAAGGGTGGGCTGGTCGATCCTCTAGTGCGCGCGTCGAACGAGCACATTCTGATCGTGCGCGTTCCGCGAGCAGGAGGACGACCAGGCTGCCCTTTCCCTCTTATTGTTGGATCGCCGAGAGCCGCCACTTCCCTTCTTGGATTCGCATGAAGGTCCAGGCTTCGCCGGATTCCGTCGGTATCTCTTTGCTGCCTTCGACGAGATAGCCTGGTTCTCCGCGCTGCTTCGTGAGAGACAGGTTGTAGTCACGGGCACTCCAGCGAAGCCCTGCCGTCACGTACTGCCTTGCCTGTTCGGTCCAGACCTCCAGGATCTCAGCACGGAGGAGCACCACATTGTCCACATGGTTCTGGATGCCCTGACTGGTGTTGTCGGCTAAGGCGGCGCTGAAATAATTCAGCATCTCCGGCGTGACGAGCTGCCGCAACTCGGTCAGATCCTGGTTACTCCAGGCCATTTGAACATTGATCAGGAGTTGTTGAAAGTCTGCTTTGTCGGCGGCGGTGACGCTATCGACCAATAATTTCTGTCTGGTTGTGGCGGACCGCTTTGTCGGCAGATTGTCGCTGGACGGGTCTCGGCCTGTGAGCCCGGAAAAATCAGGGAGGGAAGGCCGTTGTATTTTCAGGAAATAGAAAACCGCCGCGGCTGCCAGGAGCAGAAGGATCAGAAGGATTCCGGCGGAGCTGAAATCCTCGCTGGTGTTGTTGGTTTCGGCAGCAGGCACATCGGCATCGGTGGTCTGCGCGCTGCTGTTCGTCGGTCCGAGGAGCATATGGCCGATCCACGGAACGAAATGGAGGGTCGTTGTTTGATCTTGCGCCACCATCGTATTGGAATGGTCAGGGCTTCCTTTCACCATGATGGCAACGTTTACTTGTACCGCCCAATCACGATGGAACCCGCTCGAGAGCATGGTCGTGAAGAATCACACAGGCCAGCGTCTAATAATCTTGTTTGTGGCACCGAATCCCTCTTGAAGACGTGAATCGTTAAAGGTGAAAGGTTCAACGGCTTGACCAGACAATTTTTCTGGCTGGGCGATTCACGAATAACGATTCACGTTTAATGTTTTCCACCCAGCGGAGCGGTTACCGTGATCGCCCCTGCGAGATCCCCTTCGCGATGTCCTTCCTTGGGATAGCCGGAGATATCGAGGTCGCCTTTAGGCTCACCGTGGCAGGTCAAACAGGCGGTGACGTAATAAATTGGCATCACGACACGCAGCGTCTGGCCGTGATCGGTGAGTTCGCTGACATACGCGTCGGCTTGGGGGCGTCCTGACAGCCACTGCAAAACTGAGGCTTCGTAGTCGTCCGGCTCATTCTCGGGATTGCGTGGTTTCAAGGCGGTTTGCTTCAGTCTGACATGCGATTGTTTGGAAAAACGTGCGGCAGCCTTGCTGCCATAGGTGGCCGGGATAAAGTTCTTGTACCCAAGCCCAAGTTGATTGATCACAACCTGGGCATCACGGACCACTTCCTTGCTGGCGAGCACGAAGGCCGGCAACAATTCTTTGGCCAGGGGAGGCACCGTGATAGACGCAGGCGTGCTTTGGAGCTTGGAGAGATCAAGGCCTGTCTGTTTGCGAAATTCCTGAACGAGTTGCTGTTCAAACACCTCGGGCGTAAATCCCTTGTCCCCCTTACGTTGATCGTCAATCAACAGTTGGTTATGCTCAATGACCGATCGGCCGGCCTTGAGCAAATTGGCCAATAACCGAGAGGTCTCTTCCGCCTCTGCACGCTCAACCGCCCAACCCAATGGCGACAGGACGACCTGGACGCTGACGAATGTGAGGAGCACCACGATCAAGGTGACCCAAACCTTCTTCATGCAGCCTCCTTTCTTTCCCCTCCGCGAGCTGGCTTTACTCTACACGTGCCCTGATCGATTTGCATAACCATCTTCTCCACGCCGAACGTCAGTAGTCTCCGATCCTTTCGCACCCGCATCACCATATATTGAAGGGCTGGCTTCGCTTCCAGGATGACGTCAATAATAGGATCGGTGGTGGCATCGGCAGACTCAAACGCAGCCGGTACGGACTCGCACAATACCAGCCGGTTTGTTGTTAAATTCGACTCGGTACCGTCCGACTTTCTTCCAGGTCTTGTAGGTCGGCCCAAGCCGTGAGGTCGGTGCGGGAGTGATCGATCACATCGCGAGTCTGTTGGAGTATTCCTATGAATGGGCTCAGAAATAACGGACACCTGGGTTGGGCCTCATCGGGCAGCGCGGGCAGCAAGCTCTTCTGGAATTTGGTAGCGCCTTGGCCCCAATATCGCCGTACCTATGCGTACGATAGTTGCCCCTTCGGCGATTGCGATGTCCATATCTTCTGACATCCCCATGGAGAGAGTGTCGAGTTCGTATCCACCACGCTTGAGCCGATCAAACAGTTCCCACAGCATATGGAATTGGCTGCGCTGCAAGGCCGTGGCAGTTGTGAGCTCAGGGACGGCCATGAGTCCGCGCAATTTCAGGCGGGGCAGGCGCACGACATGGGCTGCCAATTGGGCCAGTTCGTCAGGCGCGACTCCGCTTTTACTCGCCTCTCCGCTCACATTCACTTGTAGACAGATTTGTAAGGGTGGAAGCGACTCGGGGCGATCTTTCGCCAAGCGGTCGGCAATTTTTATTCTATCCACACTATGAACCCAGGAAAAATTCTCAGCGATGCGTCTTGTTTTATTGCTTTGTATCGGGCCGATGAAATGCCACTCAATCGGCAAATCGGTAAGGGCCGGCATTTTTGCCAGCGCTTCCTGCAGATAATTCTCGCCAAAAATAGTTTGTCCGGCGAGCCAGGCTTCCCGCACTCGCTCGGCAGGGTGGGTTTTACTTGCTACCAGCAGCGTGATCTCGTTCGGTTGCCGGTTGACGGATCGTGCGGCCCTGGTAATGCGGTCTTTTACGGCTTGCAGGCGTGAGGTGACTGTTGGGATCGGTTCCATTAACGGTAGATATGTTCGCGCGTGAGGGGAAGGGTATTATTCAATCCGTTCGTAAAGAGGACTTGATAGAGCCGTGGGTTCCCATAGCGAAAATTGACGACGCAACCATTGAGAAACATCCGCCACATGCGAACGAAGGAGGCATCGAACATTGCTTCGACTTTCTTGATCTGCGCCTCGTACCGTATGATCCATTCCTCAACCGTTCTGGCGTAGTGCGGTCGAAGGTTTTCGATGTCGGTCGGAACAAGTCCGACCTCGCCCATGGTGCGTGCGATTTCGTCGAGGGCGGGAATATATCCGCCGGGGAAAATGTATTTCAATGTCCAGGGGTCGCCGGGCATTGACCGTTCTTCTCCGATGGTGTGGAGCAGCCCTATGCCGCCGCGCTTCAAGATAGACCGGGTCTTCTCCATAAACGTCGGAATGAATTGCTTTCCGACATGTTCAAACATTCCAACTGACACGAATTTATCGAACTCGCCCTTTATGTTCCGATAATCTTCAAACACGATTGATATTTTCTCCGAGAGACCCTCGTGCTTCACCAGATCAGTCGCATACTCAACCTGCTGTTTCGAAAGTGAACAGCCGAGGCCGCGCACGCCATAGTGTTTGGCTGCGTAAATCAGCATCCCACCCCAACCGCAGCCGATGTCAACGAGTGTTTCTCCGGCCTGCAATTGAAGTTTCCGGCAAATATGTTCGTATTTCTGCTGTTGTGCCTGCTCGAGCGTGTCGTTCTCATGACGGAAGTACGCACAGGAGTACGCCATGGTCTCGTCAAGCCACAGTTTATAAAAATCGTTTCCGCGATCGTAATGGTGGGCGACGTGTTTTTGAGAACGCGAGAGCGTGTTGAGCGAGGTCTGGCGCAAGTGCGTAATCGCAAGTTTCGCTTTCAAGCCCATAGGAAGATTGAGGAACGCGGCGTCTGTCCCGAAGCGGAGTAGCCGTTGGAAATCGCCCTCTACCTGAATATCTCCTGCCATATACTCCTCGCCGAAGCCCAACGACCCGCTTTCGATGACATGCTCTGCTGCGCGCTTCGTGACAAAGGTGAGAATGAACTGCGGCTTGCCGGAACCGAAGGATTTTTGTACTCCATCCCAGAACTGCACCTGAAAAGAAACATCTCGCGCATGATCGCTGAATTGTTCGAAGAGTTGTTCCAATGTTTTTCGCATGATCGTCCTCTTCCGGGTGATGGGCCTTTGCTTTCGAGTGGGACTCGGATACCCTCCAAAAGTACCAACAGGCGCTTGTGATTAGCTCTTTCCCCGGTTCTTGTCAAGATGCTCATGCGGAAGGGGAAGCCGACGAAGAGGCCGAGATGCCCTGTTGACATACGGTTCCCGGCCACCTCATGCTGACCTGCTAAGATTGTTGTGAGTAAGCGGCGCTAACAGCATTGATCATATCAATCGTGCGAGGGTTGTTTATTATCAAACAAATAGCTGACAATACAGGCTGCTCATCAGTCAGCAATAAACCGGTCATCTGACTACATAACAACACAGAGAGGGGGAACATGAAATTACAAAATATTTTGTGGATAGCTATTCTATTAATTATCCCTGCCAACGTTTGGGCTTACGGTGACAGCAGTAGCAGTACAGATACAGGAATTTGTAAAAAACTGAATTTTTCTGACTTCACGCCAGTGAATAGTGCAGAAGTGGCCCCACGATCGGCGTTTTCATTTTTTGCCTCCGGTGCAGCCTACCCGAATAGTATTAAGGTTACGATAAAAGGTCAGTCCGTACCGGTCACAGTGACGCCAAAAAAAGACGGATTTCAGGTGACCGGCAAGCTTCCTGAGTCACTAAAAGGAACCTTCGCAAAAATTAATATTGAAGCGAGAGGCGCCAATCAATGCGAAGGCAGCGACGGGTGGCTGGTGAAAGTGACTGAATAATTCCAGTATCCGGTTTTCTGACGATTCGATCCTGCCAGAATGGAATCATCAATACGGGGTCGGAGTCTTTTCGCGTAGCATGTCGCGGTTGAATGTCGCAAGGCCCGGTCCCGACCGTCGTGGTCAGGACCGAGCCTTGCCTTGTTCAGAAAGAGAGTGGTATCGCATCAACGGAGCCGTTGATCCGCCATTGGCAGCACCTGTGCCGTGCCTCTTCTATTTAGGAAAGGATTTCGGCGCTGTGACATGCTGCGACCCTGTGCCATCGCCATTCAGTGTGTGAAGAAACGCCACAAGATCGCGCTTCTCTTCGTCCGTCAACTCGAGTGGAATGATCAACGGATCCTGGTGAGGGTTCTTCACGCCTCCCTTATTGTAGAAGTTCACGACTTCTTCAAGAGTCTTGAAGCGCCCATCATGCGTATAGGGCGCGCTTCGGGCAATCTCCCGCAAGGTCGGGGTTTTAAATGCGCCGATGTCCTCCGCATTCTTGGTCACCATATAACGGCCAAGATCCACTTTGTTGTCGTCCCAGCCGAGACCGAGGTTGTGGAACTTTTCGTCGGTGAAGTTGAACCCGGAGTGGCACTTCGTGCACCGTGCTTTCTCCCGGAACAGGAGGAGGCCCTTTTGAGCCGACTCTGAAATCGCTCCTGCTTCCTGTCCCTGATCGAACCGGTCTGCCGGGCTGTTGCCGGAGAGGTTGGTGCGCTGGAAGCTGGCGATGGCCTTGCCTACTTTGTCAATCGTGATGTTCTCCTCGCCGAAAGCCTCCTTGAAGAGTTTCCGGTAGCCGGCGATCTTGTTCATCTTCGCCATCATCACATCGTAGTTGGCAAAGCCGTGCTCGATCGGATTCGTAAACGGACCGATCGATTGGTCTTCTAACGTTGCGGCTCGGCCGTCCCAAAATTGTGCGCTACTAAACACCCGGTTGATGCCCGCCGGCGCGCTGCGACCGCCCTTCTGGCCCCGAATGCCTGTGGCGACCGGCTTGCCGTCCGTAAAAGCGAATTTCGCCAGGTGGCAACTCATGCAAGCGATGGTATTGTCCTGCGACAGCCGCTTGTCAAAGACCAACAACCGGCCTAGCTCGACCTTCTCTTTCGTCAAAGGATTGTCGGCAGGAATTACTACGGCAGTCTCTTCTAGACCAAAAGGAATCTTGAGCTTGTACTCGGTCGCCGACTGGGCATTCGCGGCCGGTGTCGCGATCCATGACGACAGCACCGTCACCGCGCAGATGGCCAGGGCCCCGGAAACTGCTTTCCGGAGTTGGGTTGATGGTGGTAGCTCAGTTTTCGGTGTGGCTAATTTCATTGAGGCTCCTTCCGTTTGGGTTCTCATGACGATTAATCCTTTGCCGTAGATTGGTTTTCAGTCGTTTCCGGGTAATCTGTGCTGTATCAGAGCATACGGGTTCTAAGCCGGCAGCTACCTTTTTATCGCGCGAATCGTAACCATCATATTCTTTCTTTGCAAGTTCTTTTTTCAGCTTTTCCGGTGTCCCGTCCGCCTGTCCGGTAGACTAGGTTGCTGCCGGTGTCTGCCCAACTTCCTGTCACAGCCTAGGCCGGGACAAATTTCAGCGCGACGCCGTTGATGCAGTAGCGCAGGCCAGTCGGCTTGGGGCCATCCTTAAAGATATGTCCTTGATGCCCCTCACAGCGTGCGCAGTGGACTTCGGTCCTTGGGAAAATCAGTTTGTAATCGGTTCTGGATTCGACCACCTTTGGATCGACCGGTTGCCAAAAGCTGGGCCAGCCGGTGCCGCTGTCGAACTTGTGTTCTGAAGAAAAGAGGGGCAAGTCGCATCCCGTGCAGTTGTAGATACCGGCTCTATAGTTATCGTGCATGTTGTCGGTAAAGGGGCGCTCGGTATTCTCGTGCCGTAGGACCCCATAGGCCATCGGTGTGAGGAGTTTCTTCCATTCGTCATCGGTTTTCACAATCTTCACAATTGGCCCAATAGAAATATTCTGTGCCATGAGAAGCCTCCTCCGTAGAGATAGCATTACCAGGCTGCGGAAAAACTATTGCGGCACAGTGGGAATTCAACGGTCCGTACGTCTAGGACAACAGGAGAATACCACGCAGGATGCTCAAAAAGGCGACCTTCTCACCCGCCCAACCCTGGCGCGCCAAGACGCGCCATATGCCCGGGCGAGGGTCTTCCGATTTCCCCCACCTCGCCCTCAGGGGAACAGCCAGACTGTCCTTCACTGCGCGCATCGGACGAGCACCGTTTTATCGTGCGCGTTCTGCGAGCAAGAAGGATGGTCTAGCTACTCCCCTCCTGTTCTTCTGAGACCGCGCGTTGCGCGAGCACAGGGGACTCACCGGGCCATCCCTCCCCCTGCTGGCGGACTTTTCAGCATCCTAACAACATTCTATCAGGTTGCGCTCCCTACCAGTCAACACGCACATCTCTGTGGGCCTAGGAGCCTGTCCGTCACCCTTTGTTAGCCCGGACTATTCATGAATAATCCGGGCTTTTGAGTGTGGGAATTGTCTTGCGCATCGATCCCGACACAATCTGAAATTCATACAAACGACATTCCAGCGGACCATTGAAGAGGGGAATGCGTTTCGATGGCGCGAGGCCGATCAACTTGGGGAATCGCAAATCGCCGGTAAAAATATAGGCCCGCCATCCGCTGAATCGCTGTTTCAACCAATCGCCCAACTGGGGATAGAATGCATCGAGTTCCTCAGGTCGGCTAAGTCGGACTCCGTAGGGTGGATTGATCAGCAGCACACCCTGTTCAGCCGGAGCCTCGAGGGCGAGCACGTCGTTCTGCTGCAGGCGAATATCGACGGCAACTCCCGCCCCCTGAAACGTCCGCTGCGCGATCTTTACCGCGGCAGAATCCTGGTCGGACGCATAGATGGCAGCCGGCACTTCTGCCAGTTGTTTTAGCCGAGAGGCTTCGCGCAAATGGCCCCAACGTTTGGCATCGTGGACCAGCAAGCGCTCAAAGGCGAATGAGCGAGATTGTCCGGGCGCGATGCGGCGCGCCATCAGCGCGGCTTCGAGCGGGATCGTTCCGCTGCCGCACATGGGGTCGAGCAGCACATCGTTGGACGTCCATCCAGCGAGACGCAGCAATCCAGCCGCCAGGTTTTCGCGCAACGGTGCCTCGACGGACGCGACACGATGCCCGCGCTTGAAGAGCGGCTCGCCGGAGGTGTCCAGATAGAGGGTCACCGTTGATTCATCGAGAAAGGCGTCGAGGCGGATGTTCGGGCGATGCCGGTCCACACTCGGTCTCTTATGGCGCACCGATACAAACTTGTCACAGACTGCGTCTTTGATCCGCAGTGTGACGAAGTCCAGGCTGGTGAGTGGACAATGGCGCGCACTCACTTTCACCTTGATGGTCTGTGAAGGCGTAAACCAGTCCGGCCAGGCCAGGCTATAGGCCGCGCGATACACATCATCTTCCGTGCGATAGGGGGCCTGTCCGACCTCCCAAAGCACGCGGCTGGCAATGTGACTCTTGAGATTGACCCAATACATTGTGGGCCAGGGAGCCAGGAAGGCGATCCCGCCGTCCGTCTTTGTGGTCATAGGCACGCCAAGGTCGTGGAGCTCTTGTTCGAGAACTCCCTCCAACCCGCGCGGGCAGGGTGCAAAGAACCGTAGTTTTGTGCTATCCATGCTCATCGCATCGTCGTTCGTGAAGCGTCGTTTGTATCTCGCTTCACGAAATACGTTTCACGAGATACGTCTTCGTTATGAACTATTGCAGCGCCTGCGGTGCCTCAGTTACGAAGAAAATTCCCGACGGCGACAACTTGCCCCGGTTCGTCTGCAATACCTGTAGGGCCATTCATTACCATAACCCAAAGATCGTCGCAGGCTGTATTCCGGAGTGGGACGAGCACATCCTCCTCTGCCGCCGTGCGATCGAGCCCAAGTCCGGTCTCTGGACCTTCCCTGCGGGCTTCATGGAAATCGGCGAGAGCACCGAGCAGGCGGCCGTTCGTGAGACATTGGAGGAAGCGCAAGCTCAGGTGGAGCAAATCTGTCTCTTCGCGGTACTGAGTCTCCCACACATCGGCCAGACTTACCTGGTATTCCGAGGGCCGATGCGTTCGCCCGATTTCGGGGCGGGTGAGGAAAGCCTCGACGTGCAATTGTTCTCCCTCGCTGCGATTCCCTGGGACAAGATCGCCTTTCCCGTGGTGAAGGATGCCCTGCACCGCTATGTCGACGATAAAACGCGGGGCGATTTTCAGGTGCATGTGGCAACCCTACCGGATCTTCTCGGCTAATCCCCCAGGATGCTAAAAAAGGCGACCTTCTCACCCGCCCTCCCACTGGCAGGCCGAGACGTGCCATGTGCCCGGTCGAGGGTCTTTCGATTTCCCCCAACTCGCCCTCAGGGGAACAGCCAGACTGTCCTTCACTGCGCGCATCGGACGAGCACCGTTTTATCGTGCGCGTTCTGCGAGTAAGAAGGATGGTCTGGCTGCTCCCCTCCTGTTCTTCTGAGACCGCGCGTTGCGCGAGCACAGGGGACTCACTGGGCCATTCCTCCCTCTGCTGGCAGGCTTTTTCAGCATCCTGCTACCGTTCCATCAATTGAGTGTGGGAATCGTAAGGAAGGGCTGACTGCGGCCATCGCCATCGTGTAGAAAGCGAAATCCGTCTGCCTCAGTGTAATCTACAGTCACACCTTTCATTCGTAGCGCACTCCGCTGATCCACCGCAATCGTGAGGCCATTGACCTGCTGAACGTCGTCGTCAGGCTGGGTGTTCGCTTCCAACGTGATACTGAAGCTTAAGCGTGAATCGTCCAAATCGCGAACGGAAATCCGGACGACCGGATCCTCAGGATGATGGACTTGAATCGCTTTCAGCCTTGCGATGGCGGCAACGGTGACGGCAATCATGAACGCAGCTCCCGGTGGCGAACGATGCCGTGAATATCAACCAGGTGATCGTCCCGGTCAATGGAGTAAAAAATTCGCCAGTCCTCGACCGCATATTTGCAAAGGCCTGGCAGGTCCGGCGCGATCGGTTCGTGGCGCAAGTTATCGATGTTGGAGGCGATCCATTTGGTCTTGTCCAAGAGTCGCTGTGCCATGGATGGCTCAAGGTTCGCAAGGTCTATGAGAATGGCTGGGCGATAGACAAGTCGATACCAGGCCATAACGTCCTTACCAGCTGAGACCGAGCTGGTTTGCGATGTCCTCGCCAGACAGTCTGTCTCTATTGGACAAGGACTCCTTCAGGCGGGCACGCAGTCCATCGCCAAGTTGGAGTCCGAGGTCAGGATCGCCCAGTAACTCGCGCAGACGATCGTCGACGATGCCGCGCACGAGTTCATTGAATTGCTCCGGGGAAAGTTGAGAGAGGTTCATGACCGAGGAGAATACGGAGGCGAGTGCGTAAATTGCAACTAGAGAAGGTCGTCTACTCAAGACCTTTCTTAGGCTGAAGTCGTTGTATCATGCGATCCAGTCGGTCTTGATGCAGGGGGGCTACCGTCAGGAACTCCAGGCCGATGCCGGCGGACCCGGACCAGCGGACTGCTGCATTGTCGATCAAAATTGGCTTGGGCTCACCCGGGATATGCAACTGCACGGTGAGCTGCATGCCGGTAAAGGGGCTGATGATACAGTCTACGCGGCATCCCTTGGCCGAAAGGTTTCGGACGGACCCCGCATGGCGGAAGTGATCCTTATGCACCAAGGTGCTGGAGAGCGACACGGAAAATCTCGGATGTTTTCTGGTGACCATAGCTGTGCGTTTAGCGATTCCTATGCGACGATGTTCACTTGTGTTGCCAGGAACTGCTCCAGTCGGGCTCGTTCCAGCTTCTGCATCTCAAGAAATTCCACCCCGAACTCGGGTTCGAGGGTCCACCGGACTGTGGCGGCTCGAATGGTGATGGCAAGAGTCTGTTCTGGAATCTGGAGTTGCACTGTGAGGAGAGCGCCACTCTGTAGCGCAAGATCGCTCACGACCTTGCAGCCACCCAGCCCGATGTTGTGAACAATTCCTATCCCGGCATGGTCGCCCGCGAATGTAGCAGGGAATTGTACCTGGTAGCGAACGTCCTGCCTCTGTTCCGGCATTTAGGTGCCCTCAAAAGTCATCCGTTTCTAAAGATGCCTCGCTGATGAGACTTCTGCCGACTAGTCTTCCCTCAGGAAAGGCTAGTCGGTGAACGAGTGGTTGTCAAAGAAATAGCGATCATTGGAGATTTGAGGCCGCATCACTTGTTCCTCATGGTTGCCATTTGATTTTCAGTGGACGCACTTCTAGAATGCCGCCATTGGATTGACGTTGCGATGCCCACAACCTCTGGCTCACGAACATCCTCTCAGCGCAAGAAAAAGACCTCGAAGCAGTCCCCCGGCTTCGACACCTCGCTGAAGCGCCGTTTTCAGGCTCGGTTGCTGAAGTGGTACGAGAAACATGGCCGTGATCTGCCTTGGCGAAAGACCTCCGACCCCTACCACATTCTGGTCTCTGAAGTGATGTTGCAACAGACTCAGGTCGATCGGGTGATTCCGAAATACCATGAGTTTCTTGATCGCTACCCAAGCATTGAAGAGTTGGCTGATGCGCCGGTCTCGGATGTGAAAAAGACGTGGTACCCGCTAGGCTACAATATTCGGCCGGAGCGATTACATAGTATCGCGTGCGAGACAGTGGAGCGGTATGGGGGCCATCTTCCGAGCGATGCGGAGAAATTGCTGTCGTTCAAGGGAATTGGACGGTACACAGCCGGCGCGATTCGGTCGTTCGCATTCAACGAAGATGCACCGATCCTAGATACGAATGTCATTCGGGTCCTTCATCGGGTGTTCATGGCTAAGGGCAATCCCAAGGCTCGAAAGGCGAAGCTCTGGCAGTTGTCGGAAGCCTTAATCCCAAGTGGGAAGGGCTATGACTTCAATCAGGCGATCATGGACTTTGGGGCGACCTGCTGCACGGCAAGAAATCCCTCCTGTCGGCAATGTCCGATGAAATCATTTTGCAAGACGTACCCCTTCGATCAGAGATCACAAAGGGCGACGGTGCGGCATGAAGATCGTTGAAGTCGCTGCCGGTCTTGTTTATCTTGAGGGCCGCTACTTGATCGCCCGACGGAATCCAGGCGTGCACTTGGCGGGTTTCTGGGAGTTTCCAGGCGGGAAGTGCGAGCCGGGTGAAACATTAGAAGCATGTCTGCGGCGGGAGTTGCTCGAGGAGCTGGGTATTCGTATCGACGTGCCGATACCCTTTCAGGTCATTCGGCACGAGTATGCGGAGAAAACTGTGGAGCTGCATTTCTTCCGTTGCAGGATCGAAACCGGGCACGCCACAGCAATCGACTGCGCGGAAATTCGATGGGTCTGGCCCCACGAGTTGAGCGACTATGAGTTTCCACCAGCGGATCGTCCGATCATCGAGGCCTTACGGCGGCGGACTGCAGGGCAGACTTTATGAAGGTCGTCCTGGATATTGAGACCATTCAAGCGCCTCGGGAAGAATGGGCGCGGCTGGTGGGGAAGCTTCCATCAAGCGGCGAATCTGACCCGGCAGGCGAGGGCTACGATTTGTTTACGGCGGGGGCTGCCGAAGCTCAACGCCGTGCCGAGGATGAACAATTTGCGAAGTCGGCCTTCGACGGCACATTCAGTCAGATCGTCTGTATCGGCCTGTTGGAATTCTCTGACCAGCTCGAGCCGCGTGGATCGGTGGCTTGGTATGGTGGGAATGAGCGGGAGCTGCTGCGACAATTCTGGAGCCGCCTGGCTCAGAACCGCCCGTCACTCTTCATCACTCATAACGGTCTGGGCTTCGACCTGCCGTTTATTAAGAAGCGATCGATCGTCCACCAAGTCAAGCCGACCCTTGACGTCAATCTCGCCAAGTTCCGCACGGAACCGGTTTACGACACGATGGCGATCTGGAGTAATTGGGATACGCGTGGGTGGGTGAAACTCGATGTGCTGGCGCGAGCGCTGAACGTCGAAACTAAATCTGGTAGTGGGGCTCAGGTGGCTGAGATGTGGGGGAAAGGACAGGGGCTTGAGTTGGCTCGGTACTGCCTACAAGATACCTATGTGACGTATGCCTGTTATTGCCGGATGAATTTCCGACAGCCCCTCTCCAGTGAAGTGGTCTTGCTCCAGCCGGAGTTACTGAATGTCGACTGAGTTAGGCTAGCGAGTCCGTGTCGCCTGAGCCGATTTCTTCTTCGGTGCCCCTTTAGCGGATACCTTGGTCGCCCTGAGAGCTTTTATTTCCTCATCTCGGTCCCGCAGTTCGCGTTTCATCCATTCCGATTCCTTACGAAGCATGCTGATCTCGGAATCCTTCTTGGCGAGCGCCTCTTTTGTTATCTTCGAGTCCCTGAGTTTCTGAGCCGTTAATTCGCCCTCTCCCACCTCTTGGCCCGGACTGTCAAAGAGCGCCTGAGTTTTTGCAGGAGCAACTGCCATTATGGGTGCAATCGGAGTGGGCGGCGTGGCTTTTGCGATCGGCATGTCGGCGGGCATCGACGCCCTGGTCAGTGCATGGTAGTCGATGATCATCGTCATGGCATCTAGTGCACCACCGGCGGCATAGGCCGGAGCCGGTTCGGTGCGTGCAGCCGACTCGGGCACAAAACCCGTCGGTTTGGCACCCCTCCCAATGGTCAAGTAGATCGAGTCCTTCTGCACGTAAATTCTGCCCGTGGTGGGTTCAGAGCCTGACCCTGCCGATGAGGATACGCGGAACCCAACAAGCTGTTCGGGTTTCGCCTTTGACAAGCCTTGTGCGAGCAGGGGGGAGAGAAATTCTGCATCCTCATCGCTGAAAATTCTCATCGGCTTGCTGCCACCAGCGGACATTCTCGAAGGTCCGCTCATGCCGTCATTGCTATATAACCCTTTCACGATCTTTGTGATGGTCAGTTGATCGATCACTGCGGGATGGCTGGCTTCAAAGGACCAATCGGTCACTTCTTCCAAGTAGACGCTGCCCTTTGCATTGTGGACGAGTTTTGTCCCACCGGCGCAACCGCTGAAGACGAGGACACAGGCGGCGATCCCGACAAAGCTCTGCAGGATCGGACTCCGTATATTCGTTAGCGGGAGGCAGCTCTTCATCGCGATTCTCCTTCTTTCAGAACAGGTGTGTGTTATCCGTAGCGAGATGCACTGTCAGCGCGCCTAAGGGAATTACCAGATTCCCAGGCCCATCAGTGCCACGCTCAGTGCAATCCATCCGAAGAGTCCCATTGCAATAAGAGTTTCTAGGCTCATGGAGGTATCTGTTTTTTCTTTTACGCTTTGATCTTTATTCTCGATCATGTTCCGTCTCCAAAGAGTGAGAGCGTGCGGTTACGCATTGGTGACTCATTTGAATAGCAAAGATTATGCCTCTATCAGGAATGAAATAGAATCAGTGATGTTCTAAGGCAATATCAGCAGAAGAGGGGAAGTGCTACAGAATGGACTGACTAAATGGGGACAAGAATAAACACAGGAGGTAATGGGTCTAGGCCTATGATAATGCAGTACTAATTCGCGCCATTGTGCCGAGTTATTTCATGGATTCTGGAAAGGAAAGCTCACGTTCCTCTACGCATCATCATGCGAATGACAACCGTACAACAATTCTTTTAAGCCGCGAGGGACTGGAGGATTCCCAAACAGATCTTGTTCGGAAGTGTTCGTTTTTGGAGTGCACTCGACGGAAATGATTCCTGGGGAAGTGGGGCGGGCACCAGCGATTCAATTTGCCAGCGGACGTTCCGCATACAACGTCGTGGAAGACGCATCGTAGATGGCAAGGAGAATCATGTCTCCCGGTTGAGAGGAGACTGCGCACTTGTCCCAGATGACGGTGATGTTGCCATCCGATTTTCCCATGCCTTGCGCAGCGGATCGTTTGGCGTTTCCTTCGACCAGGACTGGAACTATCGTCTTGAGATATTCCCGGTTGCGCTCGTAAGAAATGTTGCGTTGGAGGTCGAAGAGTCGCGTCACTCGTTCGGTCTTTACCGGCTCGGAAACATCGTCCGAAAACTTGCGCGCGGCAATGGTGTTCTTTCGCTCAGAGTATTTGAAGATAAACGCTGAGTGAAACCGTGTCTCCTCGACAAGCCGGTACGTCTCGGCAAACTCCGCATCGCTTTCCCCGCAGAAACCGCAAATGATATCGGTAGTCAGCACGATGTCTGACCGCAGGGTGCGGATACGGTCGACCAAGGCACGATATTCTTTATTCGTATAGGTGCGATTCATCAAACCGAGCATGCGGTCGCTGCCGGATTGCAGTGGTAAATGAATTTGCTTGCAGATGTTGGGATGACACGCGACGGCTTCCAACAATGAAGGCGGAAAGTCTTTGGGGTGCGGGGACGTAAACCTCACGCGTTCGATGCCTGGCACGTCCGCGACGGCCGTGATCAATCGTGCAAAATCCCAGTCGCCGAATCGGTACGAATTGACGTTTTGCCCCAGGAGTGTGATCTGCTTGAATCCTTGCTCGGCGATCCGGCGAGCTTCCTGAACGATTCCCTCTGGTTCGCGGGAGCGCTCACGCCCCCGAGTGTAGGGGACCACACAGAAGCTGCAGAAGTTGTCACAGCCTCGCATGACGGCGACCCAGGCATTTACCCCGTCGTTTCGGTCAGGTATGACATCGTGATAGGTTTCATATTCTGAAAGGTCGACCGCGAGTTCCTTATGATCCAGCCCCTCTTCTTGCGAGAGCATCGCGTTGCGGATGAACATCGGCAGCTGGCGATAGGCGTCAGGGCCGGCGAGTACATCGACCAGCGGCTCAATGTCCGTCAATTCCTCTTTCAGGTTTTGCGCCATACAACCCAAGACGCCTACGACTAACGGACGTTGTCGCTTGAGTTTCTTGAGCTCAGTTAAGTGCTTATAGACCTTATTGTGGGCATTCTCGCGAATCGCGCAGGTATTCATCAGAATTACGTCAGCACGTTCTCGCTCGTCGGTAAATACAAATCCATCCTGTTTCATAAGCGAGCGAACGAGTTCCGAATCATACTCGTTCATCTGACAGCCGAAAGTTTCCAGATGCACGTTGGTCGGTGTGGAGTTGGCCTTCATAGGACCGGCACCCTTTGCATGGGCTGACGCTCTGCTGTCAGCTGACCCAACGCCCAACGGTCTGTCGTTCCAACAATCCTTACCTCTCTTATGTCATTGGTGAGGTCGATGTTTGATGGAACGCCTACCTTCAAGAAGTTTGCTGTCACCCCCCATCGGAAGCCGTCCGTTACTCTTGACTCGAACAGGACGGACACGGTGGTTCCGATATACCGTTCCGCAAAAGCCAGGCGTTTATGGCGGGACAGCTCGGCGAGTATCTTCGCGCGTTGCCGAGCGACGGCAATCGGCACCTGATCCGGCAACTTCGCGGCAGCGGTGCCAGGCCGTTGCGAATAGGTAAAGACATGGAAGTAGGAGAAAGGAAGCTCGCGCGCGATGCCCAGAGTGTGCTCGAACGCTTCATCAGTTTCTCCGGGAAACCCGACCATCAGATCGGTTCCCAGCCCGAGGTGAGGAATTGCCGCCATGGCCCGGCGGACCAGATGGATAAACTCTTCCGCATTGTACGGACGATTCATGGACGACAGGATGGTGTCGTCTCCGCTTTGCAAGGGGATATGGAGATAGGGACAGAGCTTCGATGAGGAGGCCATTCGATCTAAGAGGGCGTTTGTGATCGTCGTTGGCTCAATGGACGAAATCCTGATTCGCTCGAGTCCTTCGATTGCCTCCAATTGTACGATCAACCCGACCAGATCTTGTTCATCCTGGAGATACTGTCCGATGTTGACGCCGGTGAGCACAATTTCCCGATAGCCTCCCGACACAAGCATCTCGGCCTCTCGGATCACGTCATCCAGGAAGCGACTCCGCTCATGCCCGCGCGCGAAGGGGATGAGACAGAAGCTGCACATCACGTTGCAACCGTCCTGGATCTTGAGCAGCGCTCTGGTGGAGTCTGGATTGCCATACTCCGGTAGGGTGAAATCCTCTCGGTCGATGGTGCGAGTATGGAGTACTTCCGGATCCCGCTGTTTCCTCAAGGCCTGTGGGGCTGGAAGAAATGACGGTAACTCCCATTTGAATTGATTGCCGACAATGAGATCGATGCCAGGAATGGTACGCAGCTCCTGAACGCCGGTCTGAGCGTAACAGCCAGTCACCGCCACAAAGGCATCGGGGGAATGTCTCAACGTCTTGCGGATGACATATCGGCAGGTCCGTTCTGCATCCTCTGTTACGGAGCAGGTGTTTATGACGAGCAAGTCTATCGGCTCACCGAACTCGACGACGCGGTAGCCATCGCGCCGCAAGCGAGCTGCGAGCACCGCTGTTTCTGCCTGGTTCAGTCGGCAGCCGAGTGTATGGAGAGATGCACGTTTCATGATAGTCGGGCCATTATAGGGAGATCCTTGCGGTGGGAGCAAGGATCTCCAGTGAGTTTTTCACTTTGCGCTCTGTCCTCGCTTGAAGGCCTTAGAAGGCCATGTTAAAGTCCGCCGACCTCGTGCCTGCCCAATTATCGTGAGTCTGTTGTGACACCTTCGCAGATGGCGGCTTCCATCTTCACTGTATCTCTTTTTCTCCTCCTCCCTGGGTCCAGAGGGTGGACGAAGGAGATCCTTCCCCTCGAACCTGACCTCGCGACAAGAATTGACGAGCACTATGATCACGAGGCTCGGCTCTTCTTGATGTTGTATTCGCTCACTGGTACTGGGAAAGTCGATTACGTCACTGGCCGGTTGGTCCATGATTATTCCCGCAGCAGCTACGGCAATCCTGTCTACCGGACAGAGGCCTATCCCTTGTTCTACTGGTGGAACCACACCATGTATAACGATCCGGAGCAGGATGGCGTGAACGGGAACGAACGGGTCTATCAAGAAAACGTGGAGTTTGATATTTCGCGCTACAAGCCCTGCACCTTCAATGGACAACCCTGCTGAGTTTCGATGCGCTGCTGCGCGCAGGTGATGCTTCAACGCCTGTTCGGCCTATTTCTCCCTACTCTCGATAGATTAGATTTCGAGAATGTCCTAAACCTCCCTTCCATTCCGATGATATGCTACTTCCTCATGCGTACTGACACGTCTCGATGAAAACAACCTCGTTCATTCAGATCCTTGCGAACCGGCGCATTGGCATCATGTTGCCCTTGGGTTTTGCCTCGGGCTTGCCACTGGCCCTCACAGCTGGGACACTCCAGGCATGGCTGACGGTTGTCGGGCTCGACCTAAAGACCATTGGTGTTTTTACGCTCGTCGGTCTCCCATACACACTGAAATTCTTGTGGGCACCATTGATGGATCGCCTTGTCCCTCCCTGGCTGGGACGACGGCGCGGATGGATGCTGGTGATGCAGCTCAGTGTCGCTCTGGGCTTGACGGCTATGGCGATGACTGGTCCAGGCCAACGTCCGGAGATACTCGGGGTCCTGGCCCTCGTGGTGGCCTTCCTCTCTGCTTCACTTGACATTGTCTTCGACGCCTATCGGACCGATGTGCTCTTACGTCCTGAACGGGGATTCGGTGCAGCTGTGTGGGTGAATGGCTATCGATGTGCGCTGTTGTTTGCGAGCGCCGGCGCCCTGCTGTTGGCCGATCATATTGGATGGCAAAACACCTACTTGCTGCTTGCTGCGTTAATGGCGGCAGGGGTCGTCACGATCCTCGTTAGTCCGGAACCGTCAGAGCCAAGTGCGATACCGACGAGTCTCGCCGAAGCGGTTGGAGGACCGCTGAAAGAATTCTTTGCGCGTCCAGGGGTGGTTGGGCTCCTCGCCCTCATCGTCTTCTATAAAATTGGAGACGCCGTCGCGGCCTCGCTTCAAACGGCGTTTCTTATTGGAGGGATGGGATTCTCCGTCAGCGAGGTCGGGTATGTAAAGGGCCTTGGGCTTGGAGCCACACTCATCGGTGCGTTGGTCGGGGGTGTCGCAATGGCTAATATCGGGATGGTCCGGTCGTTACTGCTCTTTGGTCTTTTGCAAGCGGTCTCAAACTTGGGATTCATGTGGCTCACCTGGATGGGCAAGAGTTACGCGGCTCTCACGACATCGATTCTCGTCGAGAATGTGACCGGTGGCATGGGCACCGCAGCGTTTGTCGCACTGATTATGTCGCTGTGCGACCACCGTTATACAGCAACCCAGTTCGCGTTGCTCTCTTCCCTGGAAGCGCTCGGGCGAGTGTTCTCCGGTCGTCCGTCGGCCGAGTTGGTCGAAATGGTCGGCTGGGCACAGTTTTTCTTCTGGTCGTTTCTGTTCGCTCTACCCGGTATCTGGCTGGTATGGGGTCTCCGAGCGCAGTTGGATCAAGAAGCCGGTCGTGAAGCGCATGTCAGAGCCGACTTAGCCGATCTATGACGACTGCATACGGCGCTGAAGGAACAAGACGAACAGCATTAACGTCGGAAGGGGTGCCAGGACAAAGGGGACAAGCCAAACCCAGACATTTTTCCCGCGCATGCGGGCTTGATCGATCATCCAGACAAAGACCCACACAATCAAGCCGAGATAGTTGAGGGCCATCCAGCGTGTTGTATGAATCTTAAGGCCGCTGGTGCTCTCCGGAGTAGCATTGAGGAGAAAGACTCCCAGCATGAGCACAAAAATTCCCAACAAGATTGCGACAAGGCGTTTGCTCCAGACAAACATGATGATCCTCCTGATACAAGCAATGTGAGCAGCATGGTTGCCGCAACAGACCTGTCGAGCGTAGGCTAATCATCCGGCTGTTGTTTGTCAAAGGGGAGCTGCGCGCCTCCGTTTCCTTTGAGCCTGTTGCGACATCGGGTCAACGGCAATCAATCTAAGCCAGGACTATTCATGAATACCTGGCTAAGGGCCTATTATGAGCCTGATACGTTTGAGCCTGGTCGTGACGGCATTGGCCGTGAGTGTTGTGTTGGTACTGACGAATCCCACCACGGATCAATATCTGGGCTTCGTGCAAGCCGAACTCACCAAGGCTGTGGATCGAATGGATCAGTCCACACCAGAGCGGGAAAGGACAGTGGTCAGAAATATCTTTCGCAGGCATAGTCAGGAGTTGCTCAACAGCATGGTGCGTCCTCACACCATTCGTCAAAATTGGGGAGTTCTCAGCCGGTTTGAAACAACGGTGCTGGATACTCGGGTTGTGGTTATCGGGATCGGCAACCAGTTCATTCCCGTTGAGGGAGTGGATGAAGCCATTCTGACACTTGGCCGCCGGGTATTTTAGTTTTTTTTCTCCGTGGTGATCCCTTGGATATCAAAATGAAGTCTTTTTTCGATCGAAACACTGTGGATAAGTCGGTCTAAATTTCCGAGAGATGGCGTTTTTCAACCATTTGCAGTTATCCACAAGATTTCCTCAGTTTCCCCAGCCAAACCACTATATTTAGTATTGACAATTCTGCTAGATCGCTATATGTAGATACTCCATGAAACATACATGGGCCAATGAAGGTCGTCATTTTGGCAATCCATCCTGAGTAATATGTCGATGCTCCTAGAGTGGGTCAATCGTCGAGACACTAAAATTAGGGCGCTCAAAGCGCATCGCCATATTGATATTGAAGCCTGATTGTTCCTGTTTGGGATCGCAAGCAGTCCCACAACAACACGCAGACTGGGGGAGGGGAAATCGTGAGAATAGAGCGCCGATTTACACGTCGTGGGCAAAGTCCCTATGCCGGCCTGCCGTTCGTAAAACGTTCGTCGGAGATTCGTAATCCCGACGGATCGACTGTGTTTAAGTTGGAAAACATCGACATTCCCGAGTTTTGGTCCCAGCTCGCGATCGATATTCTCGCCCAAAAATATTTCCGGAAAGCCGGAGTGCCGCAACGAGATGAGGAGGGGAATCCGATCGTCGGACCTGACGGCAATCCGCAGTTGGGAGGAGAGCGTGACTCCCGACAAGTGTTTGAACGGCTCGCCGGTTGTTGGACCTCCTGGGGGAAAAACTTCGGCTATTTCAAGACTCAGGAAGATGCTGATGCCTTCCATGACGAGCTCTGTTACATGCTCGCGCATCAGATGGCTGCACCCAATTCTCCCCAGTGGTTTAACACGGGACTTCACTTCGCCTATGGGCTCTCAGGGCCTGCGCAAGGGCATTTTTATGTCGATCCCAAGACCCGTGAAGTCGTTAAAGCCACCAATGCATTTGAGCATCCGCAACCGCACGCTTGCTTCATTCAATCTATTGAAGACGACTTGGTCACTGAGGGCGGTATCATGGATCTCTGGGTGCGAGAAGCGCGCCTGTTCAAATACGGATCGGGGACCGGGACCAACTTCTCCAAGCTTCGCGGCGATGCCGAACCATTGTCCGGCGGCGGCCGCTCGTCCGGATTGATGTCCTTCCTTCGCATCGGCGATCGAGCGGCAGGCGCCATTAAGTCGGGCGGGACGACCCGACGGGCTGCCAAAATGGTCTGTCTTGATGTGGATCACCCCGACATCGAAGAATTTATCAACTGGAAGGTGGTGGAAGAGCAAAAAGTCGCTGCCATGGTGACTGGTTCGAAAATCTGTGCACAGCGCCTCAACGCTGTCCTCAAGTCCTGCCACCTCGTCGATGGTGCCGGTCAGAGTAAAATCGAGATCGATGCCACGCAGAATCCGATCCTCAAGGAAGCCCTGGCCGCCGCTCGGCGTGATGCGGTTCCAGAATCCTATATCCAGCGGATGTATTCCTATGCGCAGCAAGGGTTCACGCATTTTGTGTTTCATGAGTACGACACGAATTGGGACGGCAAGGCCTACCAAACAGTGTCAGGCCAAAACTCAAACAACAGTGTGCGCATTCCCAACGATTTTTTTGCGACGTTGGAGGCGGACGGCGAATGGCAACTCAAGCGACGGGTCGACGGCAAAGTTTCCAAGACCATCAGGGCGCGGGACCTCTGGGATCAGATCGCTTGGGCGGCCTGGATTTGCGCGGACCCCGGCACGCAATACGACACCACCATCAACGAATGGCATACTTGTCCGGAGGATGGCCGAATCAATGCCTCCAATCCTTGCTCCGAATACATGTTCCTCGACGATACTGCATGTAATTTGGCTTCGCTCAACCTCGCCCAATTCTTCTCGACCGACGCCCAATTCGAGCTTGAGAATTTCCGCCACGCCGTGCGCCTCTGGACGATTGTACTGGAGATCAGCGTACTCATGGCTTCGTTTCCCAGTCGCTCTATTGCTGAGAAGAGTTTTGAGTTCCGAACGCTGGGACTTGGCTATGCCAACTTAGGTACTGTGCTCATGCGGCAAGGCATTCCGTACGATTCTCCCAAGGCACTGGCCATCAGCGGTGCGCTGACCGCCATCATGACCGGCGAAGCCTATGGCACATCGGCTGAAATGGCCGCAGAGTTGTGGCCCTTCCCGAGCTATGCCAAAAACCGCGAAGCCATGTTGCGCGTCATCCGTAATCACCGGCGAGCCTCGTACAATGCCGCTCCGGAAGAATATGAAGGTTTGACGATTACACCGATAGGGATCCAGCCGGAGCATTGTCCTCACGAGTTGCTTGTGGCTGCACGCCGTGCTTGGGACCGTGCCCTTGAATTGGGGACGGCCTACGGGTATCGCAATGCGCAGGTTACGGTGATTGCTCCTACGGGCACGATCGGACTCGTGATGGATTGCGATACAACGGGTATCGAACCGGATTTCGCGCTTGTTAAATTCAAAAAACTGGCCGGCGGAGGCTATTTCAAGATCATCAATCAAAGCATACCCGCTGCACTCAGAGCCTTGGGGTATGCTGAGTCTCAAATTCAGGACATCGTGAACTATTGTGTTGGCCGGCAAACCTTGCAGACCGCACCATTCATTAACCATGAGACCCTGAGGCAGAAGGGGTTCGACGACGCCGTACTTGCACGAATGGAAGTCGGTTTGGCCCAGGCTTTTGAGATTCAATTTACTTTTAATAAGTATGCGTTGGGTGAGGACTTCTGCCGGGAGAAGTTGGGATTGACAGACGCGCAATTAAATGAAGCCAACTTTAACATGCTGAAAGCGCTGGGATTTACACAAGAAGAAATCGCCGCTGCCAACGACTATTGCTGCGGCACCATGACGGTGGAAGGGGCCCCACATCTCAAAGCCGAGCACCTTCCGATCTTTGATTGTGCCAACCGCTGTGGCCGGATCGGTCAGCGGTATATCGCCGTCGATGCGCACATCCGTATGATGGCGGCGGCACAACCATTCATCAGCGGCGCCATCAGCAAAACGATCAACATGCCAGCTGATGCGACGCTGGAAGAAGTGAAGTCGGCCTATCTGTTTGCCTGGAAGAGCATGGTCAAGGCCGTGGCTCTGTATCGCGATGGCTCGAAGTTGAGCCAGCCGCTATCGGCCTCAACGGACAGCGGCAAAACTGTCGAAGCCTCGTCTGAAATATTGTCAATTGCGGAAAAAATCACAGAACGAGTGTTGGTACGGTACCTCGCAAAACGCCGGCCACTTCCGACCAGACGCAATGGGTACACCCAGAAAGCCGTCGTTGGGGGGCACAAGCTCTATCTACGCACGGGTGAGTATGAGGACGGTACTTGCGGCGAAATCTTCCTCGATATGCACAAAGAAGGGGCCGCATTCCGCAGCCTCATGAACTGTTTTGCTATTGCTATTTCACTGGGCCTCCAACATGGGGTCCCGCTGGAAGAGTTCGTCGAAGCGTTCGTGTTTACCCGCTTCGAACCGAATGGGCCGGTCAAATTGAATGACCGTATTAAAATGTCCACGTCGATCATCGATTACATATTCCGAGAGCTTGCCGTGACCTATCTTGACCGCTATGACTTGGCACAGGTCCAGGAAGAGGATCTTAGAATGGACTCCGTCAAGATGGACGAGCAAGATCCTGAATGTGTTGAGGAGGAAGCCACTCCCGAAACGCTGGCGTCGGCCTCAATCAGTACCGAAATGTTTCCTGCACGACGTGGGGCGATACCGCGTCATAAGGGCAATGGCCACGGAAATGGAAATAGTAACGTAGCCCATACCGTCGAACTGAAGCGTGAAACCCTGACCTTGACCGCCATCCAAATGGCACGCCAAAAGGGTTATGAGGGAGATCCCTGCTCCGAGTGTAAGCAGTTCACCATGGTACGAAACGGGACCTGTCTCAAGTGTAATACTTGTGGTGCTACGAGCGGCTGTTCGTAAGAGGAAGGACTCAATGGATACGGCGCTTCGCGAGCAAGGGATTGTCACAGTCCACGATCAGGTCGTCAGTCTGGTTGCGCAGCGATGGGCGAAAGCCTTTCATTGTAAGGTCACGATCCATACCGGTCTTGAGCAAAACCCCTGGGCTGATCCCCAGCAACAGTGCGATATCGTCGGGTGGCAGGTGAATTCCGCTGGCAATACGATGGAATGGATGGCTGAGGTGGAAACCGATGATTCGATCAGGGATGTCGCAACCGTTTCAGCATGGAAGGTGGCGGTCGTGCGCGGGATCCCATTCTATTTGATCGTGCCACGCGGCCTCAAGGAGTCGGCACAGAAGCTGGCAGGGAACGCCTCTGTCCCCGTTAGCGGTATATACGAGTACACTTTTGTGAACGGTCAATGTCAGATGCTATAGCAGGATGCTGAAAGGAGGGTGCTGAATTTTATGCTCGGTAAGGAGATCGTCATCATCATGTGCCCCCACGCCACGGAGTAATTCCCATGCCCACAACGACACAATTGGTCATTAGTGGATTGAGCAGGCCCGGCGTCATGGCTCAAGTGGCCCAGGTCCTCGGCGAGGCGAATGTCAACATCAAGGCTTTTTCTGCTCCAGAAGTCACCGGAACGGGAAAGTTGAGGCTGTTGGTCGCGGATCTGGAAGGGGCCCGTGCGGCTCTGAAACTAGCAAAGATCAGGTTTACGGAGGAAACCGCGTTGCTGTTGAGCCTCGAAAACAAGCCAGGTGCTTTGAAAGAAGTGGCGGATCTGCTGACCAAGGCTCGCATTAATATTAAATGCGGCTATTGCACCCCATCCCGTGAGGGGAAACGTGCGATCGTGGTCCTGACAGTCTCAAACACAGCTAAAGCGCTCACTATCTTGCAGAATCAATCACTCGACGAGTTTTAGTGATGGCTGACGGGCCTCACGCCTCCTGGTCTCGCAGTCTGGTTATTCTCTTCGTGCCATTTCTTGTCGCTACCCTGGCTGCTTGCGGCGGCGCCCCCAAACCTACCTATTTCCCAGGTTACCCTATTGGATTTGTCGAGCGTGGTGAGGCCTCATGGTATGGCCCAGGATTTCATGGGAACAAGACAGCAAATGGTGAACGGTATGACATGCATCAACTGACGGCTGCTCATCGGACCTTGCCACTCGGTTCAATTGCCGTGGTTCGATCAATGAGTACTGGTCGACAGGTGACCGTCCGCATTAACGATCGTGGTCCCTTTGCAAGGGGGCGGGTGATCGATCTCTCACTCGCCGGAGCACATGCACTGGGTATGACCGGGGTTGGAACCGACCAGATTGAATTACGAGTGGTTGGGTATCAAGGGCGGGCTGATATGGGGGTCTTACGAGTGCAGGTCGGGTCCTTTTCCGATCAGCAGAATGCACTCAACCTCTTGGAGCGTGCGAAACATCTCTACTCAGGCGGCAGAGTCCAGGTTGTCGATCTGCCAGAAGGAAAGCGATATCGAGTTCAGATTGGTCAGTTTTCCAGGGAAGCCCAGGCAGAAGCTGCCGCCTCCCACCTCGAATCGTCCCTTGGGCTCCAGGCCTTTATATTTCGAGACGACACATAATAACTAAGGCCAGCTTCATCCAGCCAGCCTTCCCAATTCTTCAGTTTTTCTGCGGATATGCAACGCAACTGTTTGATATTGTGACGTGTTTACAGCATATGCTTGCTCGCCACCCTGCCCTATGGTACATATACAGTCCGATGGATACAGGTCAGATAAGCCCCTATCAAGTCACTCTGTTCTACCAAATCTCACATTGCCGGTCGAAGGCGATAGGGGACAGCCCCTGGATTCTCCCGTATTCCAGGCCAACCGGCATAGTGGGCCGCCTCTAATACATTACCATCCATGGATGTTCTAATCCTCTTAGGTCTTATTGTTCTTTCAGCTGTGATTTCCACGGCCGAAATCGGTTTCTTTGCGGTCAACTCAACGAAGCTGAGGGCGCTCGCTCAAACTGGGAATCGTCGAGCGAAGTTGGCTCTCCATCTCCGTAGTGACCCCCAAAAGCTCCTCTCGACCATTTTGGTCGGCGACCGTCTGGTCGCCGTGGCGACGCCGATGTATGCCACCTTTCTGACCTTGAGTATCTATGGAGGCCAAACATTTTTTGACGAGGCGATTGCCGTCATGGTCGGCCTGCTGACCTTTGTCCTCTTGGTGGCCGTCGATGTGATCCCTAAAACGTTAGCCGCCAAGTTTGCGGTTCCGGTCACTCTGAACATGGCCTACCCCGTCTACGGAGTTCAGCTACTTCTCAAACCATTCTTGTTTGTGATAGTGCCGTTAATCTACAAACTGACCGGAGGGAAAGGTCTGACGCTTCCTCTCGTGACCGAGGAAGAGTTGAAGATCATGCTGGATGAAGGGGGAAAGACCGGGACGATTGAGTTCGAGAAGGTGAAAATGATCAAGAACGTCTTCCAACTCAAAGATATCACAGCTGAAGACGCGATGACCCCTCGACTCTATGTCTTTTCATTGGATGGTAACCTGCACCTGAAAGAGGCTCAAGAACTGCTCTATAACTCGAAATACTCGCGGATCCCCGTGTACGACGGGACGCTCGATAACATCACGGGCATTCTCTACAAGACTAGAGCATTGACCGAACTCGCCAAGGGACAGTATGAGGCGAAACTCAAAGACATTGCCTATCCCCCGCTGTTCGTTCCCGCCGGCAAGACGGCGGACGACCTCATGAAGCAGTTTCAGCAGGAGAAACGGCATATGGCCGCCGTGGTCAACGAATTCGGTGGCGTGATGGGGATTGTCACGCTCGAAGATCTTCTCGAAGAAGTGGTGGGGGAGATCATGGACGAAACCGATATCACGGAAGAACTGATCAAACGCTTAGGGAAGAACCATATCCTTGTTCATGGAAGAACCGAAGTGCGCAAGATCAACGATTTCCTGAAAGTCGATCTCGGCAATGAAGCTGTGACGATCGCCGGCCTCATTCAACAAGAGCTTGGTCGAATTCCCAAGGTTGGAGAAGAAGTGCGGATCGCCAACTGCCGGATCCTCATCCATGAAGCCGAGCCTCGGTCCATCCGCAGTGTCCAAATCTTTCGTGAAGAGAAATCACCGGCTCACGTTGAAGCCCCGAACCTCGATCTTGTCAGTTAAGTCCTTTTTTTGTCTTCCCCGATCAGGGCGGCAAACTCCTGTTCCGTCAGTATCGTTACCCCCAGCGTTAGGGCTTGGTCCAGTTTGGAGCCAGGGTCTTGTCCCACCACCAGATAGGACGTCTTTTTACTCACGCTGGAGGACACACGCGCTCCTGCCGTTTCAACAGCCTGTTGCGCACCATCTCGCGTGAAGTGATCCAGTCCACCGGTAAACACGAACGTCTTCCCTGCGAGCGGGGATTTCCTCCGGTCACCCGCTGCCATGCCCGGTGCAACCTGTACGCCGGATTCCTGAAGCTGTGCGATGACCTCCCGGTTGTGCGGCTCAGACCAATAGACCACCAAGCTCTCGGAAATTTCAGGACCAATCTCACGAATCTGTTGAAACCGTTCCCGATCCGCCGACATGATCTCCTCGAGAGACCCAAACTCACGGGCCAGAACTTTTGCGATATGTTGCCCGACTTGCCGGATACCGAGTCCCATCAGAAAGCGATCCAGGGAGACGGTTTTACTGGCTGCAATCGACTCCAAGAGGAGTGTGGCGGACCGATCGGCAAATCCTTCAAGTGCAACGAGATCAGCTTTCGTCAGGTAATAGAGGTCGCCGAGTGATCGTACCAATCTTTCGTCGACCAGCTGCGCCACGGTGTTCTTACCTAATCCTTCTATATTGAGTGCATGCTTGGAAGCAAAATGTTCGATGGCTCCCTTTAATTGAGCGCTACAGACCAATTGACCGGTACAGTAGAAATAGGCGCCTTCACGACCGACACTCGATTCACAGACTGGACAGTGCGTAGGCATGTAAAAGGGGGTGCTGCGTTGCTCACCTGGAACCGGGACACGCTCGGCAATCGCGGGAATCACATCGCCAGCCCGTTCTACCTTGACGGTATCGCCGATCCGAATGTCCTTCCGCGCTACTTCATCGGCATTGTGCAACGTGGCTCGGCTGATGGTGACGCCACCAACCTCCACCGGTTTCAATAACGCGACGGGCGTGAGGGTCCCGGTCCTTCCGACAGAGACGACGATATCCTGCACGATGGTTATTTCCTTGCGCGGCCTAAATTTATAGGCGATGGCCCAGCGGGGACTGCGAGACTTCATACCGAGGCGGCTCTGCCAGTCTCGGCGATTTACCTTCACCACCACGCCATCAATTTCATAGGGCAGCAGATCCCGCATTGACTCCGTTTCACGATGAAACGCCATTACCTCATCGATCGAAGCACAGAGTCGCCGAAGCACAGGCGCCGGGAGACCCCACTGGGCCAACGTTTCCAGTTCATCCCAATGTGTTGGTGGGACGGGCCTGGATAACGCCATGATTTCGTAGCAGGTCACGACCAACGGACGGGTTGCGGTAATCGTGGAATCCAGTTGTCGGAGCGAGCCAGAGGCCGCATTGCGTGGATTGGCAAAGGCGTCGTCGCCCCGTTCCGTCATGCGCCGATTCAAGGCTTGGAAATCGTCGAGACGCATATACACTTCGCCCCGCACGACAAGATGATCAGGGAGGCCGGATTGCGCGTGCAACTGCAGCGGCAAGGAACGGATCGTGCGAAGATTGACGGTCACATCCTCTCCGGTCGTTCCGTCACCTCTGGTCGCTCCACGGGTAAAGATCCCATGGTCGTACATCAGTTCGACTGATAACCCATCGAATTTTGGTTCGGCGCTGTACTCAACGGACGGGGTTTCCAATGCCCGTTTCATCCGTTGGTCGAATGCCTGGACCTCGCTCTGATCGACAATCGAGTCCAGACTGAGCATCGGCTGTTCGTGGGGAACCTTGGCCAATTCCTGGAGCGGCGGTGCGCCGACACGTTGCGACGGAGAATCCGGCGTCACCAACTCAGGGTGGGCCTGTTCCAGTTCGACCAGCTCTCGAAAGAGGAGATCGTACTGGGAATCAGAAATCTCTGGGCGATCCTTGCTGTAGTACAGATAGTCGTGGCGGCTGATTTCGGCCCTGAGGGCAATCAGTCTGGCAAGGATGTCGGCGTGGGCCATAGGACTGGATGGTGACGAACAGAGGAAGTGACGGCCCCGACCGTACCATAGGGCCAGGGAGTGGGTCAAACGGCGAAGGCGCCATATTCGCTTTGACTTTCGCTGCGATAGACACTATTGTAAGAAAATTAATTGCGTCGAGTTTCCATTGATCGGCAGCCAGTGTCCACCCCTTGCTGCGAGAGGGAAACTCCCTCACGACCGTAATAAGAGGAGGTATCCATGAAAGGGGGGAATTGCGTGAACAAGTTGATGCCAAGATCCAGCTATCGAATCGTCACCGTCATCTGTGGAGTTCTGTTGCTGAGCGGATGTGTCATGGCAGAAAAATACGATGCGGAAAAGGCACGCAGCCTGAATTTCCAACGCCTTCTGGCCCAGGAAGAGAAGCGAACCGGCGAGCTCGATAGTGAAGTGAAGCGAAGCAAAAATGAATTGACGGAGTATGAAGCCAGGAATCGGGAACTCACAGCGCAGTTGCAAACCACGCAGGAACAACTGGCCCGCATGCAGGAAGAAGCCGAGGCCATGAAGGAATCTGCGTTGCTGGAACGCAAAGCCAAAGGCGATATGAAGCGCTCGCTCACACCGACGCACAAGTCATTGCCGGTTGAGCCCGGGCCAACAGATTCGTCACTGGCCAGCATAGGGTCACCCAATGTTCATGTCGTGAAGCCGGGCGAAACGCTCTATCGAATCAGTCGGCGGTATGGCGTCGCGGTCGACAAGGTCAAAAAGTGGAACAAACTGCCGGATGACATTATCGAGGTAGGACAGAGGCTCATCGTGGGCCAAGAATAATAGGACGACCACGTGGCCCCTCCGCAATACTCCCTCACTCTCGACCAATTTCGGCAGTATGCCGGAGAGGGCAATCTCGTTCCGCTCTATCGAGAGATTCTCGCAGACTATGACACCCCCGTCTCAGCCTTTGCCAAAATCGATCATGGCCCCTCAGCCTACCTCTTGGAGTCCATTGAGGGTGGTGAGAAATGGGCACGTTATTCCTTTCTCGGCAGTGGATCTCCCGTTGTCGTGCGCGAGGACCGGGGCGACCTTCTTCTCGTGCAAGGCACACACAAGAAGCACATTCCCAGCCGTGGGAACCCTCTCGAACGTTTGCGGGAGATGATGGAGGGCTATCGTCCGGTGACCGTACCGGACCTTCCCCCGTTCGTCGGCGGCGCCGTCGGATATCTGAGCTACGACATGGTGCGCACGTTCGAGGACTTGGCTGCCAGGCAAAAGGACCCACTTAATCTGCCGGACTTCGCCTTTCTGCTCACCGATACGATGCTGATTTTCGACAATGTCGCTCAGAAGATCAAAGTCGTGGCCACCGCCCATGTTACGGCAAAGGGGGAAAGTGGCATCAAGGCCGCCTACCGATCGGCAACGGAACGGATCGAACGCACGATCACGAGACTCAAACGTCCGCTCCGCCGAGCGCGTCCGCATCGCCGCCGCCGTCCGGTGACCTTTACGGCGAATATGAGCAAGTCAGACTTTGAGAAAATGGTCGTACGGACGAAGGAATATATTCGGGCCGGCGATATCGTGCAAGCTGTGTTATCCCAACGATGGGAGACCAACGTCCAGGCGTCGCCTTTGCAGCTCTATCGCGCGTTGCGTGTGGTGAATCCCTCTCCCTATATGTATTACCTCCGTATCGCGGGGGTCGAACTAGTTGGTTCCTCTCCGGAAACGCTCGTCCGTTGCGAAAACGGTGTCATTTCCGTCCGTCCCATTGCCGGCACGCGCCGCCGTGGCGTCACGCCTGAAGAAGATCAACAGATGGAACGGCGGCTATTGGCGGATGAGAAGGAACGGGCCGAGCATGTGATGCTCGTCGATCTTGGGCGGAATGATGTCGGCCGCGTGGCGAAACCAGGCTCGGTCACTATAGATTCGCTCATGCACGTCGAGCGGTATTCGCATGTGATGCACATTGTGTCGAATGTGACAGGACAACTGGATGAATCGAAGACCTCATACGACGTGTTGCGAGCCTGCTTCCCCGCCGGCACGGTCTCCGGTGCGCCGAAAATTCGAGCGATGCAAATCATCGATGAACTCGAGCCCACGAGGCGCGGTCCCTATGCCGGCGCGGTGGGCTACTTTAGCTTTTCTGGCAACATGGACATGTGCATTAATATACGGACGGTCGTCGTGAAAAAGCACCAGGCCTTCATTCAAGCCGGGGCCGGCATTGTCGCCGATTCGATTCCGGAGCACGAATATGAAGAGACCTGTAATAAGGCTCAGGCCATGATGAAGTCGATCGAAATGGCCGAGCAGGGACTGGAGTAGAAACCGTCGAAAGTCAAAATGTCTTCACGTTGATCAAGTCTCCAGAGACCGCCGGCACCCCTTGCGACCTGATGACTTTCGATCCTCAGACTTTAGGGCTACTGCCATGTTACTAATGATCGACAACTATGACTCCTTCACCTATAACCTGGTGCAATATTTTGGGGAGCTGGGTGAAGACATTCGAGTATTCCGCAACAACAAAATTACGATCGATCAGATCGAATCGCTGCAGCCCAGCCGCATCGTCATTTCTCCGGGACCCTGCACACCGGTGGAAGCGGGCGTGTCTGTCGAGACCATCAGGCATTTTGGCGGGCGTCTTCCACTTTTGGGCGTCTGTCTCGGCCATCAATCTCTGGCCGTAGCATTTGGCGGCGATGTCGTTCGAGCTGAACGGCTGATGCATGGCAAAACGTCGAAGATCCAACACGATGGGAAAACGATCTTCCGTCAGTTGCCCAGTCCCTTTGATGCCACACGCTACCATTCCCTGATCGTGAAGCGAGAGACGCTGCCTTCCTGTTTTGAGATCTCCGCCGAAACGGCCGAGGGAGAAATCATGGGATTGCGTCATCGATCGTTAGGCATCGAAGGAGTGCAATTTCATCCGGAATCGATCCTCACCTTGGCGGGGAAGCACCTCCTCCGTAACTTCCTTAAACTGTAGTCTGGCATGGCTGGTCTCCCATCCATAATCAAAAACGCGATTGCCAAACTCGCCGACCGCTCCCCCCTCACCGAACAAGAAGCCGAATCGGTGATGCTGGAAATCATGGACGGCGCAGCGACTCCGGCCCAAATTGCGGCCTACTTGATGGGGCTCCGTCTAAAGGGAGAAACCGTCGAGGAAATCGCCGGCTCTGTGCGGGCCATGCGTGCCAAGGCCGTCCGCATCTCCGTCGGTGATCCCCTGGTCGTGGATACCTGTGGCACGGGCGGGGACGGAGCCCACACTTTCAATATTTCTACCACAACGGCGCTCGTCGTCGCCGGCGCAGGACTGACTGTGGCGAAACACGGCAATCGTTCTATGTCATCCAAGTCAGGGAGTGCAGACGTCCTCTCGGCACTCGGCGTCAAGATCGACGTGTCGACCGAACGGGTAGCCGCTTGTATCAATGAGGTCGGGATCGGCTTTCTCTTCGCTCCGCTCTATCATGGAGCCATGAAACATTGTGCCGGCCCAAGACAGGAGATGGGTATCCGGACCATGCTGAATCTCTTGGGACCGCTGACCAATCCGGCAGGAGCCACCATTCAAGTGCTGGGCGTCTATGAGGGGCGATTGACCTCCCTGCTGGGTAATGTGCTCATGCATCTGGGATCGCAACATTGCTTTGTCGTACATGGGATGGACGGTCTCGATGAGATCACCCTTTCCGCAAAAACGCAGATTTCAGAAGCCACAGGGGGCATTCTTTCGAACTATCTCCTGGACCCGGCGGAGTTCGGACTGGCGCTGGTTCCAGCCAAGCAGCTAGCCGGAGGGACGCCGCAAGAGAATGCCGCAGTTACTCGTGACATACTCCAAGGGCGGAAAGGACCGAAACGGGACATTGTCTGTTTGAACGCCGCTCCAGCCCTTGTCGCAGCGCGCAAGGCGACAAGCCTTCAAGATGGATTCCTCTTGGCAGGCCAGGCCATCGACTCCGGTGCCGCGGCCGAGAAACTGGCTCGCCTCATTACATTTACGAATAAGGGATGACGCCATCGTGATTCTTTCTCGCATTATTGAGCATAAGAAAGCGGAGCTCCGGCACAAGCAAAGCCGGGGCTACCGCTCCGAGCTGAAGGCGAGGATTCAGGACGCACCTGGTCCACTCGGCTTTGCCACGATCCTCGAAGCCACAAAAACGGCCGGCAGTCCTTCGCTGATCGCCGAAGTCAAAAAGGCCTCTCCCAGTCTTGGCCTCCTTCGTCCCGAGTTCTCTGATCGGTTTAACTACCTCGAGATTGCCAAGACCTATCATGCCCATGGTGCCTCGGCTCTGTCCGTCTTAACCGACAAGGATTTCTTCCAGGGGAGCCTCGACTACCTCCTCGAGATCAAACAATCGGTGCCCATGTCGGTTTTGAACAAAGAGTTCATGGTCGACGAGATCCAGTTTTACGAAGCGCGCGCCTATGGGGCAGATGCCGTACTCTTAATTGTTGCGGCGATCGAACGACAGCAAATGATTGATTTCTATGCGCTCGCCAAAGGGCTACGCTTGGATGTTCTTATCGAGACCCATCATGAGCGCGAACTCGATACCGTATTAGAACGACTCCCGGAGGCGCGGCTGATCGGCATCAACAACCGAGATCTCAAGACCTTCACGACCGATCTGACCGTTACACTACGTTTGGCAAAACGGATTCCAGCCGGCAAACTGATCGTCAGCGAAAGCGGCATTCACCAGCGCGCAGATGTGGTGCGGTTGATCGAAGCCGGTATCCATGCCATGCTCGTCGGAGAATCACTCATTCGTTCGGAAGACATGGCAGCGAAGATCCGTGAGTTACGGGGAGATCCCGCTCCGTCGCACGCCTAACCAGAATGACTCACGAGAGTTCGTGACAAAACCGCCGAGACTCCAGACGAGACGGGCGCGCGGAGCCGCGAGGGAGGGAGGCATACTTGAATCAGAATGTTGACCGATTGAGCGGCGAGCCCGCGCGCCGTCAGGCTTGTCGCAGCGACGTCTCGCGGTTGTAGTAGGAGTCTTCGTGAATCATGCAGGTTAAGATGCCCTACAAATCCAAAGTCAAAATTTGTGGCATCACCAACGCCGAGGACGCCGCCACGGCAGTCGACGCAGGCGCCGATGCCTTAGGATTCGTGTTCTATCGGAAAAGTCCCCGATATATCGAGCCCACGCTTGCCCGGCAGATCATTATGACCCTGCCTCCCTTGGTGATACCGGTGGGTGTGTTCGTCGACGAAGACCAACAAGTGGTTCGAAATCTGATGGACGACTGTGGACTCGCGCTCGCACAGTTGCACGGAAACGAATCGGCGATGTATTGCAAAGAGTTAGGTCGTACGGTCCTAAAAGCGCTTCGGGTGAAAGATCGAAGCACGTTTCTCGCCTTGGCGGAGTTTCGCGGGAGGGCCGGTGTTCGAGGGTTCGTGCTGGACTCCTTTTCCGATCAGGCCTATGGAGGCACTGGAGAGGTGATTGATTGGCAACTTGCCGCAGAAGCAGCCAAGGCTGCGAGCATTCTCCTGGCCGGGGGGCTCACCCCTGACAATGTTGAGCAGGCGATCCAGGCGGTACAACCGTATGGTGTTGATGTGAGCAGTGGCGTCGAGCGGGCACCAGGCAAGAAGGATCACGAGAAAGTGCGTGCATTCATTCGAGCTGCCAGGGTTGTCTCTCTGTCATGAGCCTGTTTATACTGCGGCACTCGGCAGGATGCTGAAAAAGTCCGCCAGCAAGGGGAGGGATGGCCCGGGGCAAACCATCTTTAGTCGCTCGCTGCCGCCTTGCTTGGGACAAGGCGCGTTCCGGCGCGCCAGTGTTGGTGGGTGAGAGGTCTGAACTTTTTAGCATCCTGTGAAGGGTGGTTTGTTTGTTCCAGGCGTGTACGATCGAAGTTCTGCTGCGCAGAGTGATTATTCTTCGTCCTGTTAAACGAACAGGAGGACGGTGATGGGTTCGGTTCCCGACAAACAAGGTCGCTTCGGCGCATATGGCGGGCGCTATGTCCCTGAAACACTCATGCCTGCCCTGCTTGAATTGGAGCAGGAATATGCCCGTGTGAAAAAAGACCGGAGCTTCCAGTCCGAACTCGCCTATTATTTGAAGCATTATGCCGGACGCCCTACGGCGCTCTATTTTGCACAACGACTCACGAAGCGTTTGGGTGGCGCAAAGATCTATTTGAAACGTGAAGATCTCTGTCATACCGGGGCCCATAAAATTAATAACGCGATCGGACAAGGGCTTCTTGCCCAGCGGATGAAGAAGCCGCGCATTATCGCTGAAACAGGGGCCGGACAGCATGGGGTGGCGACGGCGACTGTCGCGGCGATGTTCGGACTGCAATGTGAAGTGTATATGGGGACGGAAGACATGCAACGCCAGGCGCTGAACGTCTTTCGCATGAGATTGCTTGGCGCAACCGTTACGGGAGTCAACGCGGGAAGCCGCACACTCAAGGATGCCATTAACGAAGCCATGCGTGATTGGACGACGAATATCCGCACAACCCATTACGTTCTCGGTTCAGTCCTCGGCGCCCATCCCTATCCGATGATGATTCGTGACTTCCAATCCATCATCGGACGTGAAACTCGACGACAGATTCTGGCGGCAGAAGGCCGGTTGCCAGATTGCCTCATTGCCTGCGTCGGTGGAGGCAGTAATGCCGTAGGCCTCTTCCATGCCTTTATTCTAGACAAGAAGGTGAAAATGATCGGCGTCGAAGCCGGTGGTATGGGGGTTGCGAGCGGAAAGCACGCCGCGCGTTTTGCCGGTGGGAGGCCTGGCGTCTTGCAAGGGACCATGACCTATCTCCTCCAGGGTGACGATGGACAGGTGAACCTGACCCATTCGGTTTCAGCCGGGCTGGATTACGCCGCGATCGGTCCCGAACACAGTTATTTGAGGGATCAAGGTCGAGCCGAATACACGTCGGTGACCGACGACGAAGCGATGGCTGCGTTTGATCTGCTGGCCAGAGTAGAAGGAATCATGCCGGCCCTCGAAAGCGCCCATGCCATTGCCCATACTGTGAAGGTGGCTCCTACGATGAAGAAGCACCAGCTTCTGGTCGTGAATCTATCCGGTCGTGGGGATAAGGATGTCCAGCAGATCGCCAAGATGCGAGGGATCGCGTTGTGATAGCGAAGCTCGACCGTACCTTTGCACAGCTTCGTCAGCGAAGTGAGAAGGCCCTCATTGCCTATGTGATGGCAGGAGACCCCTCACTGCAAGAGACCGAGCAACTTGTCGTGGAGTTAGAACAGGCCGGGGCTGATATCATTGAACTAGGTGTGCCGTTTTCCGATCCCATCGCCGACGGTCCCGTGATCCAACAGGCGGCAGAGCGAGCCTTGCGCAGTGGGACATCCCTGCGAACGATTCTTCCCATGGTCACACGCCTCAGGGTCAGGACTCAGATTCCACTGGTCTTGATGGCCTACTATAATAGTATTCATGCGTTCGGTCCTGAACGGTTCTGCCGGGAGGCCGCCCAAGCCGGTGTTGACGGGCTGATTATGCCTGATATGCCGCCGGATGAAGCAGGACCCCTAAAAGGGCCGGCTGCCGCGGCTGGGCTTCCACTGATTTATCTTCTGGCTCCCACGAGCACGGCAGCGCGACGGATCTTTGTGTCGCGCCAGTCACAGGGCTTCGTCTATTACGTGTCGCTGACCGGGATTACCGGCGCGAAATTACCCAACTTGGCTGATGTGGGTAAGAACGTCGAGAAAATCAGGAAAGTCACTCGCGTGCCTGTGGTGGTCGGTTTCGGGGTTGCGACGCCGGAGGACGCTGCCAAGGTCGCGGCCATTGCCGATGGGGTGATCGTCGGCAGCGCGATCGTCAAGCTGATCGCCGCACACCGACAGAGACCAGAGATGGTGAAGCGTGTAGCTGAATTTGTGCGCTCATTGAAAAATGCCATGCGAGAGGCTCAGGCCAAAAACACGCTAGCAGGATGCTGAAAAAAGCCTGCCAGCGGCGTTCTCTCTCGCTCAGAAGCTCAACGTACCGAAGCGTACGCCTCGCCTCCTCGCTCGCTGCAGCCTTGTTGGACAGCCTTTTTGAGCATCCTGCGTGGTGCTCTCACCATGAGCAGAAGAGGTGGGGTCATTGCTTGACCTCAACCGAGTAAACGAGACAGACCAAACAAACCGAATAGACCAAATGAACAAGAGACGGGGCAGGGACTAATGTTTGGCTTGGGGAGGCATGGCCTTAATCATTTCAGCAGCCAGCTCTTTCGCGATATCTTTTAAATTCGGCCGATAGAACATATAGCTGCTCGATCGCTCATGTCGCGCCTTCCACACGGTGGTGCCTGTGGTGGCATCGACCAGACGGAGGCTCAGGCCCACTCGACCGACATTGTCGCCTTCCTTGCGCATGTATTCCCAAGCGTTTACCCGTACGACTAAGAACGAATCCACGTTCAGCGCTTTGCCCAACTTCACAGCGGAGTCCTTGTCAGACTGACCCGTCATTTCCAGGCGTGAGAAGTAGAATACCAGCGCATCGAACGCTTCTTTCGAAGCCTGGAAGATATCCGTCACATTCTCAGGAGACACCACACGTTCGATACTGGCGGTCTTGACCATGGCGCCGGACAAGACCTCTTGAATATCCTCGCGTGCGTTGTCGTATTGGCTCGCCATGGGAGGGAGCACAGCAATGGCTTGAGGCCGGAACATTCTCGCCCCCGGTCCTTCCCACACTTCCTGTAAACCGCCACAGCCGACGACTAGGAGAGGAAGAAGACAGAGGGCGATGGCACGACATAGCTGATGAAGCAGAAACATGGGTTCAGTATACCATTAGAACGTCAAAGAGAAAGAAAGTGAGCCCAATGCTCCCTTCTCACGAAAATCATACCCACCCCCGACATCCATACGAAAGGCAAAGATCCGTAGGCCCAATCCTGCAGTAGGGGTGAATGGTGTCCCGGCATCCTTCATATTCTTGAAGGCGCCAAGGCGAAACGACATGAATTCAGAGAAGATGGTCTGTTCGGCTCCTATACTCAACACCTGGCTCTTTACGCCTGGGACAAACGTCTTATTCGAAGTAGCATCCACATCTGCCGATAACGTCAGCGAAGAATAGGGGTTGACGGCGACACCGCCACGGACCTGGGGCTCCAGTTTCAGTTCTCCTCCGTCTGGAGCATCAAAGGTCGGCTGATTGATGTCTTTAGCCACAAGGCCAAAGCGTAACCATGAGGATGGGCGATAGATGGCGCCCGCGTCGATGCCAAAGGCCGTGGAAAGTGTGGGTTTCCCAAAGTTGTCCGTGATTGAAACGTCGGTTCCTCCGGTGAGTGTCGTGCTCCCCCTGTAGGCGGCGCCTTGAAGAACTTTCCCCGTCACACCGAACGAAAACGTTTTATCGGAAAAGGCATAGGCATAGGAGAACGCAACCTGTCTGGCCTCGAACCCAAGGAGGGTCATTTGTCCTGCAAGACTAATGGGAGTGCCAGGCCCGCCAGGTTGGTTGGCTTGCACAGGAGTTGTCACAAACCCCCCGCCGATTGCGACATCCGAAACATTAACTCCAAAGGCATGCTCCCCAAAGTGTCCTTTGAAATAGAGACCGGCAGCCCCACTAACCGATACCGTAGCGCCAGGTCGATTAATCCGATTGGCAATGTCTTGGGCCTTGGCTTGATTGGCGGCAGAAGTATCGCCGGTATTGAAGTTTTCGAGATCGTGGACGGCATCGGCGATGCCGAGACGATCGATCACTTGTCCACTGCCTTGAATTCTGATATCCACTGTCTGGGTCATCGCGAGCCCAGCAGGGTTCCAATAGGTGGCCAAGGCATCCGTCGTGATGGCTACGCCGGTCCCGCCCATGCCCATCGCACGAGGTCCGACGGTGACGAATTCTAGGGCCATCGCCTGTGCAGGAATCATCAGGCCCACCAAGATCGCAACGGTACGGACTAACCGGCAATAAGACATAGAAGGACAACTCCATGCGAGTCGAGATATTTTTCTGAGTCTATTGGATGCAACCGCTCTCGTCAAGGATAGACGGGACAGTCCTATAGATGTATCGATAGGTTGGTCTGGTACGGGGAATCTCCTGTGAAGACGTCAAGATGGCCTAGCATCTCTTACACAATCTGACCGTCCTGCATATGAACAATACGGTCGGCTTGGGCCGACAGTTTGTCGTTATGGGTGACGATCACGAAGGTCGTCCCGCGGGCTTTGTTCAGTTCACGCATCATGGCAAAGAGCGCCTCGCCTGTATGTGTATCCAAATTTCCGGTCGGTTCATCGGCCAACACGAGATCAGGCCTCTGCAAGAGGGCTCGTGCGACAGCCACGCGCTGCTGTTCACCGCCGGAGAGCTCACCGGGCTTGTGATGCAATCGAGCTCCCAGCCCGACCTCCTCCAACAATGCGATGGCGTCCGGTTCAATATCTACCTGATACCGTCGCTGGATCAGAGCCGGCATACAGGTGTTCTCAAGCGCAGTGAACTCCGGAAGGAGGTGATGAAATTGAAAGACAAACCCGACGCGCCGATTCCTAAACACTGCCTGTTCATCCTCCGACATATGAAACATATCCTGGCCGTCGAAGTGGACCGTCCCTGTCGTAGGACGATCAAGCGTCCCGATAATATGGAGCAGCGTGCTCTTTCCAGCTCCCGAAGCCCCAACAATGGCAATCAACTCCCCCCGCTGGATCTGTAGATTAACGCCCTTTAGCACCGTCAGGGTCTGCCCGCCCATCGGGAACGATTTATACAGATCGGTGACGGTGATCACGCCAGAGCCCCAGGATAAAAGAAAAATGTTGGAGGGGTCGGCATGATCATTCGTAGCGCAGCGCGGCCACCGGTTCGAGTTTGGCTGCCTGGAGCGAAGGGTAGACTGTGGCGGCAAAGCTAATCACAATTGCGGAGCCCGCCACAAGAAAGACATCCATCGCTTGTACATGGACGGGGATCCGCGAGATGTAATAGACGGTGGGATCGAAGGTCCAAAATGTCTGGATCAACCAGAGAAACGCGTAGCCGAGCGGAATGCCGATGGCTGTCCCGGACAGACCGATGATCAATCCGTTCAGCATGAAAATGCGCCGGATGATCTTGCGCGTCGCTCCCATGGCCTTGAGGATTGCAATTTCCTTTTGTTTCTCCGTGACGATCATGGTGAGGGTGCTGACGATGTTGAAGGACGCCACGATCGTGATCAGCACCAACAACAGAAACATCATCGTCTTTTCGAGCTTGAGCGCCGAGAAAAGATTGCGATTCATCTGCATCCAGTCGCGCGCTCCATAGGCGAAGCCGAGCGACTGTTCAACGGAACGGGCCGTCTCCGCTGCGCGGAAGACGTCCGTGACTTTAATTTCAATACCCGTCACGGTCTGCCCCATGTTGAAAAACTTTTGTGCCTCCGCGAGATCGATGTAGGCCAACGACGAATCGTACTCGTACATACCTGATTCAAACAGGGCGGCCAACGCGAAGGTCCTGATCTTTGGTACCATGCCGATCGCACTGATTGGGCCGACAGGGGACACCACATTGACCGTATCGCCGACAAAGACGCCGAGTCGCAATGCCAATTCCTTGCCCAGAATGATGCCGGGTTTTTCTGTCTCGACCGCCGGGCTGGTCGGGTCGTCGATCGGTGATTGCTTCACCTTGACCGGTCGGCTGAGGTCGGCTAACTGTCCAGTCGAGAGATTCTTGGCCAGTTCGGTCACCGTGCCCTCGCGTTGCGGATCGATGCCGCGGATCACGATGCCTTGCACACCGGTTTTTGTCGTAAGCAAGACCTGCTTGAGCACAAACGGAGTTGCCGCCACGACACCCGGCACAGATACGACTTGCTTAGTGACAGGATCATAATCGCTCATGCCATCCTTGATCCGATCCTGCACGATGATATGGGCCGTCGTCCCAAGAATCTTGGCCTGAATGTCCTCTTTAAAACCGGTCATGATGCCGACTGTCCCAATCAGGGCGGCCACGCCGAGTGTGATTCCGGCAATGGAGACCACGGTGTTTAATGAAATTGTCCGATTCCGACGCTTTGCGCGCAGATACCGCAACCCGACAAAGATTTCGCAAGGGAGGGCCACCGCTATTTCTCGGGCCTCAGTTGTGGGAAGAAAACCACGTCGCGGATCGAACCTTGGTTGGTAAAGAGCATGATCAGCCGGTCGATACCAATGCCTTCGCCCGCGGTCGGTGGCATGCCGTACTCCAAAGCTCGCAGAAAGTCTTCATCGACCAGATGCGCCTCTTCGTCGCCCGCCGCCCGCTGCGCCGCTTGCCCTTCGAACCGTTTCCGTTGGTCCAGTGGATCGTTCAACTCTGAAAAGGCGTTCGCGATTTCTCGACCGGCAATGTAGAGCTCGAAGCGATCGGTCAATGCCGGATTCGAATCTTTGCGCCGTGCCAGCGGGGAGATTTCAATTGGGTAGTCGGTAATGAACGTCGGTTGCTGCAAATTGGGCTCGACCGTTTCCTCGAATATCTCGTTCACAATATTGAAGAGCGGCCATTTCGGATCGATCGCGATGCCCAGATTTTTGGCCGCCGCAATCACTTTGTTCTTATCCTCAAGGACGGAAGAATCGAGGTTGTTCACCTTCAGAATTGCCTGATGATACGACCAGCGGAGCCATGGAGGCGTGAGTGTGATCTCCTTGCCCTGATAGTCGATGACCGTCTTGCCCAGGACCTGTTGCGCCAACGAAAAGACGAGTTCTTCCGTGAGGATGATCAAGTCCTGGTAATCGGCATAGGCAACGTAGAACTCCAGCATCGTGAATTCCGGGTTGTGAATCGTGGAAATACCTTCGTTACGAAAGTTCCGATTGATTTCGAACACGCGAGGGAAGCCGCCCACGATCAACCGCTTCAGATAGAGTTCCGGCGCGATGCGGAGATAGAGATCGACACCGAGTGCACTATGATGCGTGACAAAGGGTTTCGCCGCCGCACCTCCGGGAATCGGATGCATCATCGGCGTCTCGACTTCAAGGAAGCCTCGTTCGATCAAGAAGGCACGAATGCCGGCGATGATTCGGCTGCGCGTGGCAAAGATGCCATGGACCTCAGGATTGGCGATCAAGTCAACATAGCGCTGTCGATAGCGTGTTTCCACGTCCGTCAACCCGTGCCACTTTTCTGGAAGCGGTCGGAGGGCTTTGCTCAAGAAGGTCAGCTGTGAAACCTGGACGGTGAATTCATTCGTTTTCGTGCGAAAGAGGGTGCCGGTCACGCCGATCCAATCGCCTAAGTCGAGCAGCTCGGCGATGCGATAGCCCTGCTCTGAAAGATGATCTTTCTTGAGATAGACCTGAAGCCGGTCGGAACCGTCTTGCAGCACCGCGAAGCCCGCCTTGCCGAAGCGCCGCAAGGCGATGATACGTCCGGCGAAGGTGCAGGAGATCTTCTCTTCTTCCAATACTTCTTTGGTTTTCTCGGCATGGAGACTAATCAGTTGGCCCGCTCGATCCTTCACTTCGAATCGCATGCCGTAGGGTGCCACGCCCGCTTCGCGCAGAGCGTCGAGCTTCTTGATGCGTTGCTGCTGCTGCTCGTTCAGTTCGTCCAAGGTATGTGCCTTTACCGAACTTCTTTCCTCGGTCAGCGATCGAACTCGTCCGTTTCCGACTGATGATAGTTGAGCGATGTTATTCCGAGTTGCTTCATCTTTAAATAGGACTCGATGAACCCATCCAGATCGCCGTCCATGACGGCGGCTACCTGGCCCACTTCGAAGCCGGTCCGGTGATCTTTGACCATTTGATAGGGCTGGAACACATATGATCGAATTTGGCTGCCCCAGGCAATATCCTTCTTCTCCCCGACGATCGCATTGAACACCGCCTCTTTCTTTTTCAGTTCAAGTTCATAGAGGCGCGCCTTCAAGACCTTCATCGCACCATTACGATTTTGAAGCTGTGACCGTTCGTTCTGACATTGCACCACGATCCCGGTCGGCAGGTGCGTCATGCGGATGGCCGTCTCGACCTTATTCACATTCTGGCCGCCGGCGCCACCGGCCCGAAAGGTATCGATCTTCAGGTCTTTGTCTTCGATCACGAGGTCAATATCCTCATCCACTTCGGGATAGACGAAGACCGAGGCAAAGGAGGTATGCCGCCGCTTGTTTGCATCGAATGGTGAAATGCGTACCAGCCGGTGCACGCCCGCCTCGGCCTTGAGATACCCGTAAGCATAGGGCCCGGTCACGGACAGGGTTACGCTTTTCACTCCCGCTTCTTCTCCAAGGAGCAGGTCCAACATTTCGACTTTAAATCTCTTGCTCTCGGCCCAGCGGACGTACATGCGAAGAAGCATCTGCGCCCAGTCCTGCGATTCCGTTCCGCCGGCACCGGGATGGATTGCCACTATTGCGTTGTTGGGGTCCAGTTCGCCCGAGAGCAGAAGTTCAAGCCGTAGTGCAGCGAGCTTAAGCTCAAATTGATCCAGCTCAAACGTCAAGTCCTTCACGAGCTCGACGTCGCCGCTTTCTTCTGCCAATTCGAGTAACGCGTCCAGATCGTTCCTCTTCGCATCGATATCCCGCCACTGCTGGAGGTCGCGCTCAATCGTGGATTTCTTCCTGCTGATCTTGGCGGCTTTCTGAGCGTGGTTCCAAAAATCCGGCTGCAACGTCTGCTGCTCCAGATGTGCCAACTCGGCCGTCATGCGGGCGAAGTCAAAGATGCCCCCGTAGTTCCGATACCAATTGCTCGACGGCCCTCACACGATTCTTTACTTCATCGAACATGGAGCGATCCTTTCTGGTTATACCGCTACTGCGTCGGGTTCAGATCCCTTGGTGCGGAAAGAACCGAACAGGATCAAAAGCGCGCAGATTATAACACAGCCATAGGCAAACACATCGCCGTTCCGGGTGTAAAACGTATGCGGGCGCCAGACTTGCATCGTGGCCTTGGTGGCCTGCTCCGTGAAGATCGGCGTTGCCTCAACGATGCGCCCGAACGGATCGATGAACCCGGAAATGCCGGTGTTGGCTGAGCGAGCAAAGGCCAAATGATTCTCGACCGAACGGAACACCACCATCGAAAAATGTTGCGAGGCCGCCGACGAGGAACCAAACCAGGCATCGTTCGTCACGGTCACTAAGAACTCCGCCCCATTCGCGGCGAATTGTCGCACCAGGTTCGGAAAGATCACTTCGTAGCAGATCGCCACCCCGAAATTTATCTGTCGCGGCGGCGTCCCTGCCATACCTGCAGCTGCAGCCCGAGGCTTTGGCGTTAACGTCAAGACCGTCGGACCAGTTCCCGCTTCGAAATCGCCGATTCCTTCCACTAATTTGTCGAGGAAAAACAGGAACGAAGACTTGAATGGTATATATTCTCCGAAAGGGACCAGATGCTGTTTGTCGTAGCGCCCCAACAACTGGCCGTCGGGGGAGAGGAGGTACGCGCTGTTCAACAGATACGGCCGCCGATCCGGATAGAAACGCAGGGCGGGGCTTCCAAACAAGATCGGTGCCTGAGCGCGATTTGCCAACGCAATGAGTTGCAGCTGATAGACCGGCTCACGCTCGAAGACGAACGGTGTTGCCGCCTCGGGCCAGATCACCAAATCCGTGGCACGGCCGAGCTGTTCTGTCAGTCGGTCAAAGCGTGCGAGAATCTCCTCTCGATAGGCGGTATCCCACTTGACCGCCTGATCGACGTTCGGCTGCACCACTCCCACGCTGATGGACGATCGGGGAATATCAGAAGTAGGTGCTCCAGATAACGTCGCAAGGCCATATTCCCACGAGAGCGTCACCAGCAATGCCGCCATTGCCACGAGTTCCCAGGGGAGTTTTGCCGGACGAAATCTCCGGAGCAGCGGCATCAACCAGGACAAGAATTCAGCCAGTGCGACATTCACCAGCACAATGAGGAACGAGACCCCGTATACTCCCATGTGATCCGCAATCTGAATTACCTCAATCTGACGATATTGAGAGTAGCCGAGGAGTCCCCAGGGCAATCCGCTTAGAACATACGTCCGGATCAGTTCGAGGCTCACCCACAAGCAGGGAACCGCGAAGAGGCCGTAGCGAGGATTCATGATTCGAAACCAGACTGCCCCGGCAGAATAGAAACCGACATAGAGGCCAAGGTAGATTGCGAGCAGCAACAAGATGCCGTAGCTGATCACCAGCGGGACCTTGCCGTAGGTGTTCATGACGGTGACCACCCAGGCCATCATGCCGGAAAAGGCAATCGTGCCGGATAGCCAGCCGATCCAAAACGCCTGCGCCTTGCTCTTGCCGTCCAACGCCCAATGCAACGGCACGAGGGCGATCCAGGCCAACAGTCCAAGATCAGATTTCGGAAAACTCAGCGGGAGGAACAGCCCACTCGCGCCGGCAAGGACGAGTGAACGCGCGAGGGAATGGGTCATGAGCCGCACCTTAGCGAAAGCCGGAGAGGGATGCAACTTTCGGTTTGGAGAAGATCTCTTGCATACGCCGTCACGGACGAGGCGAAATATTTTGGGTTGACGGACACCAGTTGAACACCTATAAGTAAGAGTGAAAATCTAGCATCAGCATCCACGTGACGAGATGGAGCCGCCCAAAGTGACAGAACCAGACTATTTTGCCCCTGACGAAGCGGCGCGACCAAAGATCACGACAAATAGGAGGCTATACCATGGATCGAAGAGTCATCAGTCTGAGTCTGAGTCTAAGCTTCATGCTTCTGTTTGCGGGCTGCGCTAGTAAGAAAGTTGCTTCCTCGTCCGGCGATCAGTCCGGTCAGGCCAAGACCGAGGCGATCCAGCCGGACGCGATCAAGACGGTACCGCTGGAGCGCTCGTTTGACAGGCCATCTGGCAGTCCACCATCTAATCTCTCGGCCGCATTGAGCACAGCTGCCGACAGCAATGCATTGGGCGACGTGTTCTTCGATTATGATCGGTTTCAAGTCCGCAAGGACGCCATGCCGGTGTTGGACGCCAATTCCGGATGGCTTCGCGCCAATGGGAGCAGGACCGTGATGATCGAAGGCCATTGTGATGAGCGGGGTACCATAGCCTACAATCTCGTCCTAGGCGAGAAGCGGGCGCGTGCCGCCAAGAAGTATCTCCAGGACCTGGGCGTCCAGGCCTCGCAGCTCCAGATCACGAGCTACGGAGAAACACGGCCCTTCTGCAAGCAGCAGAACGAAGACTGTTACCAACAGAATCGTCGCGCGCATTTCGTGACGAAGTAAGATAGTGGTGGTCTCAACCGGAGATCTCACCATACGTGTCAGACCATCGCGTCACGAAGGAGGGACATGTGAGGTACTATCAATTCGTCGGAATCGGACTTTTAGGAATCCTCTTGGCCTTCGGCTGTGCAGGCAAGAGCGAACGCATCGATCTCATAGTCCCCATAGCCGGCGGGGCCGGTGAGAAGGTCGTTGCGATGAGTTCCCCGACCGTCGCGATTCAGCCGTTTGAAGACCATCGCACCGACCGATCTCGTCTCGGTACCAGATATCACCTCTGGGGAGGGGAGAGTTACTTCAGCCTTTCCAACGGCACCCTCAGCGAGGCCACGGCACAGGCCTTTGCCGACTATCTCAAAGGGAAAGGCTGGAACGCAACCGTCGCCGAGGGCAATAGAGCAACCGGGGCAGACATGACCGTCACCGGCACACTGATCGATGTCGGTGTGGATGCCCAAAGCAGCATTGGACAGACCACCCTAAACGCCAAAAACCGGATGCTTGTCCAAGTACAGAACCACGCTGACGGCAGTCAAGTCCGTGAGACCCTCACCAGTACCGGAGCCAGCCAGGTCTTCTGGTTCGATCCGGAGGATGCCCAGGAGTTGCTCAACGAATTGTACAACAAGAGTTTCGAGAAGTTCGTGGCGGACACCAAACTCGACGGCAAAATCCTCAAGCTTCGGTGACGGAATTCTCCAGCCCTGCGTGGAGAGTCCTGCAATGCCTAGGATCTGGCTCCTCCGAATCGTTCCTGGATTGTCTGCGAAACAAGAACCGTGGGAGTAACATGGAACGACGACAACACCGGCGGGTGCCGGCACAGTTGCAGGGATTTCTGTTGGGGAACTCCCATGAGATCGAAGCGGTCACCCTCGACCTCTCAGTCGGTGGCGCCAAGTTCGATTGTGACATCGAAGTCTACCCCGGCAAGGTGATCCGTGTGCGACTGGTCATTCCCGGCGTGGAGGAGCCGGTTTCAATCGAGGACGCGCGCGTGCAGTGGGTCGGAGAGGACACATTCGGGGTCTCGTTTCAGAACATCCGACCAGACGAACTCGATGAACTCGAACAGCTTATCGACGAATACGAAGAGATCGAAGGCAGCGGTCACGCTTAGTGCGCTAATGCTTAACTGACCTCTATCGGAAGAATATCGTATCGCTGTGGGGGAGGCATAACGTCCCGAGGGAATTTGGTTCATCAAGGTATCGAGCGTCGATAAGGTGTGCAAGCTCAGTTTGACTGGGAAACCTTACGTCTCGCCAATCCTTCTTTTTCATTGCATCCTGTCGTCAGTATTTATTTCTCTGGCAACAGCAGATAGAGCCCGACCACAATAATCGGCGCCGCCACATACATCGCCTTCTTGCCGAAGCTATCGTAGACACCATAGATCAAGATCGCGGCCATGAAGGTGAAGTAGAGCGTTCCGATTCCTCGATACCCCCCATGTTCTTCCGCCAGGGCGAGCGCGGGGGATCCAAGGGTCAGCATGGCCGAAAGGGCTGCCAGTCGTTTCATTTCAAACTCCTTCTCGATGAAGTTAAGCTCATAAACGGGTGCATTATTTTGAACTTTTCACCGTGAAAAATCAATCTGAGGCTTTGGTGGAATTATATGCCTTTGCATGGTTATTCATGAACACTTCTGCTGCAATTGCGAGATTTCCGGCTCTTTCCTCTAGCCTCAAGCCTCGTACCCCTCCCCGGGCCCGCTATCGCGATGAACCGTCAAGAATAATGTGGGCTAAGACCGATAGCTTGCGTTAATACGGACGTAGTCTAACGACAGATCGGTCATCCACATATGGGCACGGTGACGACCTTGCCCCAGCCCCACGGCGATCGTAAATTCTTTCTGGCGAAAGACCTTCGCGATTCGGCGTTCAGCAACAAGTCCGAGTCCAATTCCTCGCTGTACCATTGCGACCCCGCCAAACCACACGTTCAGCTTCGAGAGGATAATCGGGACACCAGCTCGTCCGATCGCCGCCATCACACGACCCCAATTGGCATCCTCGCCGAACAGGGCAGTCTTAACCAAGTTCGAGGTCGCAATGGTTTGGGCCACCTGCCGTGCCTGTGCCACGGTGGCTGCACCGGTCACCTCGATGTTCACCAACTTGGTGACACCCTCACCGTCGCGGCAAATGGCCAGCGCGAGTGCCTGGCAGGCTTTTGTCAGGAGCAGCAGGAACCGACGGAAGGTAACCGTACCTTCTTTGATCGTGCGGTTTTCAGCCATGCCGTTCGCCAGGCACAGAACTGTGTCGTTGGTGCTCGTGTCTCCATCAACCGAGATGCAGTTAAATGACTCGTTGACCGCCAGGCTGAGCGCTTGCTGGAGGGCCCTCCTCGTTATCGAGGCGTCCGTGGTGATATAGGCCAGCATCGTGGCCATGTTGGGATGGATCATTCCAGAGCCCTTAGCCATCCCGCCAATGGTAATCACGCGACCGCCGATGCTCTCCTGAAAGGCGATGGATTTCTGGCGCAAGTCGGTCGTCATGATCGCCCGAGCGGCATCCAGACCTCCACGGTCACTTAGCTGAGTGAGCAGCTGCGGTATGACATTGATGATTCGATCAACCGGCAACACACGACCGATCACGCCAGTAGACCCGATGAAGACATGATGTGAAGGGATACTCATGTGTCGTGCAACCACCGTGGCGGTTTTTTTTGCGGCCGCCAACCCTTTGGCACCGGTACAGGCGTTCGCGTTACCACTGTTGACGAGAATGGCCCGTCCGATTCCCTGGCGCATGTGCAGGCGATCGACAATGACCGGTGCCGCAACCACCTGATTTTGCGTGAATACCCCGGCGATGGGACCGCTCTGTTCTGAGACGACGAGCGCGAGATCGAGCAGGCCTGGTTTCTTGATGCCGCAATGGATGCCGGCTGCGCGGAACCCCTGCGGTGCGGTGATCCCGCGGCGTGGAGATGCGGTTGGTATTTTCTTGGTCATTATCGTGAAAGTGAGCCTTGCCCAATCCGGACTAGGAGTCTGCGGAAATACTATTGTGGCACGGTGGAAATTCAAAGGCACGCACATCAAGGACAACAGGAAAACACCGTGCAGGATGCTCAAAAAGCCCATCCAGCAAGGCCGCAACGAGCGAAGAGGCGAGGCGTACGCTTCGGTACGTTGAGCCTCTGAGCGAAGCGAGAACGCCGCTGGTGGACTTTTACAGCATCCTGCTAGGGATAGGCAGCGGGAGCCGTCAAGCCTGTCTCCTCAGGGAAGCCCAGCATGAGGTTCATGGCCTGAATGGCCTGGCCTGCGGCACCTTTTACAAGGTTATCCACCGCGGCCACCGTAATCACTGATCCTGCACGGGAGTCTAGGTAGACCCCGATGTCGCAATAGTTGGAACCCTTGATGTAGCGTGGATTCGGCATGATGTCTTCTTGGACCCTGACGAATCGTTCACCTTTGTAAAAGGTGCGATACAGTGCGCGCAGATCTGGCAGCGTCATCGGACTCTTCAGCCGGCAGTAGGTGGTGCTCAAGATGCCGCGGTTCATCGGTACGAGATGCGGGGTGAATGTCACGATCGGCTGTGCGGCAACCGTTCCCGATAGCTGAGATACGCGTTGGAGCAACACACCGAGTTCCTGTTCGATCTCAGGGGTGTGGCGGTGCTGCCCGATTTTGTAGGGCTCTAAGGATTCATGGGCTTCCGGAAAATGGTAGGGAAGAGCCGGACTTCGCCCCGCGCCAGAAATGCCGGATTTCGCATCGATTACCACGGTGTGTGGTTGCACGAGATCCTGGGCGAACAGCGGAGCCAACTGCAGAATGGCCGCAGTCGGGTAACAGCCAGGCGACGCAACCAACTTTGCTTTGGCGATGGCAGTACGATGCAATTCCGGAAGTCCGTAGACCGCGGCCTTCAGCAAGTCTGCGTGTGTATGCGGCGTCTGATACCACTGTTCATACACTGCGGGATCCTTGAGCCGGTAATCGGCGCTGAGGTCCACCACCAATTTACCGATTTCGAGGCAGGCGGAGACCGGCGCCAATGATTTGGTATGGGGAAGGGCCAAGAAGACGGCATCTACCTGTTCCGCTAAGGCTTCGGGTGAGAGTGTTTGAAACGAGAGAGAGACGAGGCCGGTCAGACTGGGAAAGACCGCTGCCACGGAATTCCCCGCAGATTTCTCCGATGTAACAGCATGAAGCTCAAAATACGGGTGGAGGGCTGCCAAGCGAACGAGCTCCGCTCCGGCATATCCACTAGCCCCTGCGATTGCGACGCGTATTTTTTTCATCTGTCTCACTCACTATGCACCCACCGATACAAAAAAAGGGAAGGCCTGGAGCCTTCCCTTTTTCTGACCGTGGCTCCTCTGTTTATCGCTTTGAGTACTGGAACCGCTTTCTCGCACCCTTCTGCCCGTACTTTTTCCGTTCTTTGACGCGAGAGTCCCGTGTCAGCAAGCCTTCCTTCTTCAAAGGCGTACGGAGGGGCTGATTGAGTTCCACCAATGCGCGCGCGATCGCATGACGCAGGGCGCCGGCTTGTCCGGTCGGTCCGCCGCCGTGTACCGTAGCCTTGATCGAGTATTGCCCAACGACACCGCCAATTTCGAGCGGGAACTGAATAATCTGCCGCAAGGTCAGCCGTGGGAAGACCTTCTCGATCGGTTGATCATTAATCGTAATGTCGCCTGCCCTCCCAGTGACCCAGGCCCTAGCAATTGCACACTTTCGTCGTCCGGTTGCATAGTGAGTCGCTACTGCCATGCTACAACATCTCCTTCTTTGCTCGCGGTGATGACTATAGGGTAATCGGTTCCGGTTGTTGAGCCTGGTGCGGATGGGCGGGACCGACGTAAACGCGGAGTTTCTTCGCCATATGTTTCCCCAATGGATTCTTGGGAAGCATGCCTTCGATCGCTTTGGTCAAAAGTTCTGTCGGATTCTTTTGAAAAACATGCTGCGCCGTCGCGGTCTTGAGTCCGCCCGGAAAGCCGCTATGATGGCGATAGAGTTTCGTGGCCATTTTGTTTCCGGTCAGATGGATCTTTTCCGCGTTCACGATCACAATATGGTCCCCCATATCCACATGGGGAGTAAAGGTTGGCCGGTGTTTGCCACGCAATATCCCGGCGACGCGGGCTGCCAATCGGCCCAGCGTTTTCCCCTCCGCATTCACGAGGTACCACTTTCCCCGCACGTCCAATGACTTTTGCATGTAGGTCAACATCGTTCTTCCCGCTCCTTCGCTTTCGAGGTAATCAAGTTTCCTGTACTTCCGGTGTACCGATATCTTTCGACTCCAACTTTGCCAGCCAGGCGTCGAGATTCGTTGTGCTCCGCCGCTTCAACACATCTTGGGTAATGTAAATCGGGCAAGGAGCCCGGAGGGCCAACGAGATTGCGTCGCTGGGCCTGGCATCGATTGTCCGCTCCACGCCTTTGTTGACGACATAAACCATGGCGTAATAGGTGCTGTTTTTGACGTCCGCAATGACGACGCGTTGGATTGTGATGTTCAAATGTTCGGCGAAACTCTTGATCAAATCATGGCTCATTGGCCGTGGAGTGATCATGGTATCGAGCGCTAATTTAATGGCATTACCTTCTGCGGCGCCGACCCAAATCGGAAACGTATCGAGGGACCCCTCCTGTCGCGCCAAGACGACAATTCTAGTGTCGGTGTTGGCCTCCTCGAGGATGCGATCCACCCGGTATTCAACCAGGTCTTGTTCTTTGGGTAGATCGACGGCGCTCATAGTGCATCTCGCTGAATTTAGGAGTCCAGTTTGCCGAAATCTTCCGGTTTGAGATTTTCCAGCCACTGTTCGAGTTCTTCGGAGCTCTGTTTGGTGATGACCGAATTGTTCGCAAACACCGGTGCATTACTCCGAAGCGCAAGTGCAATCGCATCGCTGGGTCTGGCGTCGACAGTGTATTCTGAATCTTCGTACATCAAATGGATTTTCGCAAAATAGGTGTGCTCCGACAAGTCCGTAATAACCACGCTGATGATTTTCGCGTTGTAGGCATCGAGGAACGTCTTCATGAAGTCGTGCGTCATAGGCCGGGGGGGCGTGACGTTTTCCAGTGACATGCTGAGCGCACCTGCTTCTGACTTGCCGATCCAAATGGGGAGCATGTCGGAATGCTCTTCGTCACGTAGCACCACGATATACGCGTTATTATAGGGGTCGAACATCAACCCCTTTACATGCATCTGTGTAATCACAAGAAACTGGCTCCTTCTCTTAACCTTACGGGGATGTTGATGACCCTGCGGATGAATCAGAAACCCTGTAATGTAGCATTTCCGAAATCAGCCTGTCAACGAAGTCCGCGAGATCACTGGAGAAATTCACGAGCCTGTTAGGCCGGTGGGCGATAGTTCTGATCGAGCTTTCCAGTATCAGTTTGCTCCCCAAGTTTGAGAAAGGCCTTCATCTGCTTCTTCACGAGTTCTCTGCCGCTTTCTTCGCCCAAGTTGACCTGGTACTCGTTGATGACCATAACCCGCATGCCTTCCCACTTTTTCCAGCAGGATTTGCAGACCTTGGCTTTGATCTCGGATTCAAGCCTCCCCATGAAGAGAGGATCAGTGATCGTTTCTCCGGCTTGTCCACATGTAACGCACTGGACGTCTGTCATGGTGTGAGAATCCTCCTGAATATATTATAAGGTGAGCGTGACGGGAGATTGTAACACTGCGGTCGTGCTAAGAAAAGAGGGGAGCGGATTGACCAGCACAGGGCTACGTGCTAAGAAGATTCGCCTTTTGAATGAATATGCCCGGATGGCGGAACTGGCAGACGCGCCGGACTCAAAATCCGGTTCTCGTAAGAGAGTGGGAGTTCGACCCTCCCTCTGGGCACCATCAGTTCATAGCGTGGCAACAGGATTGGCGCGGGGTTTTGTCCGTTCAGGTGGTGCTCGGATCCCCAGTTGACATGTCCAAATGTGTAGCCTATATTTCTCAGCTTAGAGTGATGAGGACGCGTCAAAGTCATGATGTTGGTCCCATCTTGGTGTCCGTCATTTCCCTTCATCCTCTAATTTGCATCTCACCAAGGAGGCAGCACATGCGAAACGTGTTGGCACTAGGAGCAGCAATTCTTGTTGTCGGAGCTGCGAGTATGTCATTCGCTCAGGAGCGCTTGCAGACGAACCAATCTGGAATGGGCGTGGGTGAAGGAGTTGGCGATGTGTCGGGTTCGAGTACTCGCGTGACCACCTTTGATCGAACCCAGTTCCTCGATCGGTTGTCGCAGGCGGAGACGATGTTTGGCCGTGTGATCGGTCTCGATCTTCCCGCCAAGAAAATGCATCTCGAGGGCGGTGGAAGCTCTCACGATGAGGGGCGTGCAGGTGGTGGCGCGATGAACTACCTCACGGTGTATTTTGATGATAAGACCAATTACGATCAGATTCGTATTCTTGAGTCTGGTGACGACGTGACCATTCAGGCAATCGAGGAAACAAGTGCGAGCCAGCCGTTCGGCACTGGCCGCAAAATTGTCCGTGAGATTACCGTCATTCGAGGTAATGAGAAGCTTGCTGGTTTCGGCGGACTCGGACAGCGCCCAAACCCGGCAACTGAGCGTGGGATTAACACGAACAGTGGCTCCACCACCGGAGGCATTGGAGGCTCTGTGCTTCCGGGAAAGATCGATTCTGGTATCACCAGCCCGGTTGGTGAATACACCGGTGCTGCCCCCTGCTGGCAGTGTGAACCACAGCCTGGATGGGGCAATGCAGTCGGCAACAAGTCAGACTACGGGACGGACTACACCAAGCCAAACTTGGTCAAGGGCCTGAACTAAGTCACGACATATTCCGTGAGGGTATAGAAGGGGCAGCGATGCGCTGCCCCTTCTTTTTGTGACCACTTATACCGTTCCACCCGGTGCAGTGCTTGCAGAGCCGCCGACTCCTTGTTAGGATTTGTGTCCAGCCAGCACGCGGCGATAGTCGAGACATTGGCGGAGGAGAGAGAAGTGGCCGGAAATGGAGAGGAAAACACGACAGTGACTGATCAACCGGACGCCGAGTTGGATTTACGGGGAGTAATTTGCCCCTATAACTTTGTCAAAACAAAGTTGAAACTGGAAGCGATGGACCAGGGACAGATCCTGTCAGTGCTGTTGGACGATGGCGACCCGATTCGGAATGTCCCCCGCAGTGTGAGTGATGAGGGACACACCATCCTTTCGGAAAATCGCGTCGAAGGGTCCTATCGAGTGGTCATCCGCCGCCGAGAAGATGAGTAGTTTTTCGATCCTACCCCGTACCCTTCAATGACAATCGTCACCGCTGAGTCCTTCGGCACTGGTCCAATCTGATCGAGCAGCTCACCTGGCTTCCCGCGTGAGAAAGTCTCTTTACTGGTTGTGAGATTCATGGCGACGGCAATCTGTCTGGTAGGGAGTATCTGCGCCAGAGTTTTCAGCAGCCCTGTGAGGGCTGCGGGATCTACACAGAAGACGAGGGTTCTTCGTTCTTTGCGGAGTCGGGAGAGGCATTGTTCGAGACGACGGCTAGTTGAGGGAATATTTCCCTCAAAGATGATCGTATTACCAGAAAATCCGGAGATCGCCGGCGCTGCCGATATGATAGAGGGACCAGGAATGACCTTGACCTGGATACCTGCTTGATAGGCAGCCGCCACCAACAGACTGCCTGGGTCGTAGATGACCGGAGTACCATTGTCTGAAACAAGGGCAACATCCTGTCCCTGCTTGAGTCGATGCAGTAGAAGCAGCAACTTCTCGTGGCGTTGGAACGGGCCGTAGCTTGTGACTGTTGCGGTGATGCCGTGATGGGCTAGGAGCGCCTGGGTCACAAGAGGGTCCTCTGAAGCAATAACCGTAACGTGGCGCAGAGTGACAAGGGCCCGAAGGGTGATGTCATCAGGGTGGCCAATCGGCATGCTGACGACATAGAGGGTGCCGGGAGGGTTAGACAGGGTTGTTCGGCCTTCCACTCCGCGATCGTTCGGTTGACTCCCGTCTTGCGCCATCGATATAATTCATTCCTTAATGCCAGCCTGTTTGTCCTGAAAAGTTGAGAGGATAGACCTCTATGGCCGCCATGTTTTTCGTGGTCACGATGACCCTGTATTTTGCGGCCACCGTTTCCTATCTTGCCTACTTGCTCTGGCCCACGGAAGCCCTGTCGAAGGTCTCACTGGGAATAACGGCGGTCGGGTTTACCTCACATTCGATTGCATTGGTCGCCCGGATGATCGGGGAGACGGACGTCTCGCAGCCAGGGTTCCATGAAGCCCTGTCGTTTTCTTCCTGGGTATTGATATTGGTCTTTCTCGTCGTGGAGTTTCGCCACCGCCTGCATGTGATTGGCTCGTTCATCGTCCCCCTTGCACTAATCTCGCTGGTTTTTGCCGCGGCTTTGCCGGAAACCGCTCCGACGCTCACGCCGGTGTT
>Ga0187894_10000237_pt1 | contig 74486 bp, 70 predicted proteins | sample GBC1701081metaG_FD_136650 | JGI IMG/M metagenome (GOLD analysis project Ga0187894, IMG submission 136650) | White microbial mat communities from a lava cave in the Kipuka Kanohina Cave System on the Island of Hawaii, USA - GBC170108-1 metaG ... | reverse complement strand
TCCATTCCGAGGCTTGGCCGACCCCGGCAATGAGATATTCTCCCAAGGGAACCCGTCCCCACATGACCAGGATGGCAGCAACGAGGAGGACAGTGGCCTCCGGCGTGCGCGCGCGAAAAGCACGATAGGCAGCCGAGGCGACAAAAAACGCCAGAAGGGAGAACATCGTCCCTTGCAGCGGTACAAAGACATAGTTGTAAAGCCAGCCAAAGGTCGTCCCTTCAGTTTTTCCTGCCGACCAGAAACCAGTCCCCAACATGGCTAGCATGGAGAAAAACATCACCGCACTGTAACCCCAACCTGCGTCACGGCGGCTGATTTTGACATAGTGAATATGGAGCAGACTCCCGACGCCAAGCAGAATAGCAAACCCGCCAATAATCTGACTCCACACCGACGCCTCGCCGAGGAGTGCTTCAGACGCGGGGTGAGGCACATAATACTGGAGGGTAAAGGTTACACCAAGAATAAAGGTGAGGAATACCGGGAAAGTGCGTTTCCAGAACACCACGAGAACACTCCTATTTCATATCGCTGAATACTTGGAAAAGGATACGAAGCCAAGGAATTTCCCATATATTACCCACTGTGACCAACAACGTTCCTATAATCATAACCACCAGGAGGAACCCCTTGCCGATGTCTTGGCCCCGTAGCGTACCGATCAGCACGGGCTCACGGGAGAGATAGGCGCTGGCCGCGTACAACTCTTCCCCGATGAGGGTGTAGTCGCAAGCGGTAATGAAAAATGGCAATTGATGGTCGGCATCGGTCCCGGCAATCTGAATCGCGCCAGTAGTGGCGCCGGTTTCGGCTAACAACAAGGACTCGGCATAGTAGTAGCCCAAGAAAAAATGGGCGGCGGGCTGCTCGCGCAGAATGATGCCATCGACGGCTGCAGTATACGCAAACTGGTCTCCGGTGATAAAAAAGTTGGTATCTTCTTTGTAAGCATCCGGACGGCCAGCGGTAAAATACGCCTCTCTCACTATTTCCTGGCAAATCGCCATGACGATGGCAGCGCGATGCGGCACTTTCAGTTCTGCCCCATAAGCGGCCACGCGTTTGGCGACTTCCCCGAGAATCACCGTCGCCGCAATAGTCGCCAGGCTTGACGGATCGCTGCCTCCACCTAAATCACCACTGCCGGTGAGATAGAGGACTGGTCGACCCATTTCCGTCGCCCGTCCAACGGCTTCTTCAACTGCGTCGAGTCCGGGAATACGACGCAAAAAAATGTTCGGGTTGATGCGAGCGCGGCGAATCGACACCAGCACGGTCGCGGCAAAAGCCAGTAACAGAAGCAGATTATTGAGCTTCGCCCAGTTAAACAGGTTTGCTTGCGGGATCACCGATACCACTGGGCTTTCTATAGCCTCTGTCCCATCGGTTAATACAATCTTCAAGAAGTACGTCTGACCATTCACCAGTTGTATTTCTGAGTGCGAATTTACTGAGAAGAAGTGAACGTCTTTGCGTTTCTTTCTCCATACCCACCAAGGGCTGCTCACGTCAGTCTCGTAGTGAGTGTTGGCAGGAAATTCGGCGACTCGTTTGAACTCGCCGTCTACCTGATCGCTTACGAGTATCCGATAAGAAGAACCTTCCTTTTCGGGAATAGCTATCCTCCAAACTAGCTCACGCCATTCCCTTGGACTAGAAGGAGTTTGAGGCACATTGAATTCTCGGAGCCCAAGTATCCAACGGAGGCCGATACTACCACCCGCGTCACTCGGCATATCGAAGACCTCGACGTGCAACGCGCGATTTTCTGGTTCGCCTTGAGCAAGTGCGTCAGTGAAGCATGATAAGAGAAAAAACCCTATCAGCAGGAAGCATCCGGCATGATATTTGACTCTGAGGGCCGAGGCACGCCGCACTAAACCCCTCCTTTGCGATTGTTCCTCGATTGCACTCATCTTCTTTAATCCCTAACCCCCAATCCCTCGGCCCTACTCTTTAATCATCTCCACATTCGCCCGCGGGATCGTCACCTCTTGTCCGTCGGGGAGAGTAACAATGAGCACGCGAACATGACTTTCAGTTGCAATCTGTTGCAGCTCTGACGGCAGGTCTTTCACCTTCGCAATGCTACCGAAGAAAGGCTCGCGAATGATGCGAATAGTGTCTCCAACCTGAATTCCACTTCCTGAGACCTCGGACTCCGGACTCCGGACTCCGGACTTTTCTCCCTGCTCTAGTGGGATAATCACCTCTGGCCGAATCACCCCGGCGCGAATCTGGGTCGCGCCACTGCATGACGCCTTTTGTCCCGCATGAGCCGAAAGCAAGTCAAACGTACGTGTCGCCATCGGAATGGTCCCAAATCCTTCGGTAATAATCAGAGTGAAGCCGATTTTCTCGGTACCGGTGATCGCGACCCCCAAGTCATAGCCCAATAATTCCTTAAGGTCATGATCATGAACACCACCTACGACCAGCGCCCGCACGCCTAACTCTCGGGCGCGGGCAAAAGACTCCTTGCGAGCAAGAGCGCCGCCGATCACGATGTGGTCTTTATGTTCAGTCATTAAGTGATCGGCAGTGAGAATCTCATCAGGGCTCTTCACCGCCAAGGCAATTGTTCCTGTTGTTTCTCCCCCAACACCAAAAATCCCTTGAATGAACGCGCAGCGCGACTCGATGACTACTCCCTGCTTCGGCGTAACCTCACTCACGGCGCCATCAACGTAGGCTGACAGCCGGATCACCTCCGGTGGTTCACGCAGAAATATCTGCCCAGTCACCTGAGAGATGCTCTCAATCGTGCCGTCGACTGGCGCGTTCACTCGTACTTTAAACCACTTGATGAACGGGTCATTCTCAGCAATCGGCTCATTTCTGCCGACGGAGTCCCCTTCCCGTTTGAGCATGTAGGAGGAAATCTCCTCCGGAGCGATACTTAGCGTATTGGCAATATTGATAGGGTAGACTTTTCCCGGCAGTGCGGTCCGCGCAACTTCAGTACTGGCCACCACTCGTTCCCTCGCCGAGACGAGCACTTCCCCAGGAATCGGTAAGAGCCGACGCTTCTTGATGACCGTATCCGGAGTGACGCGGAGACCTGGAGTATAGGCGTGAGCCATGATCAGCAATTAGTTCTTAGCTCTTAGCAGGCGGAAGGATCAATTGTGAGAGCGAGTGCTGAGCCATTATCTAACTCTTCTTTTTTGGCTAATTGCTAACTACTAACCGGCCGGATGGAGATCCATCGCTTGCGCCCACCGCTGCAATTGCTCGACGCGTACTGTTTCATCGTGTTCAATCGTCAGCGGGCGGCCGCGAGCGTCAAGGATGAGCCCAACTACCCCCCCTTTTACTTCGCCGGTGACTTTTTTTCCGTTTCCCGCGCCGAAGTCAAATCCTCGGCTTGGCGTGAGTTCAACTCCTGCCGCTTGCTTCTCCTTTAGTGACAAAAGTCGGATTTCACCGACCGCGATACTGCCTTCAATATTCTGCTCATCGGGAAAAAGGAGGCGATAGGAGAAGCAGCGCTCGCCCGCTTTTCCTATCCCTCGGGGAGCGACGCACGTCCCAAGCGGGACCAAGCAATCTTTAATGAATACTTCTGTCGCCGCTTGCTCATTCACCGTCGATAAGACACCAAGGTGCGGCATCATGAAAATGCTATCAACAGCCAGCTGTGTGATCCCGAGTGGCGCATAGGCATCGATCATCATCAGCATCGACTGAACACGCCTAGGAGCGTGAGAAAGAATACCTCCACTACCGATAATCAGGTCAAGTGCAAACATATCGATCAGGCTCTGGCCCGAAGTGGTCTGGGTAAAAGCGTCGGATACAGAACGCTCCTGTTGCACACCCTTCAAGCCGACCGCGAGTTGTTTGTGTTGGTCAAGCGCAAGACGGAGCGCTTCCCGCGCGATCGCCTGTTCAGTCTGTAAATCAGTGACAGTCTGAGGAATGGTCGTCGGTCGAATCATTTTATTTTTCACTTGATTGCGCAGATCGTGTTCATCAACAGTAAACGGGAGCCAACGCCGAATATTATCCAGTCCGGCCTCAGCCACGACGTTTGCTACGCTGTAGCTCATGCCCAGGTTGGCACTCACGGTGCGATTAAAGACCCCGTGAAAGACCGAAAAAACGTCGGTGGTCGCACCACCGATATCGACCCCAATAACGTTGAGGTCTTCGCGCTTCGCTACCGCCTCGATAATCATGCCGACCGCCGCCGGAGTTGGGATAATCGGCGCTCCGGCCCAGGCAATGAGTTTCTTATACCCTGGCGCTTGAGCCATAACGTGTTCAAGAAACAAGTCGTGAATCTTGTGGCGAGCCGGTATAAGGGTTTCTCGCTCCAACACCGGGCGAATATTGTCAGTGATCGACAACTCGGTTTTGTCACCGAGGATAGTTTGCACCTGCGCGCGCGCTTTTTTGTTGCCCGCATAAATGACCGGCAGCTGATAGCCGGTACCAAGACGGGGCTTGGGGTCAGCCGCGGCGAGGTACTCAGCAATTTCGACGACATGTTGAACCGTCCCACCGTCCGTTCCTCCAGCCAGGAGGATCATATCCGGCCGGAGGTGGCGGATGCGTTCGATCTTCTCATAGCTCGGGCGGCCGTCGTTCGAAGCTAGCGCATCCATCACGATCGCCCCGGCTCCTAAGGCACAGCGCTGTGCGCTCTCGACGCTCATCGACTTCACCACCCCGGCAACCATGACCTGCAAGCCACCACCGGCGCTGCTGGTAGAGATATAGATATCCACTCCCGCAGTGTCATTGGCCGGGGTGATGATGCGCTCTCCATCAAGAACGGTGCGGCCGGACAGTTCTTCGACCTCTTGAATAGCATTTAAGACACCACGAGTGACATCTTCAAACGGCGCTTCCACTGTAGTCGGCGCTTCGCCACGGTGGGTTTGACGATACTCATCTCCCAGTTTTTGAATAAGAATTGCCTTAGTAGTGGTGCTGCCACAGTCGGTGGCAAGAATGACGCGCAGGTCTTGGGGATTCATGCTGGCGCAGTAGTTCGTTTTTGGATGAAGAGGACGAGCTGCTCAAGGCTGTCACGTCGCTCCAAGAGGGTTGCGAGCCGCTCCATTTCGGTGGCGTCGCAGAACAGTTCGAGAAAAGGTCTCATCCCGTGTCCGACTTGGCTGCCAAGAAAGGTGAGTGGGCCTAAGGACTCAAGAAAGAGTAACGCCGGGGTGACCATATCTCGGCGCACGATCAAATCTGCCACTTTCTCCAACAGTGCCGCCTCTTCAGGACTTAACGGTTGCCCGGTTGGCGTGAGAGCGAACGCGTGGGCCAATGCCTGGCGCACCTGTCCCCAGATATTCACGTCGCCTCTATCTCAGATTTATCTTCTGGGGGCAAGGCCGCGTTGGGCGACGTTCTTGCTGGTTAGGAATTGTCGGGCGCGTTGCACGCGCCATGGGTCGACGCGCACTGCACGCCCTGCGATTGCTAATCACGCCGCTTTCGTGCAGTGTCGTGAAGAGCGGCGAGTAGCTGAGACCGTGGTTTCTTGCGCGAGACGTTCGGCAAGCCATCGTTTGATGAGGCTCTGATAGCTGACCTCTCGCCGCTCGGCTTCTCGACGTAATCCCATAAGTAACCGCCGTGGAAGGCGCACGGAGAGCATTTGCGTCATCCCGCTTCGATCGTCTGTTGGCTGGGGTTCGACGACTTCAGCATCATCCATATTTACATATTTGTGTAGATCCTCGCGGTGAGCGTCGTACCATCGCGCCTCTTCGCCTTCTGAGCGAAAAACGGGAATTTTTTTCAAGATCGCTTTAGATCTTTTTGCCATATTTGCTCCTGAACACTAGCGGGAGGTCATAGGCAGTGATGGGACGTACGAGGCCCTCTCCCCGGTCTTGATAGACGATGAAGAGCGCCCGACCTCCATCAGTGCGGCCAAAGAGGTACTAACGATCAGCCGATTGCGGTTTACGTTTCCGAAGGTGGCGGTTGAAGAAACATTGCTCGACTTCTTCAGGTTGGACCCCGTAAAAGAAGACTTTCTCTTCATTGCTTTCGTCCCACTCAAACTCCCACGCCGGCATGCCCGGATCACTGTATCGACTGTGTCGCACAGCGTCAATGAAGCAGCGGAGTAGCGTGCGCTCTGCGCACAGGCACCGTGGACCTGGCAGAGAAGCGCAGTAATGGTAGGGCGCATAAGACGTGCCCTACGACTGGCTCCCGCTAGGCACGACGTGCCGTGCCCCTACACAACACCTAATCTTCAGCACCACGTGCAACTCCCTGTGCGGTCACGCTCGGGTCGTATAAAAAACAATTGGCCAACTGCGACAGAGATAACGCATAAGCCGGAGGGTACTGCTTGCGGCAGCGGGGCATCACATACGGACAGCGGGGGTGGAAATGGCACCCCGCCGGAGGATTCACCGGAGAAGGGATATCACCAGTCAGACGAATTTTCTCGCCTCCAGTGTGAGGGTCGATTTTAGGCACGGCAGAAAACAGCGCTTGAGTGTAGGGGTGACGGGGGTCGCGGAACACTTCTTCGGTCTTCCCCCTTTCGACAATGCGCCCGAGATACATCACCGCTACTTCATCGGCGAAATACTCCACGACTCCGAGATTATGCGTGATAAACAGGTACGTGAGCCCGAGGTCGGCCTGGAGTTTCTCCAACAGATTCAAAATTTGCGCCTGCACTGAGACATCGAGCGCGCTCGTCGCTTCGTCACACACAATGAAATCCGGTTCGACCGCCAAACAACGTGCAATGCCAATGCGCTGCCGCTGGCCCCCAGAGAACTCGTGCGGGTAGCGATACATCGCCTCAGGATCGAGTCCGACCTGGCCGAGGATCTGCCTTACCCGCTCTTCTCGCTCCGTACGGTTTTTCCCAATGCCATGGGCAATCATCCCTTCCATGACGATTTCCCCGACCATCATCCGTTGGTTCAGAGAAGAGTAGGGATCTTGAAAGATGACTTGTAGTTGGCGGCGATAGGGATGCAGCGCCTGACGATCAAGCAGCGTGAGATCCTGCCCGCCTACGAGGACGCGCCCGGCAGTCGGACGAATGAGTTGGAGCAACGCCTTGCCCAGTGTGGTTTTCCCACAGCCCGATTCCCCAACTAGGGCGAGCGTTTCGCCTTTACCGATTTCCAAATCAACGCCATCAACCGCTTTCACATATCCAACGACTTGCTTCAACACTCCCCGCCGGATGGGGAAGTGAACCTTCATCCCTTCGATGCGAACAAGCACGGCCTCGGAAATTGTTCCCGACGTCCGTGGCCGAGGAGGTAACGGAACACGCACTTCCGCCGGAGAGATCCGTCTCCCTTGCAGTTGCTCATCGTAAAGGATGCAGGCCGCCGTATGCTCCTCCTCAACCGGCAACAGTTCGGGATCGATCGTGCGACACGCCGCCTGGACCATGTGGCAGCGATCGGCAAACCGGCAACCCGGCGGGAAACGATACGGCGCCGGAACGCGCCCTTCGATGGTTTGTAAAGCTCGATTCCGCTGATCGGCAGAAGGGAGTGATTGTAACAGTTTGACGGTATACGGGTGCGCCGGATTGGCGAGCACTTGCCTGCGCGGGGCCATTTCCACGATCCGACCGGCGTACATAATGGCAACCCGATCGGCAATTTCAGCGACAATACCAAGATCGTGGGTAATCAAGAGAATAGCGGTACCCTTTTTTTCCTGGAGTTCTTTCATCAACTCGAGAATCTGCGCCTGGATTGTCACATCGAGCGCGGTCGTCGGTTCGTCAGCAATCAACAGTTTGGGCTCACAGGCCATGGCGATGGCAATCGTCACGCGCTGTTTCATCCCACCGGAGAGCTGATGAGGGTACTCGGAGAAGCGTTGTTCCGGATCGGGGATATGCACTTGCTCAAGTAAGGACAGGGCTTTTTCTTGGGCCACGGTACGATTGAGGCCCTGATGATAGAGCAGCGGTTCCATCAGTTGGAACCCTACGGTGAGCACGGGATTCAACGATGTCATGGGTTCCTGGAAAATCATGGCCATCGCCCTGCCACGCAGTTTGCGTTTCTCCGCCTCTGACAACCGCAGGAGATCCTGACCTTGAAACTCGATCTGACCGCCGGCGTAGTACCCCGCGGGTTGGGGAACGAGTTGCATAACCGAGAGGGCGGTCACACTTTTTCCCGACCCAGATTCCCCGACTAAGGCAACGGTTTCCCCTTCGGCAATGTCAAAAGAGACACCGTCCACCGCACGCGCGGGGCCTTCTTTGGTGTGGAAATAGGTTTTCAGATCGCGTACGCGTAGTAACATAGTGAGATATTGAAAAGTTTTAACACCACCCTTCGACAGGCTCAGGGTGACCGGGTGAGTATTCATCAAGCCACACCCTACCCGTTCGTGCTGAGCTTGTCGAAGCACGTGCTACGCTCATCGAGTTCTCAGGCGCGGGTCAAGCGCGTCGCGCACCGCGTCACCAAAGAGATTGGCCGGGAGAACCAAGCCAAGCATAAAGATAAACGCCGCAAGCAGGTTCCACCACACTACTGGTTCGCGCGCGAGTTCGAATCGAGCCTGATTGATCATATTGCCCCACGACTGCATAGACGGGTCAACCCCAATGCCGACATAGGCCAGGACCGCTTCAGCCAACACCAACCCGCTGAAACGCAGGACGATGGAAATCAGCACGATGTGCATCACGTTAGGCACCAAGTGCCGGAGCATAATGCGCACGCGGCTCACGCCAAAAGCGTCCGCTGCTTGTACGTATTCGATTTCCCGCAGCTTCAACACTTCAGCCCGGAGCAGGCGGCAGAGTCCGGTCCAGGACGTAATGCCCATGATCACACAGAGATACACCAGCCGCTTGTCTGCCGAGATGACCGTTTCTTCCCCGGTGAGTCCGACCTGGAAGATCAGCATAGCCGCGGCAATCAGAAGAATGTCAGGAATCGACTCCAAAGTGGAATACACATACTGGATGACGTCGTCTATCCATCCGCCAAAGTAGCCCGCCAGCACGCCACAGAGGATGGCGAAGGGAGTCACGATCAGCGTCGTCAGCGTCCCAATGATCAGGCCGGTACGAATACTTTTCAGGGCAATATAGAAAACATCTTGACCTGTCTTATCAGTTCCCAGGATGTGGTATTCCTGGCTGAGTACGATAGCTTCAGCGACGAGCACCGCGACTCCGAGGAGGAAACTGCCGACCCATAAACTTTTGCCGACCCACCATGCTATAAGCAGCAGCACCGCTCCGCTTGCTAAACCCCAGCCTAAGCCAACGAGCAGCCTTCCACGAATATCTGGCCAACGAGCGGTTGAATTTTGCGAACTCTGCGATCCTTGCAAAGAACTCCCTGCATATTGTAAGCGGGGGTATTCACGCACCTGCCGACCGTCCGGCAGCAGCACGGTCTCTTTCGAGAAGAGATGGGTCGCAAATGGGGCAGAATAGGTTTTTTCCGTGCGAGCGATCAATGACGCGCACACGACATCGAGGACACTCTGGATGCTCCCTCCTTGCGGGCTCACCGCAGACAGAGAACGAAAATGGAGCGTATCGAGGAATCCCACGACACTGTAGCAACACAGGATGCCAAAACAGACCATTGCCGCCCGGTTGGCCGTTACTTGCCGGAGCGCGACCTGCCAGTATTCACGACGGAGCGCGAAACCGAACCACACACCGCCACATACGAAAAGGAGATAAATAAGCAGATCACTCCAGAGAAAAACTGGCTGGAAGCCGAGTGTAAGCCACAATTTGTGCAAATAAGCGTTCACAAGCTGTATAAGACTTTCCTCAAGTCCACGGTCTTCCCCTCACCCTTCGACAAGCCCGTCCTGAGCACGGTCGAAGGGCTCAGGGTGAACGGAAAATTTGCCGCCCCCATAAAAGAGCCGTTCGTGCTGAGCCTGGTCGAAGCACGAAATCTTCTCACTCCAGCCGCACCCGTGGGTCCACCAGCGTATAGCTGATGTCCGTCAGTATCAGACCCATTACGTAAAGGAATGCTCCCAAGGACACCATCGCCTGAACGATGGCAAAGTCCTGGCGTTGGATCGCGTCAATCGTAAACGATCCCATCCCCGGGATCGCGAAGAAAGATTCGAGCAGGAGGCTGCCAGTAAAGAGAAACGGCAGACTCACGACCAGACCGGTCAGGATGGGAATCATGGCATTCTTCAAGGTATGCACGAAAAGCACGACCCGCTCGGGGAGTCCCTTCGCCCGTGCGGTGCGAACATAATCCTTATTAATCTCTTCGAGAAAAATAGTCCGGTGAAAGCGAACACTCCCGCCTAAGCCGGCAATGACGGCAATAGCGATGGGCAAAGCGATGAATTTCAGCGCATAGATGCCGTAGTCAAACCCGGAAATCGGCACCAGGCGTAACTCCTTGGCAAAAATCGCCTGCCCGCCAACGATGTAAAAAAGTGCAGAGATTGACATCAAGACAACACATAAAGTGACTCCCCAGTAGTCGAGATAGGTGCCGCGGGAAACCGCGAGCAGCATCGAAAAGACGATATCAATCAGCAGCCCGAGCAGCAGCACCGGAACAGTAATACTCAAGCTCGGGCCGATGCGGCGAAAGACTTCCCGGCCAATGTCTTTGCCGTCGTCGGACTTGCCGTATTGAAAAAAGAGCATCTGCACCGAGCGCTGAAAGAAAACCGTTTGGGTAAAGCGCGCCAAGAAAGGTAGAGCACTCTGGTATTCCAACAGCACGCGCTGCGTCGGCGCAGGCGACTCTACGGCAAAGGTGATTTTGAGGAGTGGCGGGGTTTGTTCGGCATTTTGCCCGGGAGCGATACGGAAAGGCAAGCGGCGCGTCGTAGCGGCTGCAGGCAAGATGACTGTCCCATCGGCACCAAAATCAGCAGAGAGTTCGAGGCGTGCCGGTTGGTTGCATTGGAGGCGGAGGGTGCGCGGCTGGGCAGCTTTTTGTGTCGCCGGAGCCTCGACAACGAGTGCGTAATGCCCTTCCCCGGCGGTGGGCAACTCGACTGTGTTGTCGCGAGCCATCGCCACCACCGATCCGATGCGTCGCCACCCAGAATTGTAAAAATACGGGAGATCCAGCGAGTGTTCCCGCTTCCACTGGTCAATTTGTTCAGGGGTGACTCGTTTCTGCCCTAAGTGCGTCCTGGCCATATCGTCAGGAGAGTTGACGAAGAAAAACAGCAGAAAGACGATGACGTTCACGCCAATCAAGATCGGGATGGCGTACAGGCAGCGCCGAATAATATAGGCAATCACGCCCGCAACACTCCTCGCTCACGCCGGTAGATGGTGAGACCGGCGGGAATCAGGCTCAAGACTAAAACGCCCAGCGCGATCCACAACGGAAAGGTCACCGGCCGGTTCCAAGCACGACGCAGCGCCTCCCGCAGTGGGGCGTCAATGCGTTTGTACTTGAGGGAATTGCGGCCAAAAGACATAGGCTTCGCATTGTAGAACCATTGCTGGTACAACCCATAGCCGACCGGATGATAGCCCCAGACCCACGGGGCGTCTTCCTGAGCAATCGTCACCATTTCCCGGATCAACGCCGCCCGCTGCGGTGAATTGGTCATGTTCTCCATCTGCCGGAACAGGGTATCGAAGCGCGGGTTCTCGTAGTTGGCGGCATTTTCTCCTTGGGCTCTCACTTTCGCATTGGGACCATACAGCAGAAACAAGAAGTTTTCCGGATCCGGGTAATCGGCATTCCATCCCCACTGCATGAGTTGAAAGTCGCCTTTGAGGATCTTCTCCTGAAAGCGGTTGTAATCGGTCGCGCGGATCTGTAACTGAATGCCGAGAGTGGCAAATTGTTTGCGCAGCCAATCAAGTTGTGACTTCGATCCCGCGCCAGCAGCGGCGGTATCAAAGAACAGGATGAGCGGTTTCCCACTCGCGTCCCGACCGTTAGGATACCCGGCTTCGGCAAGAAGCTGTTTCGCCTTCTCGAGGCTTTTTCGTTGCGGTACCTTTAGCTTCTCGTTCCACTCATAGACAACTGGATTGACCCCGTCTTTTCCCTCCTGATACCCGAAGATGTCAGGGGGGATAGGCCCCTGGGCAGCAATCCCGCGGCCGTTGGCGAAGATCTGGATAAACTCTTCCTCATTGAGCGCGATGGAGATCGCCTGACGGAGTTTCTTTTTCTTTTCCTCGTACCCGCCGACGATATCGTCGAGCATATTGAAGGCATAGTAGTGAGTCGTTGGGGTGATGGCCGTGAGCAGACGAATGTCTTTTTCCCGCAGGGCGGGGGTCAGTTCTACACCCCCCGTAGCAGAAAACTGCACTGCCTGGTCGAACACGTCCGAGCCAATTCCCGAATTGTCATAGTAACCCTGTAAGAACTTGTTCCACTGCGAGACTCCTTCTTTCTCCAGAACATACTCCGCTTCTTCGAGAAAAGGTAAGCGTTTGCCACGGTCAACAAGCAGCCCCAATGCCTCGTCTTCTGTCGAACCTCGCTCAGGATATTGCTCTTCGTGGAAATTGAGGTTCCGGCGAAGGACCATGCGAAAATTAGGACGGTTAACCGCGAGCGTAAAAGGACCGGTGCCGACCGGAAAGCGGTCAAGGGTCAGATTCTGCTCACGGGCGGCAGACTGAGTATAGAAACGGTCCACCTCCCAAGGAATGGGCGAGAAGAACGGCATTGCTAGCCAATAGATGAACTGGGGATATTTCTTCGTGAGAGTGATCCGCAGCGTGAGCGGACCACTCGTTTGCACTCCGGACAGGTCGTACTGGCGCAGGTCCAGGTAGATTGGATTGGTGCGCTCGTCAGCCTCTTGATTGTAAAACACCCCGGCTGCCTGCCGGCGCTCCAAGCGGACGCGAGCAATCTCGCGCTCGAGTAGAGCGTGGAACTCGGCAAAACCTTCAATGTAGTTACTCAGCAGCGCAGCAATCGGACAGTCGAGGAGTGGGTGGGCCAACCGCTTGATCTCGTACACATAATCTTCCGCCCGCAGTTCTCGCGTTCCTTTTGCGGGAAGCTCGTCGGGATGCTCAATCTTGGGGAAGCTTTCCCCAGGCTGGCGATGCCAGCGATATTTCCCATCAGGAGTCTGGGCAAAGGCGGCATTTTCCTGATAGCGGATGCCTGGGCGAAGGGTAATTTCGTAAACGACTCGGGCAACGTGCTCGGCGGAAGCTTCCGTAGGAAGGAGGTTGTCGTTTTTATCGTAGAGTTTCTCTTGCGGGACGGCCGTAGCCGTTAAGGGCACGAGCACGTACGGCCGTAGTAAATAATGATATTGCACCACCGGCTCATAGATCTGGTTGATGAATTCATACTCGTCTTCTGAATAAGCGCGAGCCGGGTCGAGATGCTTCGGCTCGCCGGTAAAGGCATCGTAATAGATGTTCTTGCCGGCTTCGCTACGACGATACGGGTCGTTGGTACAGGAGACGATGAACAGGAGGGGCACAGAGAAGCATAGGAGACAGGAGAAGGATTGCCAACCTTGAAGAGCAATCATCATGAACGGGCGAATACGACGCATTGGTGATTTTCTTGTATCGCAAATTTATCGGCGGTGGACAATTCCCCGTCAGCCGTATAGCCGAGCGCGGATAGCTGAACCTTGACCGCTTGTATATGATGCCGCTACTGCTTTGAAGGGCAATCACATAGGATTGCTCCTCTCTAACGAGGGATAGGGATATGGCCAATACATATGACATCATCATTATTGGCGGAGGCGCAGCTGGGTTCACGGCTGGGTTGTATGCAGCAAGGGACCGGTATCGAGCACTATTAATCGAACGTTTTGCTGCTGGCGGGCAAATCCTCAACTGTGAGCATATTGAGAACTATCCGGGTTTTCCTGATGGAGTCGCCGGCTATGCCCTCGGGCCACTGCTACAACAGCAGGCAACCAGCTTAGGACTCGAAATGAAACTGGCAGAGGTCCAGAGTGTTCGTCTCGATAACGAAACCAAGATCTTGCAAACTGATGATGGCGAATTACGAGCGCGGGCATTAATCATTGCGACCGGTTCCAGTTTTGCCAAGCTCAATATTCCTGGAGAAGACGAATTCCTGGGCAGGGGCGTGTCCCACTGCGCTTCGTGCGATGGCGCATTCTTTATGGATCAGCCAGTTGCTGTCATCGGCGGCGGTGACGCCGCCTTGGACGAAGGGATACATCTCACGCAGTACGCCGCACAGGTCACGATCATCCACCGTCGTGAGGGACTTCGTGCCTGTCGTCTCTTACAGGAGCGGGCGCGATCAACCGAGAAGCTGGGCTTCCGTTGGAATACAAGAGTACAAGCTATTGAAGGGAGTGGAGAAGTTCAGCATTTGCAGCTTGAAGACAGCAGGACCGGTGAGCGATCACAGATGAATGTAGCTGGAGTTTTCATCTTTATCGGCCTGAGCCCCAATACTCAGTTCCTCAACGACTTACTACCCGTCAACGAGCAGGGACAAATTGTCACAGATCTGTGGATGCGTACGTCTGTGCCTGGGATTTTTGCGGCAGGCGATGTGCGTACCGACTCATCCCGTCAACTCATTTCTGCCGCCGGCGATGGCGCGACCGCGGCCCTGGCCGCTATACAGTACTTACGAACTAGGTGAAGCACGCAACGGCAGTAAATAACTACCTTCCGTCGCTCGCAGCATTGACGGCCCGTTGTGCCCATGAGGCAGGCTATAGATAAATCAGTTGGTTTGCGAGAGATTCACGAGTGAACTTGTTAGCCAAAATGATCAGACGTCGCAGCATTTCTCGAAGAGACCTCTGAGGGGACACGATAAGACCGAAATGTTGCTTTCCTTGCCAGAAATACTCATCAGCCAAAGCCTCAAAGTCGGCGATGTTAAAGGTCAACAACGCCCGTTGTTGGGAGACAGCGAATTCCAGTTGTTCAGCATCTTTCACTTCTTTTCTCCCACATTCATGGGCATTCACGGCATTGATGCCTTTGCGCCGCAATGCGGCAGCCAGTCCTTCGTGAACGTCTTCATCTATGAAGAGTGCGATCGCCGCCATTGAGCCTGTCGCCGTTTGGCCTCACGAAGAGAGAGCGAGTTTTCCTCCAGTTGCCGATCAACTTCCTCCTTATGATCGTAGTAATAGCTCAAGGCATCGTAGATCTCAGCCAATCCCAGACTCGGGTAGATCTCCTGCTGTATCTTTTCTGCGGAATAACCTTTACGGAGCCATCCTGCGATGCCCCAGATCGGGACACGAGTTCCAACGATGACAGGTTTTCCTCCACAGACACCTCTCCGCTTGGTCACGTACGGATGCTTTACCTGCGATGCGACAGACGGCATTGCTCTTTTGCCTCGTTGGTTGACGATTGGGCAGCATTCATTTCTTTAACATGCCCTGTTGTTCGCAGAAAGCACCTTGCTGGTGTAGCTTCCCTTCACGAATCGCGGGGCGCGCCTACGATTATTTGTTCCCTGCACCAGTCGTGAGAATCCCCATCTGTCGTAGCAGCGGTACAATCTCTTTGCCAAAGCGGATGGTATCTTCATAGTAGGCGGGAAAGACCATTAACGCTCCATCCATACCGAGGTCATAGAGCCGCTTGAGCTTGAGCGCGACTTGTTCAGCCGTCCCGATCAGCGGCAACCCCCCGGCGCCGAGCGCAAACATTTCCAGGGTAAATTGGTCAAACGAACCGCTGCCAATATTGAGCCCACGGGCCCAATTCTGTACCGCTTCTGTATCCATCTGCGCGAGAATACGACAGCGTTCGTCCTCAGCCTCCTTCTCGGTGTCGCGCCACAACACAAACGGGTAACCGGCGCAACGCACCGCACGGCCGTATTGACGGCCTCGATCGCGGAAATCGCGCGTGACATCTGCCGTTGCTTCGATCGACGACGGACCAATAAATGCCCAGTCGCACAAGCGCGCCACTAAATCCTTAGCGTCTTCTGAAACCCCAGCGTTGACAATCGGAGGATGAGGTTTTTGTACCGGTTGTGGCATCACATACCCACCTTCGACATGGTACCAAGGCGAGTCAAAGTTGAAGGTTCCGGGCTCACAAGTCCACAGACCTTTAAGAATTTCAATAAAAGCGGCGGTGCGCTGGTAACGCTCGGCATGCGGAAGTAAACCGATTCCCATCATGCCAAATTCTTCTTTGCTCCAGCCGCTGACGATATTGATACCCCACCGGCCGTTGCCAATATGGTCGAGCGTCGCGCCCATCTTTGCCGCCACCAAGGGGTGGAAAACCGGCACATGCACGGTCGAATACACCCGGATCCTCTGCGTGACCGCCAATAATGCCGCCGCCCATGTCATGGTCTCAAGCGAGGTGCCGAGATAATTGGTCTTGCCGCCGAACCCACGCCAGCGACTCACCGGAAAGAGAAAATGGAAACCGGCGGCCTCCGCCGCCTGCGCGATCCGTTTGTTCGATTCATACGGCCACTCGTCCGGTACTGGCTGGTAGGTGCTGATCGCATACATGTTGCTGCAGTTGGGCATGAAGATGCCAAGCTGTAATCCTTCGCGTTCTTCGTGCTGCACAGATGTACTCCTCCCCTCTGCTCTCTCGCTCGGCTTTAAGCAAGGCCAGCGATCGCGAAGAAAAATATCATAGCCCTGACTTGACAGAAGCAGGCAGAGGTTATCAAAATGAACAATACTTCACTCTTGAAAATAGATTCAACCATGTCGACAGTTACATCGATCAATCGCTACGAACGGCGGAAAGAAAAGACCCGCCAGGAATTGTTAGTTGCGGCCAAGCAGGTATTGGCAGAAAAAGGCTATCACAGCACCAAGATTGCTGACATTGCCCGCATCGCTGATATCGGGGTCGGCACCTTTTATCTCTATTACCCAACCAAAGAGACATTGTTCCTCGAACTGGTAGAGGAAACTTCTCGCTTGCTGAAACACGAGATCGACTCGGCACGGGCAACGGTCGAAAGTCCAAGCGAAAAAATTCGTGTCGCCAATCGCACGTTCTTCCGTTTTGCCCGAGAGAATCGCGAACTCTTCAAAATCGTCTTCGGTCACGGCAACACCTTTAATGAGCTGCTCCATCAAGTGTATGCGCTGTTTATCAGCGATGCGGCTGAGAGATTTAGTGAAGGGAGAGCAGAAGGCACGTTTCGCCCATTGCCCCCCCAGGTCGTTGCCAATGCCCTCGTGGGCATGTCGGCGCAGGTCGTCTCTTGGTGGATCGAACAAGAGACCCTTTCGGCAGAAGAGACGGCGGAAGCCATGACCGACTTTATTTTGTATGGACTGGTGCAGTGAACGAGCATAAGGAACGTCTAGTCTTCTCTGATTCTGTTCGTATTCCCACGCATCTGATTTCAGGTTTTCTTGGTAGTGGAAAAACCACGCTGCTCCAGCACCTGCTTGACCAGTGCCTTGCTAAAGGCATCAAACCAGCAGTGATGATGAACGAGTACGGCGAGGTCAATATCGACGGGGAACTGCTCCGTGGACAAGGCTATACGGTCCGCGAGATGACCAACGGCTGTATTTGTTGCACGATCGGCGGGACACTTGGACTCGCCCTCCAAGAAGTCGCAGCCCTCAAGCCAGAGGTGATTTTTATTGAAGCGACTGGTCTTGCTGACCCGGTCGAACTGATCGACCAAGTGACCAAAGAAGAAGTGCTTCCCCTGGTACGCCTGGCATCCGTCATTGCGGTGCTTGATCCGATTAACTTCACCCGCCTCGCCGAGGAGATCCATTCCGGTATTCGTCAGCAAACCGAACTGGCGGATATCGTCTTGATCAATAAACGTGACCTCGCCGATGAACAAACCCTGCGTGCGCTTGCCGCCCAGGTGCGTGAGCTTAATCCACGTGCTGACATGCTGTTCACCGAGCGAGGACAGCTCTCTTATGAGCGCTTACTTCATCTTCAAGAAAAGATCACACCCCCTCTGGCGCGCCACCATCGCGCGCCTGTGCACGACCATTTTCACACCCTAACGGTGCTCTGTGATCGTCCTCTCATTCGTGCCCGTTTTGAGCGGTATATCCGCTCTCTTCCTCGCACCGTGTGGCGTGCGAAAGGCTTTGTCCGTTTTACCGACTCAGAAGAGCAATGGATGTTTCAGTATGTTGGCCGTGATTTTGCCTTAGAGTGGATCGACTTGCTGCCCGAGCCTCCGGAACACGTCGTTTTCATCGGCAAGGATTTTCCTCGCCGAGAGTTACGCGATGCCTTACTGGCCTGCGCTCACGAACCTGATGGACAGGAAACAATCTAATACTGATTTGCATTGGCCATGTCATGACTACCAACGCCTAGCAGAAAAAGGACTACATTCGCTGTAGGGGCGACCCGGCGGGTCGTCCTCGGAGGGCACGGCACCGCCGTGCCCCTACACCGGGAGGAGTGAGAGCAACCTTCACGGTATCATGACGGCAAAATGGTATAAGGACTACGAAAGAAAAGTTCGAGTACTGAGCACTTTTGTGGTTTTCCCCTTGATTGCTTCTTTTTTTCTACCATCTTTTTCTCTCATTTCTTCCTTGTATTCAGAAAAATAATTTGGTACGCTCGCCTCTGTACCAGTTGTTCGGTTCGTACCGTTCGGTGTAGTGAGTCGGTTCGAGAGTTGCTGAGGCCCCCTGAACCCACTCATGGGTTTACGGGGCCTTTTTTTGTTTTACGGAGGTAAGTAATGGCAACGAAGCTGTTCGTCGGGAATCTTCCCTTTAATACGACTCCCGCAGACCTGGAGTCCCTTTTCGGGCAGGTCGGCGCAGTCTCCTCGGTCAATATTATCACCGATAAATTTACCGGCCGCTCACGCGGGTTTGGTTTCGTGGAGATGAGTAACAATGATGAAGCGCAAACCGCAATCGAACGGTTTAACGGACATGAGCTTCAGGGACGTGCGCTGACCGTCAACGAGGCGAAGCCGCAAGAGCCCCGTTCCGGCGGCGGTGGTCGCTCCTTTGGTGGCGGTGGCGGCGGTGGTGGCCGCGGTGGATTTAACCGCGGTGGCGGTGGTGGCGGTGGTGGATCGAGCCGCGAACGTCGCTGGTAAACGCGCAAGCAGGGAACAACAATCCACGAACACGCGCTGGTTCATGGCTTTATCAAATCCTCACACCTATTAACCTCAGGCAAAGCCCCTCCAAGAGCCTACACCTCTCAGGGGCTTTGCCTTTTTCAGTTCTGTAATTCGGAGGTCTCATTGAGCGTACGGCTTTTCGTTGGTAATCTGCCCCCGCAGCTTTGTTTCCCAGAATTGGAAGATTTGTTCACCCCGTTTGGTACGATTGTCGCGGCCGATCTGATGACCGATCCCACTACTGGCCGCTCTCGCGGGTTCGGTTTTGTGGAAATGGAATCGAACGACGCAGCCCGAGCCGCCATTTCTGCCTTGCATGGTTCTACCCTTGAAGGGCAAACACTCACTGTGAATGAAGCCAATCCTGGCCGTGGAGCGCCGCCACCACGTGATCGCGATGAAGGATACCGCGCTTCTGCCCCAAGTTCAGGCAATGCCGAGCGACCGCTCTCTTCGGGAGGAAGAGCCTCTGGGGTGCGGCTCTTTGTCGGCAATCTACCCTATACCGCGAACACAGCTGACCTGGAACGTGTCTTCGCTGAAGTTGGTAAGGTTATTTCCGTCAGCTTGATGACCGATCGTGCAACCGGCCAATCAAAAGGGTTTGCTTTTATCGATATGGGCAGCAAAGAGGAAGCGGCGGCGGCAATCAAACGTTTCGATGGGCGCGAGGCGCTCGGTCGTATCCTCAAGGTCAACGAAGCCCGTCCACCAGAACGGCGCCCTGGCGGTCAGTTCTTCGGCAATAGACGCTAATCTTGGCAACGCAGGTGGTTGCTAAAGCTGGTAGAAAACCAAGCCGGTTAGGAGTTTGGGGGAGAAGTAAGTTGATTTCTGCGACATCGTCTCCCCCTGCTCACACACTTGTCTGACCTGCTCAAACGTCGTCGGGTTGAGTAGGAATGCCGCCTGGCTCTGTCGCCCCGCCACCGAGCGGAGAGCCTCGTCTTGATCAATCGTGTAGGACAGTTTCTGCTTCTGCAGTTCCGGTTCCAGACCAAAAAAGCGCGGCAAGATCACCTCGTGTAGCACCGTTACGTCCAGCACCCGTAATGGCACGGACAGCGGTAATGAGCGGGTGACGCGATCGTCGAATGACAACAGCCAGTGATGACTAGACCCGGCGAGCGTGCAACCAATACGACGATCACTTCCAGGGCTATGCAGCGCGGTCAGAAACGCCGTGGTCTCATGCAAAGAAAAGAGCGTGACGCGGAAGTCACGTTGCAAGACCGTTCTCAAGTCACGGGAATTCGCCAGCGTCACGTCGCGTAAAAGGCGATGGGTCGGCAAGATGACCAATCCTTCATCATAGGCGTTGGTGAGATAAGCTAAGACGTAATGAAAGGGCTCCTCACCAGTGGTCTGACCTTGGGCTGCCCGCTCGTGCCGGTACTGAAGTGCCGTTTCGTAGCGATGATGGCCATCAGCAATAATGAGTGACTCCTGGGCAAGGCCGGTAGCTAGCTCAGCAATGAGGGTCGGGTCGGTTGTTTTCCACAAAGAGTGACTCACCTGAAGCTCATCGGTCATGGTCAGTAGAGGAGATGCTCGCAACACAGCCTGTGCGGCTTGTTCCACAGACCATTCCCGACGCCCATACAAGCAAAAGATGGGACTGAGGTGCGCTTGACAGGAGCGCAACAACGCCAGGCGATCTTTTTTCGCCCCTGCGAATGTCCGTTCATGTGGTCGAATAATGCCTGAAGAGAATTCTTCCAAGCGTAACGCAGCCAGGACGCCAGTCCGCCGGCGTCTTATTCCATCTTTTAACGTGAACTCTTGCGTATAGAAGTAGAGGGCTGGAGCGGACTCTCGGAGAAGCACCCCACGATCCAACCATTCACGAAACTTCTGGGCCGCGGTAGTGTACCGTTCCGCATTTTGATTCAAATCAAGATGGATCGCATTGTATGGGCTCCGCAAATGAAGCTCGGTCTGTTGCTCCGCAGAAATGACATCATACGGTGGAGAGACAACCTGGCGGAAATCTCCGACGACAGCAGGGTTATACCGTATCCCACGAAACGGGCGAATCACTGCCATACGAGTATGGTAAGGGAGGAATCCGTCCCGAGCAAGGAACTTCTACGAATGAGGGGGTCCAGCAAGCCGCGCTAAGGCGCGCTGCCCGATGTCATGCCGATAATGCATCCCTGGCCAGGAAATTTGCCGGACTGCTTCATACGCCGTCGTAATTGCCTCACGAATATCCACCCCAGTCGCTGTTACGCCGAGCACCCTCCCCCCTTTGGTCACATAGGAGCGGTCTGCCGTGATTGCAGTGCCAGAATGGAAGACCACACCATTTTTCCACCCTTGCAGCCGTTCAAGTCCCACAATCATTTCCCCGGTCTCATAGCTGCCCGGATACCCACCGGCAGCGAGGACGACACACACCGCCGGTCGTGCATCCCATGACAGTGAGACTTCACCCAGCCGTTCATCCACAACCGCCTCCATCACGTCGACGAGGTCAGTCTGAAGTCGCAGCATCAGCGGCTGGCATTCAGGGTCACCAAAGCGGGCGTTGAATTCGAGCACCTTAAAGTTTTCCCCCGTAATCATCAGGCCTGCGTAGAGAATCCCTTGGTAACGGATACCGCGCCGTTTGAGTCCGTTCACGATCGGCAGCATTACTTCCTGTACAATGCGATCGGTCAACGCCGGAGTGATAATTGGTGCTGGAGAATATGCTCCCATACCACCAGTATTAGGTCCCTGATCGCCATCGAACACGCGCTTATGATCTTGCGTCGAAGCTAGGGGGAGAACAGTGTGGCCATCAGTGAAGGCCAGAAAGGAGGCCTCCTCTCCTGTGAGAAATTCTTCTATGACCACCTGATTGCCGGCGTCACCGAAGAGGTGACCACGCATGATGTCGTCGATTGCCGCCTGCGCTTCCTTCACCGTCGCGCAAATGAGCACGCCTTTCCCTGCGGCGAGACCGTCAGCTTTGACGACAATTGGGGCGCCGACTTCTGTGATGTAGCGCTGAGCGGTGATTGGGTCAGTAAAGGTTTTGAACTGAGCAGTCGCAATGCCTTCTTGTTGCATCAACTCTTTAGCGAACGCCTTGCTCACCTCAAGTTGCGCGGCTCGGCGGTTCGGACCAAAGACACGCAAGCCGTGTACTTCAAACTCATCGACGAGACCCAAACTCAAGGGGAGTTCTGGGCCAACGACGGTGAGATCAACATGCTCTTGTTGAGCAAAACGCCGCAGACCCTGCACGTCGTCGGGAGCTACCATCACTAGCTCGGCAAGCTCACCGATCCCCCCATTCCCAGGCGCACAGTAAATACGGCTGACACGCGGGCTTTGGCATATTTTCCAGACCAACGCATGCTCACGCCCGCCACTGCCAACGACAAGGATTTTCATAACGATTAGTGACGAAAATGGCGCATGCCGGTGAAGAGCATCGCCAACCCGTGCTCGTCGGCTGCGGCGATCACTTCCTTATCGCGCAGACTTCCGCCCGGCTGGATCACCGCCGTCGCCCCAGCACGAGCACAGACATCAAGACCATCACGGAAGGGAAAGAAGGCATCAGAAGCAACGACCGTCCCTTTTGGGTCGAGTCCGAGATCTCGCGCTCTGGACACGGCGATCTTGGCCGCATCGACTCGACTCATCTGACCAGCCCCGACCCCGATCACCTGACCACTCCGAGCAAGAACGATGGCATTGGACTTCACGTGCTTACAGACTCGCCAGGCAAAGGCCAGGGCACGGGACTCCGCAGCGGTCGGCTGGCGCTGGGTAACAACCTGACAGCCTTCGATCCGGATACAACCAAAGTCTCGTTCTTGCAACAGCATCCCACCGACTACGTTCTTGGTCTCAAACCGGGCTGGGACAGGATTCTCCAGGGTCGGGATCTCCATCAAGCGAATATTGAGCAGCCGTTTCGATGAGGCAAGCAGTTCTACCGCCTGCGCCGAGAATCTCGGCGCAAATAGAATTTCAATGAACCCCTCTTTATAGAGATCGAGAATTTCCTGGGCCGTCTCACCATCGACTTCACGATTGAGACCAACGATGCCGCCAAAGATCGAGACCGGATCACAGGCCCGGGCTTTGCGAAAAGCATCGGCGAGCGAAACGGTAGACGTCGCCACTCCGCACGGATTCGTGTGTTTAATCGCGACCGCGGCAATCTCGTCAAACTCTTTCAGCAATTCCAGGGCGGCATTGGCATCAACAATGTTGTTGAAAGAGAGTTCCTTCCCTTGCAGTTGGCGGGCATTGGCAATGCAGGGTTCGCGCAGCTCTGGCTGACGATAGAAAGCGGCAGCTTGGTGAGGATTCTCGCCGTAGCGCAGATCTTGGGCTTTGACATATTGCAAATGCAAGGTTTCGCCAAAGGGAGTCCGTTGTCCCCCTTCTCCTAAGCTCCCTAAATAATCTGCAATCGCCCCATCATAGCGGGCCGTCAGACGAAACACCTTCTTCGCCAGCGTGAGTTTTTGTTCTGCGGAGAGGGTACCGTGCGTACGCAAAGCTTCGAGCACAGCGGAGTAATCTTCAGGATCGACGACCACACCAACATCGGCGTGATTCTTCGCCGCGGCACGCAACAATGAAGGGCCACCAATATCAATATTCTCGATCGCCTCAGCAAAGGAGCACTCGGGCCGGGCGACTGTTTGCTCAAAGGGGTAGAGATTGACGACGACCAGATCGATAGGGGAGAGACCGTGCGCCTCCATTGCTTGCAGATGATGAGGATCGTCACGACGATGCAAAATACCAGCGTGAATTTTCGGATGTAAGGTCTTGACCCGACCGTCAAGCATCTCGGGGAAGCCGGTAAAGTTTTCCACCGAGACTACCGGCACCCCGGCTTCAGTGAGAGCCTTAGCCGTACCGCCGGTTGAGAGAATTTCAATACCGAGGGCGTTCAAGCCTTTGGCCAACTCGACAATCCCACGTTTGTCGCTGACGCTGATGAGCGCGCGACGGACTTTAGCCATGATGTGCTCCTTGGAGAATCGCAGTGGGAACAACGTCCATGAAGATTAATAGAGAGGGCGACATAGCAAAAGCCGGTAGGGTTGTAAAGGATGATCGACGGCCAGTAGTTTCCAATGTAGGGGCACGGCGACGCCGCGCCCTCTGAGGGCGACCCACCGATCGCCCCTACATATGGCAGCGACAGGGATGAAACTGAACCACTACCGCGGCTTCTAGCTTCTTGCCTTGTTACAGGAAAGCGTGAAAAGATAGTGCGCTTTTGGCGGCAGCCGATCTGCCATTAGTGGACTTTCATCAGGAGAAACGATGATTACAGGGGAGCTGCGATCACAAGTTGATCGCCTGTGGGATGCGTTTTGGGCGGGCGGCATCGCCAACCCGCTCGAAGTGATCGAACAAATTACCTATCTGCTCTTTATCAAACGCCTTGATGATCTGCATACCGCACGGGAAAAGCAGGCCTTGCGCCTGAAGCGTCCGATCGAGAACCCAATTTTCTCCGAGGCGCAACTCGCATTTCGCTGGTCACGATTCAAAAATGAAGCGCCAGCGGAAATGTATCGCATCGTTGCGGAGGAGGTCTTTCCCTTTATCAGAAGGTTGCAAAGTGGACGCGAGGATTCAACCTATTCGCACCACATGAAAGATGCCCGATTTACTATTCCGACACCAGGGCTGCTGGCCAAGGTCGTGGACATGATCGACCACATCCCGATGGAAGAACGAGACACCAAGGGTGATCTCTACGAGTATATGCTCGGCAAGATCGCCACGGCCGGGCAGAACGGGCAGTTTCGCACGCCCCGCCATATCATCAAGATGATGGTGGAGATGGTTGCTCCGGAGCCGCGTGACATCGTGTGTGACCCGGCGTGTGGTACGGCAGGGTATCTGGTGGCGGTGAGCGAGTATCTGCGGGAGCATCACCCGGAGATTTTTACCCAGGATGAGCTGCGCCATCACTTCAACGAGAAGATGTTTAACGGCTTTGATTTTGATTCGACGATGCTGCGTATTGGCAGTATGAATATGCTGCTGCACGGGATCGAGAACCCGAATATTCGTTACAAAGATTCGTTGTCGGAAGAGCATGTCGGAGATGAGGAATCGTACACGCTTATTCTGGCGAATCCTCCGTTCGCCGGGTCGCTCGATTGAGAACTGTGCGAAAGACCTCTTGCAGGTAGTGAAAACCAAAAAGACGGAACTCCTTTTCATTGTGCTCTTTCTGCGGCTGTTAAAGACAGGTGGCAGGGCGGCGGTGATTGTTCCGGACGGGGTGCTGTTTGGTTCATCGAACGCGCATAAGACCTTGCGGCAGACACTCGTTGAGAATCATAAACTTGATGCTGTGATTTCCATGCCCTCGGGTGTGTTCAAGCCGTATGCTGGTGTTTCAACCGCGGTGCTCATTTTTACCAAGACGAATTCCGGCGGGACGGATGAAGTCTGGTTCTACGACATGCAAGCTGATGGGTTTTCACTGGATGACAAGCGCACAGAGCTTGACCACGCGAAGCACGACAACGATAACCTCCCGGATATTCTCACGCGCTGGAAGAATCGGACGGCAGAGAAGCAAAGACCACGCACGGAACAGTCCTTTACTGTGCCGAAAGCGGATGTTGCTGCAAATGGCTATGATCTCAGCATCAACCGTTACAAAGAGGTAGTGTATGAGCAGGAGAAGCTCGATTCACCACAAGTTATTTTGAGGGAACTCCAAGCACTGGAGAGCGAGATTCAAAAAGAAATGGTGGAGTTGGAGGAGATGTTGGGGTGAGATGAGGGAGTCTCAACAAATTGCGGGCCCCACTTGCAATCGAAGTCTCGACGATGAAGGCTTCTCTTAAAGAGGTAACGAATTGACAGGTGGATGACCGCTTTGTAGTTTCGAGACATGCAATCGAAAGTTTATCTTGAGACAACGATTCCTAGCTATCTGACTGCTTGGCCGAGTCGCGACCTCGTGAAAGCCGCCCACCAACAGATTACTCGGGAATGGTGGCAGACACGGCGCGCTTTGACCTCTACATTTCCCAGGTTGTCCTACGTGAAGCCGGCGATGGGGATGCCGAAGCTGCGCGGTTACGCCTGGAAGTCGTGGAGGGGATTCCAGTACTGGCCTTGAGTCCAGAGGCCAGTGCGCTGGCTCAACAGTTGCTCCAGCATGGACCACTGCCAGCAAAAGCAGCCGTTGATGCGTTGCATATTGGAATCGCGACAGTGAACGGGATGGACTATTTGCTGACATGGAACTGCACCCACATTGCCAACGCGGCCATACGGTATCAAATCGAAACGCTCTGCCGCGCCAGTGGGTACGTGCCACCGGTACTCTGTACGCCGGAAGAACTCATGGAGGAATAACAATGTGGCATGATCCGATCGTGGAAGAAGTCCGGGCCATTCGCGATGCCTACGCTAAGCAGTTTAACTACGATCTAGAGGCAATTTATCGGGACCTCAAGGAGCAAGAGGCCCGGAGTGGGCGGGAAGTTGTCTCGCTTCCACCCAAGCGCGTTACTCCTGGAGGAAAAGCAGAGCCGTCCCAGGAAGAAGGGGCTGCCCTCACTAGCCGATGAAGCTACCCGTTCGGCTTGGCTGAAGCCGAGCCAGCGGAAGCGAAAGGCTCGCAATAATATGCTCATCTGACTTTTCAGATGCTCTCTTGGCAGCGTATAGCCCGTGCCGCTGAAGTCTCGGCGATGACGGAGTTGGAGGCGATGCTGTGATGGTCGAAAGAGACGCCGTCAAATTCTATAATCTTTCCTGGAGAACCACAGTCATGGAAGAAATCCTGACCATCGCCCAAATTAAAGCCCAATTCGACTCCGAGTGGATTTTAGTCGGAGACCCGCAGACCAACGAATTCCTGGAAGTACAAAGCGGCAAGGTGCTCTGGCACAGTAGGGATCGCGATGAAGTCTATCGCAAAGCGGTGGAGTTGCGCCCCAAACGGTCCGCCATGCTGTATACCGGCAAGATGCCCAAAGACACAGCGATCGTGCTATGAGCTTTCCTTTAACGCTAACCTAACTGGCGCAATTGAAGTCTCGGCGATGACGGAACTGGAGGCGATGCTGTGATGAGTTCGAAATGGAGAATACTTCCTTTCGAGGAAGTGTTTGAAGATGTATCGGGCGGCAACAAGAAGGTTCTTCAAAGCACTTATTTACGGGAGGGAGCTATTCCTGTTGTGGACCAAGGGAAAAATTTGGTCGGCGGATACACAAACGAACAGGACTGTATCTGCAAATCCTTGCTTCCAGTCCTTGTCTTTGGAGATCACACCAAGTGCATTAAGTATATTGATTTTCAATTTGCTATGGGAGCAGACGGGATTAAAGTTCTCAAGCCAAGATTCGAGTCTGACACAAAATATCTTTATTACTATCTTTGCTCTCTTAAACTGCCTGATGCAGGATATGACAGACATTTCAAATATTTGAAACGAATCGAGATCACACTTCCCCCTCTCCCCGAACAGCGCCGCATCGCCGCCATTCTTGACAAGGGAGACTCACTGAGAGAGAAGCGGCGGCAGGCCATCGCCAAGCTTGATGAGCTTCTGAAGTCCGTTTTTGTTGAGATGTTTGGTGATCCGGTGACGAATCCGAAGGGGTGGGAAATAAAGCCATTGGGAGAGCTACTTAATTTCAGGACTGGCAAACTCGATTCAAATGCAGCCGTTGAGGGAGGTGCCTATCCTTTTTTCACCTGCTCAAGAGAAGATTTCAGGATAGATTCGCACGCTTTCGATTGCGAAGCATTATTGTTAGCTGGGAACAATGCCACTGCCGATTATTCGGTAAAGTATTACAAGGGAAAATTTAACGCTTATCAGCGTACCTACGTAATAACTCTCCAAGACTCAAACTATTCGTACTTCTACATGAAGTATGCTCTTGAGAAGAAATTACTTGAACTCAAAAGATTATCAAAGGGAACCAATACCAAATATCTAACGCTCTCAATCTTGAAAGAGTTAAAAATCCAAGTTCCGGATTCTGCGCTTCAAAAGAGATTTGAGAGAAATACTCTGAAGATAAACGAGATTCTGGAGAGGCAGGAGGACTTTCTTCACTCGACAAATAATTTATTTGTTTCCCTTCAGCAACGTGCCTTCTCCGGCGAGCTTTTCTCTGAAAAAGCACCTGTAACGCCGTCCGCCTTAGAGGTCGTCCAGCATGTCTAACTTCACCTTCCTCAGCTCAGAATGGCCGGAGATTCACGACTCTGCTAAGCGAGCCGAAACCCTGGCCCGCACCGATGCACGGTCAAGTTGCTTTTATACCCGGCGGACGCTGGAACTGGCAGTGGAGTGGCTCTATCAGCACGATAACACTCTAAAGCAGCCCTATGACACTAATCTGAGCGCCCTGATCTACGAGCCGTCCTTCAAGAACAATCTCTCCGGTGATTTGTTTCTCAAAGTCAAAACCATTAAGGAAGTCGGCAATATCGCGGTCCACAGCCGTAAGCCAATCACCGAACGAGATGCACTGCGGGCAATCAAGGAACTCTTTCATTTCCTCTACTGGCTGGCGCGCACCTACACCAGAAGTACGACAAAACAGTATGACAAACTCGTGTTCGACGAACAGCAAGTGCCGGCACGACAAGTCTCCGTCTCCGTCCAAACCATCGAGCAATTGCGCAAGCTCGAAGAAGAATTGCGCGAGCGGGACAAACAGCTTGCCGAGAAAAACAAAACCCTCGCCGATACTGACGCCGAGATCGCCCAACTCCGCCAAGAAATTGCCGAAGCCAAAAAGCAAAATCAACTTATCCCAGATCAGCACGATTACTCAGAAGCGGAAACCCGCACCTACTTTATTGACTTGCTTTTGAAGGAAGCCGGCTGGCCGCTCGATAAGCCGGAAGACCGGGAATATCCGGTCACCGGAATGCCTAACGCGAAAGGCGACGGCTTCGTTGATTACGTTCTGTGGGGCAATGACGGCAAGCCCCTGGCAGTGGTGGAAGCCAAACGCACCTCCAAGGATGCCCGCATCGGACAACAACAGGCGAAGCTCTATGCCGACTGCCTGGAAAAGCAGTTCAACCAACGCCCGCTGATCTTCTATAGCAACGGCTACCAGACCTGGTTCTGGGACGATCTGCATTATCCGCCGCGCGAGGTGCAAGGGTTTTACAAGAAAGACGAGCTCGAATTGCTCATGCAACGGCGCACGGCACGGAAAGATCTGGCCAAAGCCGAAGTCAACCGTGAGATTGTCGAGCGCTACTACCAGGTTGAGGCGATCACGCGGGTCGCCGAGCATTTCGCTAAGCAGCAGAGAAAATCCCTGATCGTGATGGCGACGGGTGCGGGCAAAACCCGCACCGCGATCGCGCTCTGTGAATTGCTGCAGCGCTGCAACTGGGTCAAGCGGGTGCTGTTCCTCGCTGATCGCGTGGCCCTTGTGAAGCAAGCCTGTAATGCCTTCAAGCGACACCTTCCCGATTCCAGTCCCGTCAACCTCGTGACCGAGGACGAGGAGATGAACAGCCGGGTGTATGTGTCCACCTATCCGACGATGATGCGGCTGATCAACGAAATAGCAGGCGGCACGCGCCGCTTCGGCGTGGGTCACTTTGATCTCGTGATCATCGACGAGGCGCACCGCTCGGTGTACCAGAAATACCGGGCGATTTTTGAGTATTTCGATTCATTCTTGGTCGGACTCACGGCCACGCCGAAGGATGAGGTGGACCGGAACACCTACTCCCTCTTTGACCTGGAAAAGGGAGCGCCGACCGCAGCCTATGAACTGAGTCAGGCCGTCGCCGACGGTTTCCTGGTTCCGCCGCAGCCGGTTGAAGTCCCGCTCAAATTCCTCCGCCAAGGGATTAAGTACGACGAACTCTCCGAAGAAGAAAAAGAGCAATGGGATGCCATCGAGTGGGACGAGGAAGGGGGAAAGGCTCCCGAAGCGATTGACGCGGCGGCGCTCAACAAGTGGCTCTTTAATGCGGATACCGTCGATCAGGTGTTGGAAACCCTGATGACGAGAGGCACGAAGGTTTCCGGCGGTGATGTACTCGGCAAAACCATCATCTTTGCCAAAAATCATGATCACGCCGTCTTTATCCAGGAGCGGTTCGATAGGAATTACCCGCATTATAAGGGAAGCTTCGCGCGGGTGATCGATAATTATGAAACCTACGCGGAGAACCTCCTCGATGACTTTTCCACTGCCGAGAAACACCCGCAGATTGCCATCTCCGTGGATATGCTCGACACCGGGATTGATATTCCCGAAGTCGTCAACCTGGTGTTCTTCAAAATCGTGCGCTCGAAAACGAAGTTCTTTCAAATGGTAGGACGGGGAACGCGGCTTCGTCCTGATCTCTTTGGTCCCGGCCTTCACAAAGGGTTCTTCTATATCTTTGATTACTGCCAGAACCTGGAGTTCTTTAACCTGAACGCCAAGGGCGTTGAGGGGAGCAGCCAAGAGTCACTCAGTACCAAACTGTTCAAGACCAGGCTCGAACTGCTTGAATCCTTCCGCCGCATAGACTCTCCCGACGAGTCGGTCCAGGCACTAGACCGGGAACTGACCGGAACGCTCAGGGGAGCGGTGCAAGCGATGAATACTGACAATTTCATTGTTCGGCCCCACCGGGAGCAGGTGGAGAAATATCGTGAGGCCGCCGCGTGGGAGAAACTCGCAGCCGGGGACTTTGCCGAGATCGCGCATATTCTCGCCGGGCTGCCGAGTGAATTGGCGCCCGAAGACGAAACCGCCAAACGGTTTGACCTGCTGATGCTGAAACTTCAGCTTGCCGTTATTCGCGCAGACAAGTCTTTCACGCGACTCCGTGACCAGGTACAAGAAATCGCCAGCCGCCTTGAGGAGAAGGCAAGCATTCCCATGGTGAAAGAACAGCTCGAACTCATCCTCGATCTTCAGCAGGACGAATTCTGGACGGATATCACGCTGGCGATGCTTGAGGACGTGCGCCGCAGACTCCGTGACCTGGTGAAGTTCATTGATAAGAAACAGCGCAACGTCATTTACAGCGACTTTCAGGATGAGATGGGCGCGGTCCGGGAAGTCTCTCCGGGTTGGATCGTCTCGGCCACCGGTCTTGCCCAGTACCGAAAAAAGGTGATGCATTTCCTCACGGAACATCAAGACCATATCGCTATCCACAAACTGAAGCGCAACGTTGCTATCACTGTCAGCGACCTTGCCGAACTAGAGCGCATATTCTTTGCGTCGGGAGAACTCGGGACGCGGGAGGACTTCGAGAAGGCGTATGGCAAGCAAGAGCATTTGGGGCTTTTTGTCAGAAAGCTGGTGGGTCTAGATCGGGAGGCGGCGAAAGAAGCATTCGGTGAGTATCTGTCCGGCAAGACGCTCACGGCAAACCAGATTCGCTTCCTCGACCAGATTATCGATTACCTCACCCAGAACGGGATCATGGATGCTGGCCTACTCTATGAGCCGCCATTTACGGACTATAGCTCCAATGGGCTTGACGGAGTCTTCAGTGATGCTGATGCAAGTAGAATTGTGTCGATCCTAGATACCATCCGACAGAAGGCGGCAGCATGAAGAGGGGCTTTTGCCGACTCCTCAGTGCTACCGCCAGCTTCGGGAGGTTCCGAGCGAGTGTCGGGAGGAGTCTATGCGTATACGAGTTTCTGTAGCAACCTTTCTGCTCTTCGCCGGACTCGGCATGTCACTAGCAAGAGCCTGGGAAGGAAAGCAAGACAACAAAGCGGCTGACGACCTGGCGCGGATGGGAGACGCAGAGCTGTGCACCGAGGCGGTGGACGTCTGCATGCATTCGGCCCAGCCGGGCGAAGGCAGGGCGATGGAAGGATTGGATTATCTGGCCGTGATTCGCCAGGCCGCACAGAAGAAATATGGAGAGGCCGTTCCGCCCTGGCTGGAAGAAGTTGCCACCGCGATTGCCAAACATGACCCCCAGCAATGTCCTGCTACGGCCTGTACGGCAAAGCGAGGGAAAGAGGCTGTCCGTAAGCACCAGTAAAAAGAGAGAAGCTTCGCCCTCTCTGTCACTTTAGAGATGACCGTGTGAAGATGCGTCGCAATAGCGCTCTTAGGCGGGAAGCTTCTCCTTTTCTCCGTGACCATCTCTCTAATTTGGCCAAGCCCTTGCGCACATATCGCTGCGTGATAGTCGCAATCGCCGCTCGCGTCTCGGCCTCATACAGGTGTTGCGCCGTGAGTTTCTTGCGTTGCCGTTTGTTCATCTCACACCGCCTTTTGCTCTTTCCTCGCCCCACTGCAGAAGCCGGAGATGGGCTTTTCCTATCTAAGCCATAAGCAGTGAAGAAGAGCGAAGGTAATACGTTAACGAGAGAACGTTAACGCGGTCGCGCCATATCTAGAAGCTGCGCTCACTGGAGAGAAGGGTTTGGTATCCTCGCTTCCAGTATGACCATTAGGTCCTACACGGAAGGAAGAGAAGCGCAGATGAGTCTCTTCCCCCTGTGAGGATAGAGTCACCGGTAGTGAAAGTTATAGCACTAGCGTATCTGCGCTCAGGACGCGTACCTGAATCGTGTCCCCTACCTGGAAAGTGCGCGCCTCCTCGGGAGGAAGTCGCAGATGGATGAGGCCAATCTCCGTGTCCACCGCCAGCACTCCCAATTCATAATCGATGTCGACGATCACAGCCTCCACGACATCCTCCTGGGGCTTTATCTTTTGGGGCTCCGACAGATAGCTATGAGTTGGGGTGCGGTGGGGCTGCGGCGGCTGCGCAAAGCCCAGCGTTCCATTGCTGAGGGTAACCAGCATAACAAGAGCCATCACAGTAAAGAGCTTCATACGGCTCAGCCTCCTTTCGCTGTGGATTCCACAGGAAAAGTAGTGCAAGGCAGATGCCGCGAGCGCAAGACATGATTAAGCTTGGCTTATTGCACCAGGCTGAGCAGGAAGGGAGAATTCCTCGCTGACGGATGCCCTAACCGAAGTCAAAGGCCACCCAGCTGTCCTGAAACAGAGCCTTCAGTAGGAGAGGGGCGTCCACTCTTTCTTCACGGCTGGCTGAGATGACACATTCTTGTGTACGCATATGCCCTTGCTAGCCTGGTAGTGTGAGGAATAAAGCTCGGAATCGCAAAGAGTCCACTGTCTTCCCACGCCCACGGTGGCTAACGGTGCGCGGACAGACGATTCTGCGTGTCCCGATTTATAGCACCCTGAAACATCATTGGATCTCTGTCTATGTCCTCTCTACCAGACTGAACAATCCAGGCTGTCGGTGCGCGCACTGCCTCGATTGCCAGATCCTCTCTGCTATTACTTTTATTCGCTCTGCGGCGGTTGATGTCTCTATGGTGAAGCCCCCTTCTCGCGCGAGTAAGGCTATGCCAGTCGCCCGCGAACGCATTCGATAGCCTATCATCTCTTCATCTCCGGTTTGGGTGAGCAACCCTTCCCTACCCTCTGGCCGTCAATAAGATTGTCACAAGTTGTTGCGGATCGTGCGTGATGTTGCCTGATCCTGCAAGATGGTCTTGCCTCAGTATTTCTCCTCTTGTAAGAGCAGGGGCCGAAAGAGTAAAGAGACTCTATGCAATGTGGTAGCTGTGGGTTTACAAATCCCGAGAGCGCCAAGTTCTGCCAGGACTGCGGCCAGCGGCTGTCCCTACTCTGCCCGAGCTGCGGCCGGCAGATGACTCCGACCGCAAAGTTCTGCTTCGAGTGCGGCACTCCTTTGGTTGGCGCTCCGATGAGTCTTTCCAAAGATCGTCCTCCCGTGGCACCAAGGAGAGCCCCTGAAGCGGAACGGCGCCAATTAACTGTGATGTTTTGTGATCTGGTGGGTTCCACAGCTCTCTCCGCCCAACTCGATCCGGAAGAACTGCGAGAGATCGTCCGCGCCTACCAAGTCTCCTGTGCTGAGGTGATCCGGCGATACGACGGACATATTGCTCAACACCTAGGCGATGGCCTGCTCGTCTACTTCGGTTATCCCACCGCCCACGAAGATGATGCGCGGCGAGCGGTGCGAGCGGGGTTGGAGATTGTCACAACGCTTCATGCCCGAGGCGCAGGGACAATGCATCCGTCTCCTCTCCATGTCCGCATCGGCATGCACACCGGCCTCGTCGTCATTGGCGAGATCGGCAGCAGCGAAAAGCGCGAGATACTGGCACTGGGTAAGACGCCGAACATCGCTGCTCGTGTCCAGGGGATCGCGAACCCCGATGAAGTGATGATCAGTGCAACCACATATCAGCTGGTCGAGGGGTTGTTTGCGTGTGAAGAGCGTGGCCAACCGGAGCTCAAGGGGGTCACCACCCTGTTGACCCTCTATCGTGTGGTCAAGGAGAGCGAAGCTCAGGGTCGGTTTCAGGTGGTGACGCGCAAGGGGCTCACCCCACTGGTGGGGCGCGATCATGAATATGGTCTGTTACGCGAACGGTGGGAGCGGGTGAAAGACGGCGCAGGCCAAGTGGTGTTGCTCAGTGGGGAGCCCGGCATTGGCAAATCACGGCTGGTACAGGTGCTCAAAGAGCGGATCGCCACCGAGCAGCACACGCGCTTAGAGTATCACTGTTCGCCCTATCATCAGAACAGTGCGCTCTACCCGGTGATCGAGCTGTTCCAGCGGGTACTGCAGTTCCAGCGGGAAGACTCTCCTGAGGGAAAGCTGCGCAAGCTGGAGAGGGCATTGGAGCCGTATGGCTTTGCCTTGCCGGAAATGGTGTCGCTGTTCGCCGCCTTGCTCTCGCTGCCCTTGCCTGAGCGATATCCCCCACTCACTTTCACGCCCGAGAAACAGAAGGAGAAGACTCGACAGGCTATCATTACCGGACTGCTGAAAGAGGCAGAGCGACAGTCGCTGTTTTTGGCATGGGAAGACCTGCACTGGGCTGACCCTTCCACTCTGGAGTTGCTCGACCTCCTGATTGCCCAGGCTCCCATGACCCGCATGTATTTACTATTGACCTTTCGGCCGGAGTTCATCCCGCCCTGGACGAACCGTTCGCACCTCACCCCGCTCACGCTCAGCCGTCTCCCCCACACTGAGGCAGAGGTAATGGTCAGGCAAGTCACAGGGGGCAAAGCTCTGCCCGCGGAGGTGGTGCAGCAGATTGTGGCTAAGACTGATGGGGTGCCACTATTTGTAGAAGAGTTGACCAAGATGGTGGTGGAGTCGGGGCTGGTCAGAGCAACGAACGAGCATTATGAGCTGGCCGGTCCGCTACCGCCCTTAGCGATTCCTAGCACGTTACAGGACTCGCTGATGGCGCGGCTGGATCGCTTGGCCACGACGCGGGAGATCGCGCAGATGGGAGCAACGTTGGGGCGGGAATTCTCCTATGAAGTGCTCCAGGTCATCTCCCCTTTGGACGAGGAGACGTTGCAGCGCGGACTGAAGCAGTTAGTGGAAGCGGAGCTCCTCTACCAGCGCGGGCTGCCCCCCCAGGCTACGTATCTCTTCAAGCATGCGCTGGTGCAGGACACAGCCTATCACTCCTTGCTGAAGAGCAAGCGCCAGCTATTGCACCAACAGATTGCTCGGGCCTTAGAGGAGCGGTTTCCAGAAACGATAGAAACGCAGCCCGAACTGGTGGCGCATCACTACACCGAGGCGGGCCTTATCGAGCAAGCCATTCCCTATTGGCAGCGGGGGGGACAAAGCGCCATCAAACGTTCGGCCCATGTTGAGGCGATCAGTCATCTCACCACAGGACTGGAGTTACTCACGACTCTACCGGACACGCCTTTGCGCAGACAGCACGAACTCGCGTTGCAAGCCGCGCTAGGCGTGCCGCTCCTCAGGACCAAGGGGTATGCAGCCCCAGAGGTTGCCCACGCCTATGGTCGGGCACGGGAATTGTGTCACCAAATCGGGGAACAGCCGGAACTCTTCACCGCCTTAGCAGGGCTGTGCTCATTTTATCTGGTGCGGGCAGAGTTGCAGGCGGCGCGCCTGTTGGCAGAGCAGTGCTTACACTTGGCTCAGCACGCGCAAGACCCTGCCCTGTTGGTGGAGGCTCATTTCATTCTGGGGGTAACGTTATTCTACAGCGGTGAACTGACGGCTGCCCAAGCGATTTTAGAGCAAGGAAGCGTCTTCTATGATCCCCAGGCGCATGGCTCTTTGACGGTGGTCTATGGGCAAGATCCAGGGGTAGGATGCCGTAGTTATGCGTCCCTGGCGTCGTGGTTTCTGGGTTATCCAGACCAGGCGCTTGGGAAAAGCCACGACGCTCTCTCGCTGGCGCGAGAGTTGTCTCATTCCTTTAGCGTAGGAGCTGCCTTACAAGCCGCCGCCTGGGTGCGCCAATATCGTCAAGAAAGGCACGCGGTCCAAGCGTATGCAGAGGAAGAGCTTGTATTATCTAAGGAAGAAGGGTTTGCACTGTGGTTGGCAGTCGGAATGATCCAGCGCGGGTGGGCGCTGAGCGAGCAAGGGGAGAAAGAACAAGGACTTGCACAGATGCATGAAGGGAGAACCACTCTTAACGCGACCGGGGCAAAACTCTCCCAACCGTATCATCTGGCCTTACTGGCTCAGACTTACGGGAAGAGCGGACGGCCACACGAGGGGTTGGTGTTGGTGGACCAGGCGCTAGTAGCAGTAGACAAAACCGGCGAGCGTTACTACGAGGCGGAGTTGTATCGGCTGAAGGGCGAATTGTCACTACAGTCCGAAGCCCGGAGTCCGAGGTCCGAAGTTACCAATCCCCAATCCCTAATCTCTAATCCCCAAAGCGAAGCGGAGGAATGTTTTCACAAAGCTATCGACATTGCCAGAAAGCAGAGCGCAAAGTCCTTAGAGTTGCGAGCGGTAATGAGCCTCGCTCGTCTGTGGCAGCAGCATGGCAAGCAGCGAGAAGCTCACGCGCTGTTATCCGAGATCTACAACTGGTTCACCGAAGGGTTTGACACGAAAGACTTACAAGAGGCGAAGGCGTTGTTGGAAGAGTTACACTAAAAGAGACAATTCTCACCCAAAAACATATCACTGTCTGTTTTGTTTTCCACACCTCTTGTCAAGACCTCCTTCAATGTGTTCTCTTCAGGAGTCGCGTGATATGAAAAAACCTACTGTCGTGCGGTTATCTCCCCGAGTGGTAGCGTCTGAACCCCTAACTCTAGAAACAACGCTGAAACAAAACATGGGGCTTTATCGATCGCCTCGGGTAGAGATGGTCGAAAAGTTCCTCAAACGGTATGCAGAGAAGCAGCCTATACCTGTCGAAGATATGCTCCCGGTCACATTACTGAATTATGGAGAGGTGGAATTTAAAGAAGCGCAGACCTGGTTTGAGGAGGGGGAAGAAGCGCCGGGTCAGAACGACTATCCTTCTCTAATTGATGTAGGGGCCGGATTTGGACCTGCAGGATTAATTTTTGGCTCCCGCCAATATAAGGTTACCGCTCTTGAGATTCAGGCGGACATTGCAGCGGCAGGACAACGAGTGGCCAATGCGTGCGGATTGCAGGAAAACGTCCACTACGAAGTAACCGATGTCATGGCTTTCGAACCTACAAAGCCAGCAGATACCCTCATCTCGGTGCTTTGTTTGCTTCACATTCCAGATAAAGAAGGCGCGATCAAAAAACTCGCCTCATTACTGCGAGCCGAGGGCCGTGCCTATATTGCTGATTTTTATGCAAAAGGAGATCTGTCGGAGAACGAACAGGCCCTTCTTAAAAACGAGGTGGCTTGCCCGGGACTTATGACCAAGGATGCGTATATCGACACTCTTAAAGGGGCAGGTTTTCACATTGTCCGGTTCGAGGACGTTACGTCGGAATATGCTACTTTCGTGCATAATCGCTTGACGACCTATCTGCAAGAAGCCAAGTCGGCGCAGTTGGACGAATTGACACAATTTTTCAGAGCGATGGATACCCTCTACCGTAGCGGTGACGGAGCGTCTTCTAGGTTGGGGGGATGCCGAGTTTATCTCGAAATGTGATGGTTTGAAGGGGTGCTAAGTGCTGACAGAGGCCACAGCAAAAAGTGACTGCCGTGGCCCCCAGTTGAATTAAGCTATCTCTGTAGTGTTATCGCTTCCACCTTCCTCACAACCTGTATGGTTGCGGATAGGTTGCGGATCTGGCACGAGGTTGCACGATTCTGCAAAATGGTCTTACCTAAGCTACTTAACTTTCTTACTCTTCCCCCAAAATCCAGGGGCAGGGCTTGCCCTGCCCACAGAAGGGCGCAGCAAGCAGCGCCTCTACATATGAAACTGAACCACTACCCAAAATCCTGTAGGGTTGTAAAGGGAAAGCTGACAGACTATGGTGAGGTGCGATGACGGTTGTCCTCAATGGCGAAGAGCGACAGTGTCGCGAAGGGTGTACCATAGCCGACCTCGTGGCCGAGCTTGGGCTCGGGAAACGCCGCATCGCTGTTGAAGTCAACCTCGACATCATCCCCCACGACGAATATGCAACCTATTCCTTCAAACCCGGGGATCGTATTGAAATCGTGCAATTCGTCGGTGGCGGATAATTTAGGAAGGGCACGACCATGAAAGATCCATTTGTCCTCGCTGGCAAAGAGTATCAGTCACGACTGATCGTTGGCACCGGGAAATACAAAGACTTTACTGAAACCAAACGTGCGATCGAAGCATCCGGCGCAGAGATCGTCACCGTTGCGGTACGGCGGGTCAATATCACTGACCCCAGTAAAGAAAACCTGCTCGACTATATCGATCCAAAGAAATATACCATCCTCCCCAACACCGCTGGCTGCTATACCCTGGAAGAGGCCGTGCGCACCTGTCGGCTCGCGCGCGAGGCTGGGGTTGGTAACTTGGTGAAGTTGGAAGTGATCGGCGACCAACGCACCTTATTTCCCGATATTCCTGCCACTCTTGAAGCCGCTAAGATACTGGTCAAAGAAGGCTTCATTGTCCTTCCCTATATCCATGACGACCCGATTTCTTGCAAGAAACTAGAAGAGATGGGCTGCGCCGCCGTGATGCCGCTGGCTGCACCGATCGGCTCCGGTCTTGGCATTCGCAATCCCTATAATTTGCGCATCATTTTGGAGCACAGCCGGGTGCCGGTCATCGTCGATGCCGGCGTAGGAACCGCTTCGGATGCCGCAGTCGCGCTTGAAATGGGTTGTGATGCGGTACTGATGAATACGGCTATTGCCGAAGCTAAAGATCCGATTCTGATGGCCGAGGCGATGCGCTTGGGCGTGGAAGCTGGACGCAAAGCGTATCTTGCGGGGCGGATGCCAAAGAAACTCTATGCTTCTGCCTCAAGTCCGATGGACGGCCGGATCGAGTAACTACGGGAGATCGAGGAAAGTCATTTCGCCTTGATCGACTTTCGTCTCTATTTTGTTACTGATCGAGGGCAAACTGCTGGGCGCTCGCTTGTGGATGTGGCTCGTGCAGCACTCGACGGTGGAGTTCAAGCCGTGCAAGTGCGCGAAAAAGATCTGGCAGGCCGCGAACTGTACACCCTGGCTGCTCAGTTACGAAAGTTAACGGAAAATTATTCTGCGCGATTATTCATCAACGACCGGATTGATGTCGCCCTTGCCGTCGAGGCCGATGGGGTGCAGCTCGGACAGAGGTCGTTCTCGGTTGCGACAGCCCGATCTTTACTTGGCCCTGACAAGCTTATCGGAGTTTCAGCTCATAATCCGGCAGAAATTGCGGCGGCGGCAGGAGCCGACTTCATCGTCTTTGGCCCGGTCTATTTTACGCCTTCTAAGGCTGCGTACGGCGAGCCGCAAGGCATCTCGCGCTTACGGCAGGCTGTTAAACAAAGCCCGATGCCAGTGCTCGCTATAGGTGGCATCAATCTTGAGCGAGTTCCCGAGGTGCTTGCGACCGGCGCTCATGGCATCGCGATGATTTCCGCCCTCAGCACCGCTCCTAATCCCGATCAGGTAGCGCGAGAACTCCTCGCGCTGCTTCTCGAGTAAGGTCGACGACGCGCCCGTGCTACGCGCAGCCGGCCCGGCTGCGCCACTCTGATATTAGGGGCGAAGCATTGGTCCACAGGCGGCACAACAGCCGACTAGGTCCACCGCGAATGCCTCGCCCCTACAGTGTACTAGGCTTGCGGCCGGGCGAGATGCAACAGTTCCCCCTCGACCCGCTCGGTTGCTTCTTCACTCCGCTCAAGCTGCAAAAGATAAAGCCGGCGGGCCACATCCGCTGATCGTTCGACAAACTCACGAGTAATGTCCTGTTGCTCCTCCAACAACGGAGCAAAGGGGGTGTCCTTGGCCCAACTACTTGCTCCGCGCCGCACTTCTATGGTTCCCTTGGTGAGACTCTCGGCCGTATCAATGGCATACGTCGTTAGCCGTTTGGCTGCGCTGTACCACATCTCGGTCAGCTCAGAGAGCAGGGTCACCAGTGGCAGTTGATATTCTTGTGCTGTAAAGGGCATGCCCCGCCTAGCAGCATGCCCATTGCCCACACCTCGGGCATTCGTTTTCATTCTTGCTCGCGCCATTATCTACCTCCTGACATAACTAGCGTGTATTCCCTTTCGCGGCAGGAAGCCGTTGCCGCTTCGCCTATTGAGCGACGACTCCGTCGTGCTCCTTAAGCCAGCGCCCGACCTGCGGCCAAAGCTTTTTATGGGCGCCGCTGCTAACGACGACGCCAATGTGGCCAGTCGGAAACACTAGGTTTTGCGCGTCGTCACTCCCGACCAAATCGACCAAAGGGAGGCTGGACTTCGGGTGCACGACATCATCGTGCTCGCCAATGACATTCAAGACCGGGCACGTAATGTATTCGAGGTTGACTACTTGGCCTCCGACTCGTAGCCGACCCCGAGCGAGCTGATTCTGTTGAAAGACATTAGTACTCACCTCGCGGAAGAGCTGACCAGCTAATGGAACGTCGCTGTTCATCCAGCGCTCAAAGCGCTCAAACATCTCGGCGTACCCCTCACGTTCTTTATTGCGATACAGGCCGACATGCTTGTTCAGGACATGGTGCACCGGAGACATGGCCGAAAATCCTGTTTTCATTACCCAAGCCGGGCAGTTGCCAAATGCCCCGGTGAGCAGGTCAGGATCGACCTTTTTGGCCAGACTGAAGAGCGGAATCTCGTCATTCCCCATATCGAGCGGCAAGGTTAAAGGGATGAAGTGCTTGATGGTCTCGGGGTATAGAGCGGCGTAGATCGTGCTCAGTAAGGCGCCGAAGCAATAACCTAAGAGTGAGACTTGTTCCGTGCCGCTATGGAGCTGGACCGCTCGCACGGCATCGGCAAGATCGCCGTTGACGTAGGCATCAAAGCCCCGCCACGCATCGGCTCGCGTCGGGGGGATCCAGTCGATCAGGTAGACCTCGAACCCTTGCGTGGTGAGATTCTCCACTACACTCAAGCCAGGAAGTAAGTCCAGAATGAAGGGGCGTTTGATGAGCGCATAGACAATGAGCAGCGGCGTGGCGTGCGACTGCCCCACGGCCGGGTAGTAGCGCAGCTTCACCTTGCCTCCCTCATAGATCACGGTGGAGGGAGTCGTCGGGGGTGGATCTTCTTGAATGGGAAACGGCTCCAGCAGTCCCCGGCGCAAGCCTTCTAGCGTGCGGACCGTCTCCTTAAACCATGATGTCGACAAATCTTGCCAAAGTTCGTACATCGTTACTCCCTTTCGTGTCTCTGTTGGTGTGTCCTGAGCGGACTGGGGCATCTTCAGACCACCTCATTGACAATATGGGTGTAGGGGCACTGCGTGCTGGGCCCTCCACTGGGCAGGGCAAGCCCTGCCCCTACGATGATTGCCGAGAATGTCTTTTGCTGCTGCACTAGGCCGCAGCGCGCTCTTTTCGCGCTCCGCCTTTTCGCCGTTCTGCTGCAGCAGACCCGTGCATAGAGAATTTGGCGGAGCGAAGCTGAGGACGACTCACCCGAGCCGGACTGTCTTGTACCGACTGGGGGAGGCATGCCTCGAGCGCGCGCAAGTGATCACCAAGTGCCTCCACCTCGGCGGCGGTTGGCAGTCCCAGTGTTTGCCAGAGGTTGATCCACAGGACACTGGTCACGGCTGTGTTCATCTGTCGCCAGCGCAGCAGTTGATTGATCGTGCTGCTCACCATGTCACTGAAACGTGGCGTGTGGTAGAGGGCGTCGATGGCAGCAGTCGCCGCCTGCACGCTGGCATCATATACTTCCCATGTCGTCTCAGTCGCTTCTTTTTCTTGATTAAGTCCCCAGGCTTGCCGGGCGGTTGCGAGCGGGAGATCGAGCAAGAGGGCGTGGGAGGCCGTAACAAGATCCTGGGTGCTTTGCAGGAGATTAGATGTCGTCATGTTTGTGTTCCTCTTTTCTATCTAGCGAGTGTCCTGCGAAGTCTAGGGTCTCTTGTGGTTTTGCAGATGACCGCTGTATGAATTTTGAATGACACTACGTAAGGAGCAAACCGGGTGCCAAGCTGCTTACACCACAGTTCGATAGAAAAACTGTGATTTCTTAAGGACAGTTCGACTGAGAGAGCAACGCAACCAGCAATCACTGTTTCTTAGGCAGCAACTGTTGCCCGAGCAACAGCAGGCAAGTCCTCTCAGGAATCGTCGGCAAGAGGGGCGGAAAGTCGCTCTTCAGGATGTCACCTATAGTGAATATTTTGCAACCTGAAAGAGACCCAGGATCGAAGCTCATCTGTGCTTGAGAAACCAGGTGACGCCTGCTCCACGTACCCGCTTCCCGACTCCTTTCCTCACAAGAAGTATACAAGTTAGAGGAAAGGAGCAGCCGCCGGCAGAAGATCTTGGCTTCAAGCAGAAGAGCCATGATTGCCTGCTTGCCGCAAGGCAGGATAAGAACATACCCGCTTTGCCATAGTACTAGCCAATCCCCGAAAAAAGATGGTAGGGTGAGGTTGATTTTTTCGCACGGCTCACACATGAGTTCATTGCTTATGGGCTCAGATGGCAAGAAGTTCGGTGACCTTCTGCGCCACCCTAGCTCAGTTGGCAGAGCAACTGATTCGTAAACCTTGACGGCGCAGATGACAAACTGCGAGTGACGACGGGAAGTTAGCGCTAACTTCCCGTCTTTCTTTGTGAAACTCGTTTTCTTCTCTTCTTTCTTAAACCTCCCCATTTTTCTCATTCGTCCTTATTTCTCGCATTTCGTGCACACATGGCAGCCAAGGAACAGTTCGCTAAAACACGACGAGAGAGGCCTGGGCTGGGTTAAGAATTCATTCTAAGCAGGCATTGCTAGGATTGCTACCGAAGAGTCAGGATGATGTGAGACCGCCCCAGTGGGCAAGGAGATACTCAGCCGAACGCAGGGCCAACGCGTAAATGGAGAACGTCGGATTGACTGCGCCTCCGGTCGGAAATAGGCTTGACCCGGCGATAAAAAGATTACCGGCGTCGTGTGTTTGGCCATAACTGTTGGTAACTGACATTCGCGCGTCACGCCCCATGATTACGCCACCCATGAGGTGCATGCGGGCACGGGTACTAACCCACACATCGTACGCTCCGGCAGCCCTGAAAATGGTCTGTCCCTCTTTGATACCAGCTTCGAAACACTTGATGGCGTCCGGTCCGAAGGCATGGGTGATGCGCGCCAGCGGAAAACCATACGGGTCTTTCTTCTCGCTCAACGCCAATCGGTCATCCGAACTGGGTAATTTTTCGCCGACAAAGGTCATCGTGGCCAGGTGCTGGCTCGCCGTGGCGAGAAATTCATGTAGCGCATTACCAAAAAGTTCGGGGCGGGAGTTGGCAATCCCTAACAAGTCATTCGGTTTGAGCGCGTTGCCGATGAGCCACTGCGAGCCACCTACGTAGCCTTTGTGGGGGTCTTTGACATAGCTCTCTTGCGATAGAAGCTGGCCGCCCGTCCGGCCCATAAAATTTTCTGTCTCCTCTTTAAAGAGGCCGAACACGTTGGCTGTGCTATGCGCCATGATATAGCGACCGACCACACCGCTGGAGTTGGCTAGGCCGTTTGGATGGCGTGCCGTTGCCGAATTGAGCAAGATGCGCGGGTTTTGTACCGTAAAAGCGGCCAACACGACGACATCCGCCTCTTGGATATGGCGTTGCCCTTTGGCGTCGTAGTATTCAACCCCGCGTGCGCGATCTCCTTTCGTGTTAGTAAGGACACGTGTGACATAGCTGTGGTGATGTATGGTGGCTCCTGCGGCAAGGGCTTGGGGCAGGTGTAAGACAAGGGGATTAGCGAGAGCACCGAGCGTACAACCCGCGTCGCACCAGCCATCATTTGCGCAGGCGGCCCGCCCGTTATAGACGACAGAGTTAATCGCCATGGGCACTGGCGCCGTACGCAACCCTAACTGGCTAAAGCCTTGGGCAATCAACTGGGCTTGGGCAAAGACCGGCAACGGCGGCATAGGATAGGGTTCACCTGCCGGTCGCCAGACTTCGGCTCGCGCATCCCCGGAAATGCCGACTTCGCGCTGAATCCGGTCGTAAAACGGACGTAATTCGTCATAAGAGATAGGCCAGTCCGAACCACGGCCGAAGCGGCTCTGCATTTCGAAGTCTTCGGGATGTAGCCGTAACCAGTTGGCGTAATGATGCACGGCTGCCCCTCCTGTGCCCCAGCCTGAATTGAAAGCTACCGACACCGGGTCTGGGCCCTCAGTTTCGGTCGGGGGACCTGCCCACTTCAGGCGGCGCGCCCAGATCTGTGAGCTGTAGAGGTTTTTGAGGGTACGCTCTGGGCCTGCTTCGAGAATCACGACCGACTTGCCACTCTGAGCCAACTTGGCTGCGAAGACACTTCCTGCGGCGCCCGACCCGACGATGACGATATCGACTTTCTCTACCCGGGTCATAGCTGTTACCACCTTTCCGGCGGCCGGATGTGCCCCATGTAAGGGAAATTGAGTTTGTCGAAGCCTTCCGGCGTCCCGTAGACTACATCAATTGCATCATTGCGAGTGACAAAGTAAAACAGCGGCGCGGGAGGTCCATTCCACCCCTGTGGGCTATTCCGCGAGAGCGCACGGACAAGTTCTTCTTGCTGCTCGCGAGAGAGCGCACGGAAGGATTGTCGGTAGCGGACGGAGCTCTGTCGCTCCAGCGAGCGCAATCCCTCGGCATAGAAAGTGGTGTATGAGTCAACGTAGTCCATGTACTTCAAGAGGAAGAGGGGATTGTCACGACGCAGTTGGTCATCCACGTAGTGCGCAATTCCTGCCTCACGAGCGCCGGGCAGTAACACCCCGCCGAGGGCTTCGAGCGTGCGGCCTTGCGCAGCACTGAGCGTGCGCAGCGCCGTGCCTCGTGCGCGTGCTTGCGCCGGACTAATCTCCCCCCACATGCTGCTGACAGTAATTGCCACCAACCCCCCACCCATCCTGAGAAGGAGATCGCGGCGAGTCAGGCTGTTGTGGATCGATTCGCGTGGAGAATCCATAATGATCACCTCATGAAAGAGTACGGTGGTGAACTGCGGCGTTCAGGTGTCACTGGCAATGATCCCGGAGGAACTCGTCATGATAGAAACCTGGGGTAATCGTTTCCTGTACCAACAACTGCGAGTAGAACGCCGGGTCGGAGTAGCTCGCCCCTAATTTCGCTTGACAGGCGTCCCGTAACTCAATGACTGCGCGTTTGCCTAGGTGGTAGGTGATCGTCTGCGTCGGCCACTTCGAGTAGCGATAGATCTCTTTTTGTGCCATGTCACAAATGGCATTTGCCTCAGGATCAGTCTGCGCGTGTGCGCAAGCGTCAGGATAGAATGAGAAGTGTGCGGTAAAGTAGTCCACTGCTTTGTCGTAGGACATTTGTTCGGTATGCAGCCCTATGTCCACCCGCACGCGCACCGCCCGGAACAGGGCAAACTGTAGGAAATAGAGATAGGTGTCCTGTGTATAGAACCCGTACAGCTGTCCCGGGGCCGGCGTGGACATCAGCGCCTCTGCGTAGTGCGTCCACCCTTCAGTCGCCATCGAGTCACCCCACATCGGCGAAGTGTCTTGCACCGCACCGAGCGTCAGCCAACGGATGTTGGCGATAGCCTGGACGTTTTCGGTCATGAACCTGTAATGCCAGTCGTGCCCGGGGACCCCTTCGTGGACTGCGATATCGGTCACTCGGTTATGAGCCATGTAACGATGGAGTACGCGAGCAAGACTATGAAAAGGCTGTCATTTATGCGGACTCTAATAATACCCCTAAACATATGGCTTGCCAACTTCTCTCTGGGGTATGGACAAGCAAGTTAGGCAAAGAATGGGATATTGAGCATCGCAACGCACTCAATGAAGACTTCGATAAAGACAAGGTGCGAGGGATGACCTTTGCGAAGTGGGCAGAGATTTATTTAGAGCGATACGCCAAACACAAGCGCACCGTGAAAGAGGATCAGCGATATCTTCGCACGCTCTCCGCCTTCTTCGGTCACCTGTTCCTGTCTCAGGTGACACGAGCGCATGTGGAAGAGTTCAAAGAAAGCCGGAAGGCTCGCCTTCTCAGCAATGGAAAGCACGTGAGTGTGGCCACCTGTAATCGTGAACTTGCCTGTCTCCGTCATATGCTCCGGCTGACAGTAGAAGAGAACCTCATCGAGTCTGCCCCGTTGGTGAAGCTGTATAGAGAGAACGGTGCGAGGGATTGGGCATTGTCAACGGAAGAATACGAACGTCTGCTTTCAGAGGCGTCTCCTCACTTGCGCCCCATTATCACGTGCGCGTATGAAACGGGAATGCGCGCCGGAGAAATCAAAAAACTGACCTGGGATAAAGTAGACGGCAAAACCGGCTTTATCCGGTTGCTCGCTGACGATACCAAGGCGAAGGAGAAGCGAGCAATCCCAATGTCTCCTGCGTTACAGCAAGTTCTTGAAGCGATCCGGGGGGAGCAACGAGAGGGGCGCATTGCTCCAATTGATGGCCGCATCTTTACGTGGAAGGGCAAACCGATGACGGAGGGATGGAAGACCGCCTTTAATGCAGCGTGCCGACGCGCGGGATTGGCAGGGTTCCACTTTCACGACTTCCGCCATACCTTTGTGACGCGCAAGGTTCGGGAAGGGTGGGATTATAAACGCATCATGGCCATCGCTGGGCATAAGACCTTCGCCGTCTTCCAGCGATACAACAATCCCACCGAAGAGGACATTAAGGCGGTGGTACTAGAAAATGCGCCGAAAAAAATGGTAGGGTGGCCTCAACTTTCCCACATGGTGCACACACGGGAAAGCAACGTTCACCATCAGCGTTGTAAGTAGCTGATACGACTCATATGCCACCCTAGCTCAGTTGGCAGAGCAACTGATTCGTAATCAGTAGGTCGTCGGTTCGACTCCGATGGGTGGCTTCAGATAAGCCCTTGAGCAATCAGGGGCTTTTTTGTTATAGCGGTTTGATCCTTGGAGTGCTGAGAGCTCCTGTATGGAGGATGCATTGTGATTACGCTGAGCCGGTATGAAGCTGGAGAAGTTATTGTCCAAGAAAACGACGTTGGAGAGACGGCCTACGTCATCGAACAAGGGCAGGTTGAAGTAAGCAAGGAACTAGACGGGCAAAAGGTCCACTTGGCTTACCTTGGGGCTGGAGAAACCTTTGGCGAGATGAGCATGATTGACGAGAAGCCCCGCAGCGCCACTGTGACAGCCGTCACTGAGACGGTAGTGAGTGAAATCGGGCGAGACGACTTTTTTAATAGCTTTCAGACCGATCCCAAAGTAGCGCTCTCCCTCTTAAAAGTGCTCTTTGAGCGTTTGCGTGAAGCACATGCCTTGATTTTGCAGCTCCAAAAAGCTGACCCTCAACACGCGCTGGTCCCGCAAGCGCCGTCAGCCGGAGTCCCGCCGCGGGGACAGCTCACGATTACGCTGGAAGGGGTAACCCCACGAGCGGCCGCCGCTTTGCCAGTCACTCCTTTTGAGATCACCCAATTCCCTTTTCGGGTCGGCAGACGGAGTTCAGATCCGCTGGTCTATAATGATTTGCTGATCCCCGACTCGGTGCCGCTGCAAATCTCCCGGCATCATCTCGCCTTTATCGTCCACGAAGGCCAGGTAGGGGTGGTGGATCGAGGGAGCACCCTGGGTTCCTGGGTCGATGGGCAACAGCTCGGTGGGCCGTCTGGCCTCTCTGGCCCCGTGTTTTTTACCGGGTCAGAAGGGCTGCTAGTGTTAGGCAGTCTGGATTCCCCCTTCAGATTTCGGGTTAACCTCCGCGCCAAGGGTTCGTGAGATTCTGCGGGAAAGGACTTTTGCTGCTCACACTGAAGTACAATTCACCACTTACCCCGCACCAGCGAACGATCGTCGTCTTAGTCGACGTCACAGCCCGCCTCACAGTCTCGGAGCGAGCTCATCAATAAATCGAGGGGGAGAACACTCTGCTCACTCGGTTGCTCTCTCCGGCATCATGCACTCTCCATCGTTGCGGCCTCACGTGAAAGAGCAAAGGAAGAGCACTTCCTCCGCACCGGGGGAACCTTCCTGAAGAGCCGGCTCTCCGAGTATTACTACCTTCTGGCCGGAGAGCGGAATCACTTTGCGCTGCTCGGTATAGAGGAACTGCGTTGGGTTGAGGAGGACTGGTATTTCAGAACAGTGGCATTAGCATATGCCACTCTCAAGAATGCCTGCAATCTGACCAGGTCGCCGGCTCTCCTGGAGAGCATCGGTCCCGTGCTGCACCGCTATTTCACCAGCATAGAGGAATACATCCCGATGCAGGTGCACTTGATCAAACTCAAATCCTCTACGCGGGACGTCGTTTCGCTAACCGGAGGGAGGGAAACAGTGGCGGACGATGTAGCTGGCGCTTTTCAACGGCGTCAGGACTGAGGGGGGCTGCACGACAGATATGGAACTGCATGCGGCTGGGGCTGCGCATGCATGGACACCACAGCTTGTGATAAAGAAAGCACGTACTGTTATCGTTGCTCAGGGGGAATCAGTTTAATTTTGGAAGAGAACTCCTCGTGGTTGGCGGTGTCGACGGGTCGGTGTTTTACCTTTTGAGAAGCCGGGTACTGTCCCAGGAAATTGTCCCCCTTCCAGTTTCTTTTCGGCCTTATTGGTCGCGCAGAAAAACCACCGCCGCAGTTTGGGCACACGTTATGAAGTACGTTTTCGACGCACTCTGCGCAAAAAGTGCATTCGAACGTACAGATCCTTGCCTGCGTGGATTCGGGCGGTAATTGTTTGTTGCAATTTTCACAGGTTGGTCGTAGTTCAAGCATAAGTTTATCTCTCTTTGCGTCGTCTGTACCTCAACTTTTCAGATCTGATCTACTGGTTCGTACCCTCACTCGGCGCCACAGTAGGTCGCCATCCTGACGGCGAGATCCAGCAACGCCTCGTCACCGCCGGCCCAGCCGATGAACGATAGACTGACCGGACATCCGGACACCGTACCGACAGGGATGGCCACCTGCGGCAGGCCGGACAGCCCCGCGAGACAGGTGAGCCTCATCACGCGCACCCGATTCGATTCGAGCAGCGCCATGTCGCCGTCGACGGCCGGTGCGATCGAAGGGGCCGTCGGCAGTGCAAGGACAGTCCCAGGCGTCGCCAGGGCCCGCATCCGCTGAGTCGCTCGCGCTTTCACGCCGCGTGCCGTTTCGGCGGCGTGATCGGTGACGGTGGCCGCGAACGCCAGGCGCTCTTTGATGCCTGGTCCCAGCGCAGGAGACGTCGTCTCGATGAAGTGTCCATAGATCCGCCAGATCTCACTGCCTTGGATAACGCGGAACGCCTCACGCCAGTCGTCGATTTCATTACCCGCCACGCGCTCGTGGATCGCCTGGGGTAGTTCCCCAGCTGCCAGCACCGCGTGCAGCAGCGCGACCGCCTCTGGGTCTGCGTTCTCGAACGCGTCATCAAGGATAATCAGCTGTGTGATCGGCGAGTCAAGGCGCGTTCCCTGCAAGAGTACTTCTCCGACCCGGCGGAACAATCCTGGGCCGATCGCGAACCAGCCGCCGACATCGAAAGACGGCGCCATCGCCATCGCGCCGGAGAGGTCGACCCGCCCGAGGGTCGGGCGGAGACCATAGAGGCCGCAGTACGCGGCGGGAATGCGCACCGAGCCACCGGTGTCGCTGCCAAGTGCGAAATCGCATATCCCAGCGGCCGTCGCCGCCGCCGATCCGCTGGAGGATCCACCCGGAAGCCGGCCCGGTGCGCGCGGATTGACCGGCGTCCCGTAGTGCGCGTTCGCGCCGCTCACGCTGTAGAAGAACTCATCGCAGACGGTCTTGCCAATAATCGTGGCGCCAGCATCAAGAATACGCTGCACTGCATTAGCGTGGGTTTCGGCCGGGCGCTGGGTGGCTAGCCATTCGGGACTCCCGCCGCCCGTACGAGTACCGATGATGTCGTACATGTCTTTGATCGCCGCGGTGAGCCCGGCGAGTGGCCCCGTCTGTGAGCCCCTGACGGGTTGCTTAAGATCGTGCGGTACGAACGCAGAGCGCAGGCGAATGGCCCGCGCCGCGGAAACGTTCCTGTTGTTCATCGCTACACCTGCTATGACGTGCTCATCATCAGCGGGACGTGCTGATTCGCTATGATAACATTTGCGTGCCTTTGCGTAATCCCTATCTTGGCGGACGGTGTTGATTTTCTCTCTCCATTCCGGACAACAGATTGCAAACGGGCCGCGAAAATACTCGCCTCACTCACACCGCGCTCCCGAGCCTTGCCAGCCGCGAGCGTCGCAAGCGTGGTTGTTCCTCACACCTTGCTGACCATACCGAGATCGCGATAAAGGGTCGATTAACGCTTTCAGAAAAAGGGAAACCCATGTGCCCGCGGCAACGCACTGCTATCGCCATACTCATCTGTGCTCTCTGGGCGAGTGTGGCCTGTCATCCGGCATATCAAGCATCGGAAACTAAGGCTCATGATAGGCCATTCACTCCACCACTCGACGTCCCCTATGTGCCCACCCCACAGGAGGTGGTGACCCACATGCTGAAGCTCGCCCAGGTGGGGCCTAATGACGTTGTTTATGATTTAGGGGCGGGTGACGGGCGTATCGTCATCACTGCAGCGCAGCAGTTTGGGGCGCGCGCCGTTGGCATTGACCTCGATCCGGTGCGCATTGAAGAAGCGCAAGCGAATGCCCAACGCGCCGGCGTGAGCGATCGCGTACAGTTTATTGAGCAGGATTTATTTACCGCCAATATCAGTGAAGCGACCGTCGTCACGCTCTTTCTGCGGCCGTCTCTGAACCTTCGGCTCCGGCCCAAGCTTTGGCGTGAACTCAAGCCCGGTACTCGGATCGTGGCCCATCTCTATGACATGGGGGACTGGAGGCCGGACAAAGTCGAGTACGTCGACCGCAGACCCGTGTATTACTGGGTTATTCCGGATGCCGCTCGCGGAGCAGCGGCAATGGGGGGAACACCGACCGCCCCCATAGCAGCACCCGGCACCACTCACTAAAAACACAGCAAAGCGGCCAGCAAGTGATACTCCTCACGACTGAATGAACGTTTATCCCCTGTCCTAGGGTGGGAGCTGGGGGTCTTCTGGAGGTGGGATCTTGGCAATTTCGCGGGCGCATTGTGATACTGAGCCCCGTTTTGCTTGAATAATTCCCGTGACAATCCTCACCTCAGCCTGTGCTTGTGAAGAGATATCCCCCGCCGCATTCGTCAACTGTTCAAACTGCTCCACATACTTCATCATTTCTGCAAAATTTTTTCCGTCCTTCTTGATCGCCGCTGCTGCTCTCATTGCCAGGACATATTGATTAAGAACTTTTCGGAAAAGAGTGATCGCGTGATTCTGCACTTGAGTTTTCTGGACTAAATATTGACATTCTGCGGTCGGATCATTGAACGCAGCAACGATAGCGCCTACGTCTTCGGCTAAAACCTCAGCCCGTAGAGAGAAGAGACTAAGAGCCACACTGATAACAGTGATCCATGATACCACCATGCCATTACTTGTATATGGACCTAAACCAGGTCACCTCGCACTCAGTACGGTGAACACTAACGAGAGCGTTGAGCCGGGCTACGCAAGACCAAAACATACCGGGCAATAGCAAGAGCATACTCACAAGCGCCACCGGCCCCATCCTAAGACTTTGCCACCGATCTCTGCGGCATATCAGGCCGATATATCTATTGGATATTGCATACAACAAGACGAGCTTGCTTGGTCGCGTCGGCGAGAGGAAGGCGAAGGAAGAACTGTACACGATTTCTGCTAGTTAGTGCGGTTCGCACGCTCCGCCTCGGCAGTAAACGCCGATGGCACGGAATCTGCTCCGGTATCTATCTCAGAAACACGATCACGCAACAAGAAAGGAGCCCGTCCATGATGACATCAAGCCACACCCGTAGTACGAAATTTCGCATGACTCTCCTGGCTCTCTTGACCGCCACTGCGCTGCTAACGCCCCCATACGCCAGGGCAGCCGAGCGCGACGGAACCGTAATCTTCTTCTCCATGGAAGATCTCCGCCAGGTATTGGCTCATCCCTCGCTCTCTACGCTGACCTCGCTCTTCTCATCTTCGCAGCCCTCGCCTAGCTTCGCGTGGCGCGAGGAATCCGGAACGATGGAACAGTATGGTCCTCTGGAACGGAACGCCGGCTATGGCAACGGGCTAGGGGTTGATGGATACCGCCTCCCCGGGACTCGCCCTCTGTGGGGTTATTAAACAACTATGAGATTCCTGACGAACAAGGAGGAGCTGGTATGGAACTGTTCGATGTTGTGTTTTCGGTCGGTATGTTACTCGTGGCCTACGGATTACTTTTTACTGTCACTCGGTGAGGCAGTGTCTTCATCGGGGAGAGCACTTCCACCTAAGGCCAGTCTTATTCGCTTTCAGGCCATAATCCTGAGTTCCCATTAATATTTGAGCTGGAGAAAAGACAGGGGAGCTATTCCGGTAAGAGACTATCAGGCAGAATGCCGTCCGACTCGGATGGGTGACGTCTGCTGAAGGGCACAGCTTGTTGGTCACGAGGACGAAAACTGCGATGAAGCATCAACTCACTCTCTTTTCCCGGAGTGCAGGTTGAACGCTCCCTCCACGCCACCTTCATCCTCGCCTAGTTTCTCCTCGCGCCTGATGCGGCTGCCATTTTTCTATGGCTGGGTGGTGGTCGCCGTGGCATTTGTCACCATGGGGGTCGGCGTCAATACGCGCACTGCGTTTTCTTTGTTATTTCCTCCTATCTTGGCAGAGTTCGGTTGGGACCGGGGCAGAACGGCAGCGGCATTCTCTGTCGGTTTCATCGCGGCAACGGTTTACGCACCTGTGATCGGCGTGCTGATGGACCGTTTCGGACCGCGTGTGGTAATCCCGCTCGGCGCCATTCTCGTTAGCGTGGGAATGATCTCGGCCACCTTCATCTCGCAACCGTGGCATCTTGACCTGACGCTGGGAGTCTTGGTCGGCGGCGGCACGATCTTTTTGAGCTATATGGGTCACTCGCTGTTTCTGCCCTACTGGTTTGCCCGCCGGCGGGGACTAGCCCTCGGCATTGCTTTCGCAGGTGTAGGAGTAGGATCGATGATCCTCTTTCCTTGGCTCCAAGGGTTAATTAGCCGGGTGGGATGGCGAGAGACCTGCTGGGTGATGGCTATTTTGTTGTTGGTAATCGTGTTGCCTCCGAACATACTTCTGCAACGTCGCCGTCCGGAAGATCTCGGGTTAAGGCCTGATGGAGAAAACCCCTCAGCGTTGCCACTCCAGGGCCAGACGCACGCGGACAATGTGGTCGATCACGCCTGGGCGACAATTGACTGGACGCTCGCCCGGGCACTGAAGACGACTCGTTTCTGGTGGTTCTTTTTAGCTTCCGCGACGAGTTTGTACGCCTGGTATGCCGTGCAAGTTCATCAGACCAAATACCTAGGCGAAGTCGGCTTTTCTCCTGAAGTCGCGGCCTATGCGCTTGGCTTAGTGGGTCTCACTGGTAGTGTCGGCCAAATTATCTTGGGTCACCTCTCAGACCGGATTGGGCGTGAATGGGTTTGGACTATCAGCGCTTTAGGTTTCGCTTTGTGTTACGTCATACTCTTAACCATGCAGAGCCATCCTTCACCGGTGTTACTGTATCTCATGATCGCCACGCAAGGGTTGTTAGGGTACGGTATGGCCTCGGTGTACAGCGCTATACCGCTGGAACTTTTTCAGGGCAAACAATACGGTGCGATTGCCGGAATGCTTAGCGTGGCATCGAGTCTTGGCGCGGGATTGGGGCCGTGGGTAACCGGCGTGCTCTATGATCGGATGGGAAGTTACACGCCATCCTTCTATTTGGGCATCGGGCTGAGTTTGGTATCGATCGTTTGTGTGTGGTTGGCGGCCCCGCGTAAAGTGCGGATGGTCGCAGGTCAGGTTGCGCGTCTGCAGGCGCAGCGGCTCAATCAGGGCCAAAAGCAGACGGCTTGAACGATTGGCAGTCCTCCCTGTTGCACCCCGAGAGCAGACTCGCTATTTCGCAATAAGCCGTTGCTGGCGAGAAGAGAGGGGGAACAAGGAGAAGCTTAGCGTTCCTTTCTCTGAAGTTGTTTGAGCTGCGAAGCTGTGCCATCTCGATAGCCGCGAAGAGGTTCAGAGTACGCTATGAAAGCGCGTAAACGCAAAGAACTTGGACAGTACATCGTCGCGGACCCAGAAATTTGCGGAGGTCAATTGACGTTCAAAGGCACGCGTATCTTTGTCAAAGATGTGCTCGCAATGCTCACCAAAGGCTATAGCTGGGATCGCATTTCTTCCGAATTCGACGGTAGACTGAGTCATGCCGCCATCGCCGAAGCTATTGCCTTAGCTTCTGACGCTCTGATTGAAAAGGCCGAGAAGCGGCGGCATGCGGCGTGAATGTCCTCGACGAAAACATTGTCGCTACGCAACGTGAATTACTGCGGTCCTGGAAAGTCCATTTCCGGCGTATCGGTGGAGAGGTTGGGCGAGCGGGGATGAAAGATCGCAGTGAAATTATTCCGCTCCTGCATACTTTACGTCGGCCTACCTTCTTCACCCGCGATCACGACTTTTACAAGCCTGATCTGTGTCATCCTGAATACTGCCTTGTCTTTCTTGATGTCGCCTTCGACGAAGCTGCTGAATTCACCCGCCACTTCTTACGACACACCGCCTTTCGCACGCAGGCACAGCGCATGGGGAAAGTTGTTCGCGTTCACCAGAGTGGAGTGAGCTATCGGCAAGCGAACGTAAGAAAGGCGTATGTTATCAGCTGGTGACTAGGAAAAGCAGTCTATCAGTGGCTGCAAGCCCATAGCGGTGCAGAAAAGGAATAGCCAGATCAGTCAGTAACTTGAGCGCATTGACTTGTTCTTCTAAAGAGAATTCCTGCTCAATCAAATGAAGGATGTAATCGAGCATACCCTTGTAGTCTGCATCGCGAAACCAATACCAGCCAGGCTTTGTCGAATACTGATCGGTCAAAATCGTCCGGAAAAGTAAATTGGCCTCAGACTGGAGTGGGTCAATCAGAGTTTTATCCCGATCTAATAAGTTAATCTCGTGGGTGGATAATACCTCTGTGCTGAAGCGAGTCGTAATCGTTGCTTTCAGAGCAAGAAAAATCCGGATGACGGACGCTCTTGGTAGGGATTCAAGGGTTTCGGTGTAAGTATTCAGCTCTCTGCTTGCAACGCCCCGATTCAGCTCCGTTATGGCCTCAACCAGTTGTGATGGCAACTCATTGCTTTGGGTACCCTCAGGGGCTTCCTGTGGCCCAGCACTGGCTGCTGGCGAAGTCAAGGTATCACTTGGTGAAGGTCTGCGTAATTCCTCCTTCTCTTTACGAATAAGATTTCCTATGTATTCCATAAGCCAGGAGCGGAGTTGTTGAGCCCAGTCATCCTGATCGATAAATTCTTTGAAAAGTACCTTACGGGACGCTTCCTGAGCCTGACGAAAGGCAATTACTTGCTTGAGTTGTTCCCCAGGATCTTGAAGTCGAGTCGGATCCACTTTCTTGAAGGCAAGCCATATGTCAGGCTCGTCGTTTTAACTCGACGATTTTGAGCCCTCTCAAATTCCTCTTCAAAACCCGATGAGTATTGGTCTCCGGGAAGCGCACCCCATCGTTCCCAAAGCATACCAATAAACAACTGGCATTTATCCAGGTCATGGTTGATTTGTTCTTGTGGACGGCCGTAGCCGGGGAGCGTGTCCTCCCAACCAAGAAGGTCGATGGAGACGTTTAGTGTTCGACAAAACGACTTATTGATCTCATCAACGACTTCATGCGTGACTCTACGTTCAGTCTCCAAGTCACCAGGCGAAGCAAGGAAAATGGTAAGAGTTTTTTTCTGGCGAAGTTCTACCATAAATGCGTTGAGTTGGACTGAGCACGAGGGTGCATATTAATATAGAAAGCAAATGATCACTAAAAGCGCTCAGCACCTTATCATTTTCACTAAAAAGAGTAACGTAGCCTAGCTGGAGTGCAGCGCAATCAAGAACCTATTTCTCAAACTCTCTGCTGCGATCTTTCATCTCTGCTTCTCCCCAGTCGGGACTTTCACCCATCCCAAATGGCAATAGGATCAGTTGTAGCCCTCTCTTTCTTTTGACAGTGTAGGAGTGGTAGATGAGGATTGCCTTCTACACTTTTGCAAGGAGCAATGTGATGGCGTATCAACAAATTTCTCTTGACCAGGTGACAATAGTAGCCACGGGCTTTAAGGGTCCTGAAGGCGTCACAGTTGATCGTGAAGGTAATGTGTACGGCGGTGGAACTGATGGCGTAATTCGTAAGCTCTCCCCAGATGGCAAGGTTACAGAATTTGCCCGGACCGGCGGCCGTCCAGCAGGTATGGCGCTCGATCGACAAGGAAATCTCTTCGTGTGCGATGTCGGCAAGGCAGCAGTTCTCAAAGTCACTGCGAGTGGTACGGTCAGTGTATTCGCGAATCAGGTCGGTAGTCTGCGGCTGACTTTGCCGAATTTTCCGGTCTTTGATGCCGAAGGGAATCTGTATGTGTCTAATTCTACTGACTACGTGCTCTCCAGCATCGAGGAAGTGATGGCCGAGGTTCGCAATCCCGTCCCCAAAGGCGCGCTTGTCCGTTTGCGACCTGACGGGCGAGGAGAAGTGGTTGCCACGGGATTGTACTTTGCCAACGGCACGGCCATCGATCCCCAAGAGGAGGCCGTCTACGTACTGCAATCGACGCAAAACAACTGTGTCCGAGTTGCTATGCGCAAAGACGGGACGCACGGAAAACCCGAGGTGTTCGGCGAAAATTTAGGCGGCCTGCCGGACGGGATGGCATTCGACACAGAAGGCTATATGATCGTGACGCTGCCCATGATTAACCGTCTGGTGGTCCTCAACCCACAAGGGAAATTATCGGTCCTGCTTGATGATCCAGAAGGTAAAAAAACACAGGGGCCAACAAACTGTGCTTTTGGCGGTCCGCAGTTTGATGACTTGTATATCGCGCATCTTGAGGCGGACCACATCGCTAAAGTGCATATAGGACGGAAAGGACATCCTCTTTACGACCGTCGGTGACAATCCCTTAAGAGACTGTAGAGCCAAGTAGATCAGGAGCCTGGGGGCTGTTGAGGAAACTTGGGCAGCTCTGGGTTCATGTAATCCCACGGCTGTGCACTCGCCGTCCAGATATCTACCATCGGGCTACACCAACTCGGATCATCTACACTGCCGACCTTGATGGCAAGCACCTCGGGGTGAACAGTATTACCGGCAAACAGCGGTGAGCCACACTCGGCACAGAACCCCCTTCGAACCGTGCTGCCGCTGTCAGCTTTGCTCACGTAGTGCTTCGGTTCACCCTTGAGCAGCGTAAGCGAGGCGTCAAGCACGACCACGGCCGAGGCATACGTGCCGCCACTCGCGCGCTGACAGTCCCGGCAGTGACAATTGACGATGACGAGAGGGTCGGCGGAACATTCGTAGCGAATTGCGCCACAGGCACAGCCACCGGAGAACGGAGCAGGCATAGAGGAACTCTTCTTTCTTTTCCACCGTTATGTGTTGCGTGTGCCGATCGCGCCACAGCCACGAAGTTGTTCTAGCTCCGCCGCGCTAAAGCCCCACGCGCGTAACGCCTCTTCAGTGTGTTCTCCTGGATTGGCGGGTGGCCGCTGGACCGCGCTGGGCGTGCGGCTGAAGCGCGGCGCCGGCGCTGGCTGTACTACTCCATCCACCTCCACAAAAGTTCCACGCTGGCGGTTATGCGGGTGAGTCGGAGCCTCCTGCATACTCAGGACCGGCGCGAAGCACACCTCGCTCCCTTCCATCAGTCGGCACCATTCCTCGCGGGTCTTGGAGCGGAAAATGGCTGCCACCCGCTCCTTCAACGTAGGCCATGACGCTTTGTCGTTCTGGCGCGGTAGCTCCTGGTTCTCCAGTCCGGCCAGCCGTAATAACTCAGCGTAGAACTTGGGCTCGATCGAACCAATCGAAACGTATTTGCCGTCGCGAGTCTCATACACGTCATAGTAATGAGCCCCGGTATCCAGGATGTTTTCTCCCCGCTGGTCCGTCCACCGACCAGCCGCGCGCAACCCATAAATAGCCGCCATTAACGACGAGGCTCCATCAATCATCGCGACGTCGATCACTTGCCCCTTGCCAGACTTCTGCCCCTCCAACAGAGCGGCGACTACGCCTAACGCGAGATACACGCCGCCGCCACCGAAATCCCCCACCAGATTCAATGGCGGGACCGGCGCTTCGCCTTTCCGTCCGATCGAGTGCAGTGCCCCGGTCAAGGCAATGTAGTTGATGTCGTGGCCGGCCGCGTGAGCGAGCGGTCCGTCCTGTCCCCAGCCGGTCATGCGCCCGTAGACCAAGCGAGGATTGCGTGCCATACATGGCTCCGGTCCCAGGCCCAGGCGCTCCATCACTCCAGGGCGGAAACCCTCGATCAATGCGTCGGCACGCTGGATCAGCTTAAGTGCGACCTCAGTGCCTTCTTTACGCTTCAAGTCAATCGCCACCGAACGGCGGCCACGGTTCAGCACGCTGTACTTCGCATCGGTCGGTATCCCCAGGTTGGCGTCCTCGGCCCGATCGATCCGCAGGACTTCTGCTCCCATGTCCGAGAGCAACATCGCGCACATAGGCGCAGGGCCGATACCCGCGAATTCGATGATTTTGTAACCTGATAGCGTTCCCATAGTTTTTGCCTCCCGTATAGTAAGATTTTACCTAGCGGTCATTACCGCAATAGAGAAGAGTGTCTATAAGGACTTCGGTATTGGGAAATCGGTATTGGGAAAAATGATGCCACAGTTTGGTCACAGTCTGGATCATACCGTACCGGTCTAGCAAGTCCGTAGGCTATTACATAAATAAATCAGATAAACAATACGTGGAGGGGTTTATGCAGTATACAAAGCTTGGCAATACCGGAATCACCGTGTCGCGCATCTGCATGGGATGCATGAGCTACGGCGATGGCAAATGGCGCGAGTGGACAATTGGTGCCGACGATGCGCGGGAGCACTTCGCTGTCGCCCTCGAAGCCGGGATCAATTTCTTTGATACAGCCGATGTCTACTCGATCGGCGTCAGTGAGGAAATCACCGGCCGTTGGCTCGGCGAGATGGCCGCGCGTGACGATATTATCGTCGCGACCAAGGTTCACGGTGCGATGGGGTCTGGACCGAACCGCCGCGGCCTCAGCCGCAAACATATCCTCGAAGCTTGCGAGAATTCACTGCGCCGGCTCAAGATGGACTATATTGACCTCTACCAGATTCACCGTTGGGACTACACGACGCCGATCGAGGAAACGTTGGAAGCCCTCGACTCCCTCGTGCGCGCCGGCAAGGTGCGCTATCTCGGCGCGAGCAGCATGGCGGCGTGGCAGTTCTCCAAGGCTCTGTATCTCGCCAAAGAGCACGGTTGGCATCGGTTCGTATCGATGCAGAACCACTACAATCTCATTTATCGCGAGGAAGAACGCGAGATGATCCCGCTGTGCATTGACCAGGGTGTCGCCCTGATTCCATGGAGCCCGTTGGCACGCGGCCTTCTGGAAGGGAATCGGACACGCGAGCCCGGATCAGGGCCGACCAAGCGCGCGCAGACAGATCAAATCGCGCGAAACCTTTATTTCCATGACAACGATTACGAGGTCGCCGTCGCGGTACAAAAGATCGCCAAGGAACGGGGAGTGACGCCGACCCAGCTTGCGTGCGCCTGGGTATTGCAAGCGCCGGGTGTGACCGCGCCCATCGTCGGCGCCACTAAGACTCACCATCTCAAGGAAATCTTCGCCACCGTCGACATCAAACTTACCGCCGAGGAAATAGCGGCAATGGAGAAGCCCTACCGGCCTCACCCCATCCGCGGTCATGAACAGCCTGAGCCAAGAAAGATGGTGAAGTGAAGAACAAGCGTATAGCGAATTGCAATAATGGTAGGGCGCGTGGTACGCGCCATTGGTCGGCGCGCAGGGCGCGCCCTACGATCGATTCACCAGCGCTTTTCCTGTGACTCTACTGAGAGGACGCCCTCTCAGGGAAAGACGCAGGGACGGACCGACCAGTAATACGACACCCCCTCGCAGATGATCTCTTGGGGAGCTGCTCCTTTATCCAGGGTGGCTTCGATTTCGACTGACACCGCCGACGGGATTTCTTTGGGGTGCAGTAATCGTCCGTCCACCATCACGTCGATGATAATGTCTTCGACAGTACCTTCCATCTCACAATCCTCTCTTCACCACATCTTCAACCACCGTGCCTTTGAAGAAATCGGGATTGGTGGACGTCCAGAACCTCACCGGATTGGCAAAGACGAGATCGCGGAAATCTGCCTCAGTGATCAGCCCATCTTCGACCAGTTCATGCGCTTCCTCTGCCGCCTCCATCATATCGGGGACGTCCCAATGCCCCAGGTCGGAGCCGTAGAGCGCGTGCAGTTTCGATCCTGAGGGAGAGATCTTCGTGTCAAAGGCGAGCGCATTGAGCGGATCATCGCCCTCGCACCCGAAATAAAATTGGTGCGTGAAGATATGAGTAATTTCCTCGGGACTGGTGATCCCACTCGGCGCCCATTCGTCGAGCAACGCGGGATCTTCACCCCGTGACATGGTGCGCTGGTAGACGGTGAGCACCTCGGCGGCGCGATTTGCCAGCAGCCTATCGCCGTATCGACGACAGAGGTCATGAAAGACGTCCTGGTCAATCAAGGCCGGGTTGTAGCGCTGGACCGCTTCCCAATTCCGTTTTTCCCAGTGCGAGACCAGGTCACAGTGGAGCGTCTGCCCCCAGGCGACACCGCCCTCCATAAAAGCGAAAGTCAATTGCGGAAAGCGCTTGGGGACACCACCCATAAACAGCCCACGGCAGACGGCATCGGCACTCGCAGCAAAGTTGCCGAGATGATTGTGAATGTAGTTCGAAGGGGTGGCCCTACTGCCCCAGCTGTAACCTACCGAGTGAAAGGTTGGTGAAACCTTCAGCTCAACGCACTTGGCCCAAACCGGATCGTAATCGTATTCGCTATCGAGGCCGTAGGTATCGAGCCAATACGTGTAGCGAGCGGCCTCCGGGGAGATGCGGACAGCGGCCTTAATCGGTCGGCGCACGTAACTGGCCATCATGACCGCGCGTAACCCGAGCTTGCGCACGGCGAATTCGAGTTCTTCGATTGCCTCACTCGGTGTATGCATCGCAATCGTCGCGACCGGGAGCAAACGGTCGGTGTAGCCAGCAAACATGTCGCTCTTCATTTTATTCAGTGCACGCACGGCCGCGCGCCGAACTTCTTCGTCCGCGATCTGCACGATGATCAGCCCAAGGGTCGGGTAGACGACCGAAAGGTCCAGCCCCATCTCGTCCATGCGTTCATGGAAGAGTTTGGGAAATAACGCGGTGGCGAGATCGCGGGTATTGCGCGCCGGGGTTGCCCACCAAGTCGGACGCATGCTCCGCGACTCGTGACGCTCTTGGGGCGAAAGCGTTCCCCAGCTTGCGCCGAGAATTCCGTCAAAGGTGACTTTGGCGAACGCATCTACCGCTTTGGAGCCGCCTTCAGCGCTGAGGTAGTCAGAGAAGAGTGGGCCAGCTTCGAACTGATGGCCGTCAGAATCAATGATCGGATGATTGAGGCGGGAGCGAATGACCGCAGACTTCGATAGGTTACTGGACTGCATAGCTTCACCTCCTGCGTAAGCTTACGGCGTAACGCTTACGGATCTAACGCTCAGATTCCGTAGGGCGTGTTCTACGCGCCGTTGCCACGCCGCGGTTTGGCGCGCTTCGCACGTCCCACGTGAGAGCTGTTATTCCCGAATGCAAGTGTCTTACTTCCTCTCCCGAATTTCCTTCAAGATCGGCTCGACAAAAGTCAGACAGCGCTCGGGATCTTCACTCATGGGGAAGTGGCCCAAGCCGGTCATGGTCTGATATTTCGCGCCCTTGATGCGTCGTGCCAACTCCGCCGACATCTCCGGTGGACTCGCCCAATCATATTCACCAGTAAGGAGATACACGGCAACTTTGGTAGTGTCGATCTGTTCGGCGGTCTGGGTTAGATCATGATCTACTGAATAATAATAGAGATCGCCTTTGAAGACCGGTGGCGCACCCTGGCTGTACACCCAACAGGTTTCACGCCTGTATTTCTCAGGGCTCGTGGGCGACATGATGCCAAACATGGCGCTCGACTTAAACTCGTTGCTGATGCGGGGATGATACCACGCATCGCGAAAGCCGCCAGGAGTCGCCAGCGCGGCTTCGAGGCCGATCACCGCACGAAACTCGTTAGGGTAATGCAACGCCAGATCCGTCGCCAGGTGCCCACCGATAGAACTCCCCATATACACCGGCCGCTCGAGCCCCAATTCGCGGCTTAACGTCACCGGTACTTTCATAAAAAAGTCTTTGGTCAACTTGTACTCTTCCTTCCACCATTCTTTTTCCGTTGGTGGTACCGACTTCCCATGATAGGGGAGATCGTACGCGATCATGCGAAAGTGTTGCGCGAGACGCTCATTGGCCAGAAAATGCCGCCACTGTCGCCCGTCTGCGCCTGCCGTGTGTTGCATCAACAAAGGAATACCAGAGCCGTTCTCCTCGAAGTACAGCCGGTACTCGACGTTGTCGATGGTCAAGTAGATATATCGTCCAGTAGTCTTCTCCAAGCGCGCCATCGGGGATCCTCCGTCCTGGTTAGTGCGTGAGTGCACGCATAATATCGAACAAGCGACGAACCGCCGGGTAGTAGGCGTAAAAGCTTTCCATATCCCCGCCGACTTTGAAGCCGTGATAAGCCGTCGCTCCCCACAGGTCTACATAGAAAGGTTTGGGGATCCGCTCGAGGAATTTCTGCCATTCTCCTGCTGGTGCAGAAACAACGATATTCGCCGGCGTCAGCAGGCTAAACGCGTGCTCTCCGGACACCACTTCAGTGATTTGCCCTTTTTCGATGCGAATGAGTAAAGGCACATCGCCCATATCCAATCGCAACGTAGAGTTCCAGAACCGCGCGGTAATGCGGAATTCTGGGTCACTGTTCGCCGCCGCCGGTAATGTATCAAAGGTCATACTCATGGTTCTTGATCCCTCCTTCTCGGCAGTCCAGGCACTGCGGGTCGCACTCTTCTTATTCCTTAGCTCAGACTTTAAAGTCAAGCCACGGCTTTTCTCACTGGACATTTGATAGCGAGTCGGTGTAGAGACGCTTCGACGAGGCGTCTCTGCCAAAAATCGGAGTAAAGGGGGAACGTATGTTCAAAATCGGCAAGCTGTTCCATCTCACTCATGTGGTGAGCGATCTTGATGCCGCCGACCAATGGTACGATGAGATCTTTTCGGTCTGCCGCTTCTACCGGGCGTACATGAAGCCGGCAGTGCGAGAAGCCTCGCTGATCACCATTGGCGACTGCGTCATGGAACCGGTGCAATTGGCTCGCGTCCCTGGCGCGGAGCAATCGCCTATCGGTAAGTTCTATGCCCGATTCGGCCAGCGCTTTCATTCTATCGCCTGGTACGTGGAGAGCGTGGAAGACACCTTTGCCGCACTGAATCGACACAATATTCGCCTCTATGACCTGGTCGGAAAGGTTGTCACAGAGCCGCGAGGGAAGCTGGCGGTGTGGACCCATCCCAAAGACACGCATGCGCTGTTAGAGTTTGCCGCCATTGAGAAATTCACTGTCGATGCCCGCCTGCAGCCCGGCTGGTCGGCGGCTTTCTGGCGTGACCAGCATCCGCTCGGCATCGAGCGAGCCTCACACATTACCGTGCTCGTCAAAGACCTGCGAGAGGCAAAAACGTTGTACCAGGATATTCTGGGAGGAAAGCTGCTCCATGAAGGGGAGATTCCTGGGCAGAAACGGAGCGCCTTTTTCGCCGTCGGCGCAGATACCGTGATTGAGGCGGCTCAACCGCTCTCTGCGACGAGGCCCGAAGGCCGCGACCTCGAACAAGCCGGCGAAGGCATCTACTCCGTCACCTTCAAGACCAAGGATCTCCAAAAAGCGGCGGACTTCCTGCAAGCCAAGAAGCAACGCATCGAACGGCAAGGCACGGATTCGCTCGTCCTCAATAGAAATGATGCATTTGGCATGGTGATCGGCTTTACTCAACGCGAGATCTCGAACGACCGCAGATAGCGAGGGAAGAGATGCGTTTACGAGATAGAGTAGCGCTCATTACAGGTGGGAGCCGAGGGATCGGACGGGCCGTGGCTGTGGCCTTTGCGCGCGAAGGCGCTGACGTGGCCGTGGTGGGTAGCAGCGATCAACACGCCTTGACCGAGGTGGAGCGTGAGATCTCCGCGACGGGGAAAGAAGTACTCGCTCTCCGCGCTGACGTCAGTCGGAAGTCGGAAATCGAGGATCTCGTGCAGCAAGTCCTGGAGCGTTGGGGACGGATCGACATTCTTGTCAATAACGCGGGGATTCTTCACCCCAACAAACTTGAAGAGATCAGCGAAACACAGTGGAGTACGACACTGGCGGTGCACCTCACCGGTACGTTCCTCTGCACTCAGGCAGTCCTACCAGTTATGAAAGCGCGCGGTAGGGGCAAGATCATCAACGTGGCGGCGCCGTCCGCCTTGCGCGGCTCGTTTGGGGTGGCCGACTATGCCGCGGCCAAGGGTGGCATCATCGCGTTCACCCGTAACGCCGCCAGCGAATTGAAGGCGGACAACATCCAGGTCAATTGCATCTCTCCTGTCGCTGAGACGCGCATGACCGAGGCACTGATTGCGTTTCGTCGCCAACATCTGAGCGAATCGCTCGCGACGTTCGGACAAGCGAAACGCGCCGAACCGGAAGCAGTAGCGCCGGCGTTTGTGTTTTTTGCTTGCTCGGACTCAGATTATATTACTGGCCAGGTGCTAGCGGTGGATGGCGGACTCACTGCATGAGCAGTGCTGGCTAATGAAAACACGCATCGCAAGCGATGAGCAGCGGAAGGTAAGACAAGTTTAACATCATACTCGTATCTCAATCTGCGGCTGATGTCGCTTCTTGAATAAGATTTCATAGGCATCCAGGTCAATCGTGGTGGTCTTGACTGCCATGCACTGACAGTACACTTATTTTGGCCGAAGGACACGCCTGCTTCTCGATATACCTTCCAAGACGGTCCCCTCAGACACCCAGGGGTTTGCCGAGCCGGCTGACCAGCGCCTCAGCAACGAGATCATCGATGATCACCACTTCGGACGCCCCTGCACGCTGGAGCAGTGCCCCCCGCGGGCTGTTCTGGCCGGTCACGGCAATCTTGAGCTGGGGGCTGAGGGTATGGGCCATGAGCGTGATCGCCAGCACCGCGCAGACGGGCAGCGACCAGCCGGCCGAGTCCAGGCTCAATAACACGATAGATGGGCATGGGCTTTTAGTCCCCCGCTCGCACGGTCACTATCGCACTAGGCGCTCGGGTGAGGAGCATTCGTGACGCGTGCATACCCCCGCCGTTCCTTATTTATGCCAATTCAGCGAGTAGGGCTTTGGCCTCTCGCAAGTCTTTCGTGTCAAACCCTTCGGTGAACCAATTATAGATCTCAGATAACATGTGGTGAGGTTCTTTCTGCTTGCCTTGTTGCTGCCACAACCGGCTCAAGCTCATCACTGCTCGTAGCTCCAATGACTTCGCCTCCTGTCGGCGGGCAATCTCTAGCGCCCTATGAAAACATTCCTCCGCTTCAGCTTGGGTACGAGGTGTTAGGGGCTGGGAGCTGGGGACTGACAACTGAGCACTGACAACTGACGATTTTTTCTGCCCTTTGCCTTTTGCCTTTTGCTTGGCCTTGACTTGTCTTGACTCCGCACGCCGCACGCCGCACTGTTGGAGCGTGATCTCCCCTTTGAGCCGATACACCTCGGCTTCCCAAAACACCTCGAGATTGGTTGCGGTCAGCGTGAGCGCTTCGGCGACAGTGGCGAACGCTTCCTCACTCTTACCACACCGCGACAACGCCTCAGCCAGAAAAGAAAGAAAGAACGAGAGCAGGTTATGAGTGCCAGTCGCGCGATAGTCCTGCAACGTTTTCTTCAGCGCATCGATCCCCGTTTCGAGGTCTCCGTCCCGCACCGCAAGACAATCTTGCACAACCATTCCCATTACGTTGAACATCGGAGTGTCAAGCTTCGTCGCTAGACACGTGCCCTGGTTAGCATGATAGTGAGCCTCGCTAAACTCGCCGCGCAGCAGCGCCAGGATCGCTGCGTTGGTACTCGCCACAACATTGGACAATGCGTCTGCGAACTGAGAGGCGTGAGTTAGGAGATGGTGTTGCTGCTGCTTGCTTTGGTCCGGCCACCCAGCCAGCCAGAGGCCCAGGCCGAAGAGCGAGTGCACGATCACGAGGGGGTCCAAGCCTGAAGAGAAGATCAGTGACTCGTGTTCTGCGGCCGCATAGAGAGTCAACGCTTGCGTCTGATACGCACGCGCTTGGGCATATTCAGCACGGAAGGTGTGAATCGTCCCCAGTTGCATATGCAGTTGGATGGCGAGCGCCGAGGCGCGCACATGCTCAACCAAGCGCGAGTCCTCCTCCGCTATCCGCAGTGCTCCTGCACGGTCAGACCGGACAACGTATAAGCGCCCCAGTGCCACCACCGCCGAGATAAGCGTCTTCTCGTCGTTCACCTTGCGGGCCAGCTCTTGCGCTTGCTTGAGGTTCTCTTCGACTTCCTGTGCCCCCATACCGTGAACAGCGCCCAGTGCCACATGGAGAGACATCCGGATGGCGAGCTCCTGCTGGTCGCGCGCTGAGGCCTCAGGCACGTACGCAAGCAACTCTAATCCCTGCTGGCAATGAGTGATTGCCTCGCGATAGGCGCTTAACCGCAGGGCGCTGCCCGCAGCGAGCTGACGATACGTGGCACCCTTGCGATAGTCGTGTCCCTGCGTAAAGTGTCCAGCTAACCTGCTCGCGATCTCCGGAGCCCGCTCCCCGTACCCCGCTTCTAGCCGCTCCGCAATGGCTCGATGCAACTGTAGGCGTCGCCGGTTCCCCAGCCGCTGATACAGCACGTCGCGAAAGAGCGCGTGGCGGAAGCCGTACCTGGCCGTGAGAGTTCCATCGGGCCACTCTTCCAGCGTGCCGCCCTCGATCACCTGCCCCTGCTGGGCTAGCTGCTCACACGCCTCCTCGACCACTTCCAGCTCCAGCTTGCAGCCTGCCGCCACCTCGGCTGCCGTGAAGGTTAGGCCACTAACGCTCGCCACCGCGAACATCTGCTGGTCTTCCACTTCCAATGTCTCAACCTGTTTGGTGATGAGCTGTTGTAAATCCTCGGGTATGGTGTCCTCAATGGTAGCGAGGCCGCCACGCACCACCCAGTGGTCCCCTTCCTCGACCACTGCATTGTGCTGGATCAGGGAATCGACACTAGCCGTGAGAAACAGCGGATTACCGTCTGTACGCTCATACAGACGAGGCCCGAGCTCGTCCGCCGCCGCACTGTTGGCCAACCGCAGGCGGACATATTCCTTCACCTCCTCCGCACTCAACTCATTCAGGGGGACTTCCCGGCACAGCCGGTGCGCCCGTAACTCTTGCATCAGCCCACGCAAAGGATGGCCCTGCAACGGGCCACGCACCTCCATCATCACACCTACACTGCGGAACAGGTCATCGTCTGCGCGCACGCTTAGGGTTCGTCGAAGCTGCTCCACCACATGCGCCACGAGGGCAAGCTCACCGGCCTCTCCGGCCAGCGCGCCCGTACGAACTCTGAGCAACTACTGCGCGTCACCCGGGGCTGCACGTTATGGACGGCAGCGTCATGCCCGCCAACCCGGGCGTGAACCCATCGCTGATGATCACCGGGCTGGCGGAGCGGGCGATGTCGTTCTGGCCGAACAAAGGCGACGCCGATCCGCGGCCGCCGCTCGGCTCCGGCTATAACCGGCTGAAGCCAGTCATGCCGTACAAACCGATGGTCCCCGCAGGAGCCCCGGCCGAGCTGCGGCTCGACGCCAAGAAGGAGGATGTCATCCCGCCCTATCCGTACTGATGGCGCTGTGAATAGTGATGAGCTAAAAGGGAAATACTTTTCTTACGGCAAAGGCGATCAGAAAAAACCAAAGGTGATAAGGAGAACGACATGGCAGAGCAAACGCAGAAGAAGCCGAACATTCTCGTCATCTGGGGGGACGACATCGGCATCACCAACCTCAGTTGTTATAGCGACGGGTTGATGGGCTATCGTACGCCCAACATTGACCGCATCGCGCAGGAAGGCATGCGATTCACCGACTGCTACGGCGAGCAGAGCTGCACGGCCGGACGATCCTCGTTCATTACCGGCCAGCACGGATTGCGCACCGGGTTGACCAAAGTCGGTCTGCCGGCTGCTGCGGTTGGTCTCAACAAGGAAGACCCGACCATCGCCGAGCTCTTGAAGCCATTGGGATATGCGACCGCGCAGATCGGCAAGAACCACCTCGGCGACCGCAATGAATATCTGCCGACGGTCCACGGTTTCGACGAGTTCTTCGGCAACCTGTACCACCTGAATGCTGAGGAAGAGCCGGAACTGCCCGATTACCCGAACCCGAAGGATTTTCCGCACTTTCGCGAAAGGTTCGGTCCGCGCGGCGTAATGGACTGCAAGGCCACCGACACCGATGACGCGACGGTGGACCAGCGCTTCGGTAGGGTCGGCAGGCAGAACGTCCACGATACCGGCCCGCTCACAAAAAAGCGGATGGAAACGATCGACGACGACATTGCCGCCCGTTCCGCCGATTTCATCAAGCGGCAGGCCCAGGCCGGCAAGCCCTTCTTCCTCTGGGTCAACTTTACGCACATGCATTTGCGCACTCATCCAAAGCCGGAGAGCATCGGCCAATCGGGCCGCTGGCAGAGCGAATACCACGACGTGATGATCGATCACGACAAGAACGTCGGCGAGGTGCTGAAAGCGCTCGACGACGCCGGCATCACCGACAACACCTTTGTCATGTACTCGACCGACAACGGGCCGAATATGTTTACGTGGCCGGATGGTGCCATGACGCCGTTCCGCAACGAGAAGAACACCAACTGGGAAGGCGCTTTTCGTGTGCCATGCGTGGTCCGCTGGCCGGGCAAGATCAAGCCGGGTACGGTGTCGAACGAAATGGTGGCGCACCACGACTGGCTGCCGACCTTCCTTGCTATGGCCGGCGACCCGGAGATCACCGACAAGCTCTTGAAAGGGCATAAGATCGGAGACATGACTTACAAGGTCCACCTGGACGGCCATAATCTGGTGCCGTATTTGACCGGACAGGTGGCAAAGAGCCCGCGAGAGTGGTTCCTCTACTGCAACGACGACCAGCAGCTCGTCGCGCTGCGCTATGACAATTGGAAGATCGTGTTCGCGGAACAGCGGGAGCCTGGCACGCTGAAAGTGTGGTCCGAGCCCTTCGTCACCCTGCGCGTGCCAAAGATGTTCAACCTGCGCACGGATCCCTTCGAGCGCGCCGACATCACGTCGGTCACCTACTACGATTGGTTGGTCGACCACGTCTTCCTGCTGGTGCCGGCGCAGGCCTTTGTCGGGCAGTTCCTGCAAACGTTCAGGGAGTATCCGCAGCGCCAGAAGGCCGCCAGCTTTAACCTCGACGATGTGCTCCGCAAAATGCAGGAGAGCTCCCACACCTGAGTCGGCGGTAGGCACTGAGCATCAGAAAAAAAGTCGATAGGCCGCCCCCCGCTTCATGCGAAAGCCGGCAAGCGGCCTGTCGATGTCACGAACGTTAAGGACTATGGGACAAAACCTCCACCGCATGACCTAAAGGCTGAGGGTCATTGCGAGCGCAGCGAAGCAATCTTTGCCCGCAAACAGAGATTGCTTCGTCCCTTGCCGCTCCTCGCAATGACAGTCCTGCCTCCTGGGTTTTTCTCTATAGCCAGGGTTTTGTCTCACGGTCCTAAGCCAAACGCTAACGCTGGCAGCACAGCGTAGCGGTTGATTGTTATTCGATGAGCCAACAAGAAGAACAGCATTCACGATCCCGTGGGGTAGCAGCGGCAGTCCAGGACTTCTACGAACGGTATCCGTATCCCCGGCCGATCGACAGCCTTGAGAAATATCGACGGCTCGGCCAGGACCGACAGAAACGCCGGGTGGACTATCATCTCTTCTGGCCTGTAAGAGCTTATCGGGAAGACCAATCCATCCTCATTGCCGGTTGCGGGACATCCCAGGCGGCCAAGCATGCTTTGCGTTGGCCTGCGGCTCAGGTTACCGGCATCGACTTTAGCGCAACCAGCGTGCGCTGTACTGAGGAACTCAAGCGAAAGTACAACTTGGACAATCTCCAGGTCCACCAGCTCCCGATCGAGCGGGTAAACGAGTTGGAAACGAGCTTCGATCAGATTATCTGCACCGGGGTTCTCCATCATCTCGCGGATCCTGATGCGGGGCTCAGCGCTCTGCGCGGCGTACTCAAACCGGACGGTGCGATGCACCTCATGGTGTATGCGCCTTACGGGCGGGCCGGCATCTACATGCTGCAAGAGTTCTGTAGACGCATAGGTATCCACGCTACCGACGTGGAGATTCAAGATCTCATCGCTGCACTCAAGATGTTGCCACCAGGGCATCCTTTGGACAATCTGCTACGCGAGTCCCCGGATTTTCGCCAGGAGGCGGCGCTCGCCGACGCACTGCTGAACCCGCAGGACCGCAATTATTCAGTGCCGCAAGTATTCGATCGCATTGAAAAGGCAGGACTGACATTCGGCCGGTGGGTAAAACAAGCTCCCTACACCCCTCATTGTGGAGTTGTAGCAAAGATCCCGCAGGCCTCCCGGCTGAAAGAGCTTTCCATGGCGGAGCAGTATGCCGCCGTCGAACTTTTTCGCGGCACAATGGTTCGACATAGCTTGGTTGCTTATCGAGACGATAGCCCTGGAGACCCGCAACCGATCACTTTCGTCGGCGACGCCTGGCTTGACTATGTACCCCTGCGAATGCCAGACACTATCTGTGTTGAAGAGCGACTGCCGCCCGGGGCGGCGGGTGTGCTGATCAATCAGACACATGCCTACAGGGATCTGTTCATACCAATAGATTCAACCGAAAAACGTTGGTTCGCTGCCATTGATGGGAACTGTAGTATCGCCGACATAGTGGAAAAAACGTTGCCATCCTCACAAACAAAATCGCAACTCGACCTGGCACGTACCTTCTTTGAAAACCTTTGGTGGTACGATCAGGTTGTATTCGACGCGTCGCGGTGCCACGCACGAAAAGAGGAGGCCTGAGGTGTCGGAGATCCAGGAAATCTTGACCCGATTCTGGGACCAGTTGATCGCGCAACCGAGCGGGCCTCTGGCGTTTCGCTTGATCCTGCAGCCCCTCATGGTGACCATCTTGGCCATCATCGACGGAGTAAAAGATGCGCGGGCCGGCCGGCCACTTTACACGTGGACCATCTTGACCGATCCGGTCCATCGCGGAAGCTACCTTCGGGAAGGACTGAAAAGAGTCGGCAGGGTCATCGTCTTCGCACTGGTGATGGACGCGATCTATCAGTTCATGGTTTTACGCAGGTTTTACCTGGGAGAAGCGCTCGTCACCACGTTCGTGGTTGCAGTCCTTCCTTACTTGTTGATTCGCGGCCCGATCGCGCGCATCGCGCGACGCTGGAACCGGCGCGATGCGGCTTACGACAAAGCACCGTGAGCACCGGAAGCGTGAAGGGTCAGCAGGTCGTCCCGGATGTCCCCAATGTGCTAATGGAGAATGGAATGCCGGAGCACTTGAATAATTGGAGAGAAACCGAAGCGCTTCCCTATATTGGGCCAAAGTCCAATATACTGTCCCGGGGCTTTTGACTAGGAAGGGCTTATACGGTTTCCAGTTGAGAATTATCCATAAGCGTTCACCCTTCGACGGGCTCAGGGTGAACGGGGAAAACCTTTCCCAGACAAGAAAACCCGTTCGTGCTGAGCTTGTCGAAGCATGAACGGCGCTGGGAGTAATGGAGAGTGATCATAGAGAATCCGTATTAGCTAAAGGAGAGGGACGAGTGGCGAGTCACGAGAATAGGGCAGGAGGGACGAGTGAAGAGGGATAGGTTTCGGAATCCAGGTAAAAGAGGCAAAGGGAAAGTGAAGAAAAGTTCACCGTGCACGCTCGGCGCCGCGTTCTTTTTTTGTATTGCCACGACCTTTCTTGTAGCTCCGGCGTTTGCGGCCGACGCGCCCACCGGCGTGACCAATATCTTCAAGCCACTCTCCACGCCCGCCCAGGCGATTCATGAAGTCTCCCTCCTTGCTCTAGCGGTCTGCGCGGGCATCTTTTTGGTCGTCGGCGGGCTCCTCGCTTATGTCATCTTTCGGTTTCGGGAGCGGCCCGAGGATGAAGGCCACGAGCCGCCGCAAGTCTACGGCAGCAACCAGATCGAACTCGCCTGGACGGTGATCCCCATTCTCATCGTCTTTGTGCTCTTCCTGGCCACGGCGCGCACGATTTACGATGTCCAGGGCGCTGCCCCGCCCGCCGACGCGCTCAACGTCACAGTGGTCGGCCACCAGTGGTGGTGGGAAATCCGCTACCCAGGGCTCGGCATCGTGACTGCCAACGAGCTCCACGTGCCGGTGAGTGAACCGGGCAAAGCACGGCCGACCTTCCTCAAGCTCGAGTCGGCGGATGTCGCCCACAGTTTCTGGGTGCCACAACTCGCCGGCAAAACTGATCTGATTCCCAATCGGGAAAATCGGATGTGGATCGAGCCTACACAACCCGGTACCTATGTTGGAAACTGCGCGGAGTATTGCGGCACGCAGCATGCACACATGCTACTCCGCGTGATCGTGCATAGAGCCGAGGAATTCACAAAATGGGTAACCGAACAAAAACAACTTTCGGTGGATGACCCGCAGACGCGGGCCGGCCGCGATGTTTTCTTTGCCACTGCCTGTGTCAACTGTCACAGCATCAGGGGAACGCCAGCGGGTGGGACGTTTGGCCCCGACCTGACCCATCTGATGAGTCGTGAGACGTTGGGCGCGGGCACCGCGCCCAATACCGCCGAAAAACTGCGGGCCTGGTTGCGGAACCCGCAAACGATCAAAGAAGGCTGTAATATGCCCAACATGCAGTTGACGGACAATGAACTGAATCAAATAGTTGCGTACCTGGTGACCTTAAAGTAACCCAAGAGGAGCAAACATGGCCGGCTCGGACATTGCGCTATCGCCTGCGACAGAAACGTCTCTCCCCATCATGTCTCGGCTCCATGAATTAGTTGTCACGGTTGACCACAAGAAGCTCGGCTTGATGTACATCGGTTCTGCATTGTTCTTTTTCGTGGTGGCCGGTTCGATGGCTTCAGTCATCCGCATGCAGTTGGCTTTCCCGAATAACAATCTGGTTGGCCCGGGCACCTTCAACCGTCTCTTCACCATGCACGGCACATCGATGGTTTTCCTATTCGGCATGCCGCTCATCGCCGGGCTGATGAATTACCTGGTGCCGTTGATGATCGGCGCACGCGATATGGCTTTTCCCCGGCTCAACGCGTTCGGTTTCTGGATGTTTCTTTTCGGCGGGGTACTGCTTTATTCCAGCTATCTGGCGGCGCCGGGCTTGGCGGGGGCCGGTTCGGCGCCGGATGTGGGCTGGTTTGCCTATTCGCCGCTGACGGGCCAGGCCTTCTCACGCGGGCACAGCACGGACTACTGGACTCTCGGCCTGCTGGTCGCTGGTATCGGCAGCATCGTCTCCGCTATTAACGTCATCGCTACCGTCGTCAGCCTGCGATGTAAAGGCATGACCCTCATGCGCATGCCACTGTTTGTTTGGCTGATGCTCGTGGTGGCGGGGATGATCATTCTGGCGCTTCCTCCGTTGTCGGCGGCACAGATCATGCTGCTGCTCGATCGCTTCCTCGGCGCGCGGTTCTTTGACACCCAGGGGGGGGGATCGGCGGTCTTGTGGCAACACTTCTTCTGGATCTTCGGCCATCCGGAAGTGTACGTGCTGATGATCCCGGGTTTCGCCGTCGCGTCGGAGATCATCCCGGTCTTCTCGCGCAAACCGATCTTCGGGTATCCGATTATGGTCGGGGCGACGCTGATGATCGCCTTCATCGGTTTCGGGGTGTGGGCGCACCACATGTTCGCGGTCGGTATGAGCCCAACGGTTAACACCTTTTT
>Ga0187894_10000236_pt1 | contig 74543 bp, 81 predicted proteins | sample GBC1701081metaG_FD_136650 | JGI IMG/M metagenome (GOLD analysis project Ga0187894, IMG submission 136650) | White microbial mat communities from a lava cave in the Kipuka Kanohina Cave System on the Island of Hawaii, USA - GBC170108-1 metaG ... | reverse complement strand
GAACAAGAGCTGATGGGAGGAATGGCGCTGGGGGTCAATGCCATTGTCTTCGACGTGGTCAACCCTGATATCGTCTATGCCGGAACCACGAAAGGTCTCTTCCGCACCGCGACGCATGGCGAGCAGTGGGAACGAATCGGGCAGTCGCTCCCGGATTTGTTCGTGAGCAGTATCCTCCTCGATCCGGCCCAGCCGAAGACCCTCTATATAGGAGGACCCGGGGGAGTCTGGAAAAGCCCCGACAGCGGCCAGACCTGGGCTGCCATCAACAGCGGACTGAGCTCGCTGAATATTCGCGCCCTCGCGATGAGCCCGCGCGATTCTCGCCTACTCTATGCCGGTACGAACGGTAGCGGCCTCTATCGCTCTACCGACGCCGGCACGACCTGGACTCCAATCCCTCTCAAGGCCGCGCCGGCGAATACTCAGTAGCCGGCCTTCGGCGACGCCTCACCGTGTTTATACCGGCTACTGTAGGCCAGCATCTGGTCCGACAACGCCTTCCACTCCTCGACCGTCATGAGTTCTTTCATCCTGAATCGGAGCGACAGAATCTTTGAGGCCGACTGCATCCGCAGACTGTTCGCGTCGTCCAGGGCCTTGTGGAATTCCTCAGGGGTCGCCGCGTAGTTCGCATTCAACTCATAGAGCCGGCGGTGCCCCGCGCGCTCTTGCTCGCGGCTGGCCCTCAACTCTGTGACAATCTCTCCCACAATCGTTTTGACTTGCCCGGCCTTCTCCTGATCCTTGACAGTTCGATCGATCAGAGCAGCCATATCTTGTTGCCCCTTCTGCCAATAGGCATCACCTTTCACCGCACCGGACATCCCATAATGATGGTGGGACGAACAACCGGCCAAGGCGAGCACGGCGACGAGCCCAAGAAGATACCCCTGAATGCGCTTCATACAATTCTCCTTATAAAATAAACATGAATGAGATGTTGTCGCGATAACGGCGCTTCCCGTATTATCCTTGTGGCTGCCATGTCCAAACCGACTGCTCCCACAACCGATCCTACCTTAATGCTTGGAGAGGAGTTCCGCCTTCACCTCGAAACATTCTATGCTCAGCTCAAGCTGGCGCCGCCCTATGAAAGTGTCGAGAAGGCCATCCGGTCCCTCACGACCTCGGTCCACGCCTTACCACCGTCGGAACGCGCGCGTCTGACTACCGACACGACTGCGCGGTGGCAGTATTATCGCCGGGCCTTTGAATCGTCAGGGCTCAGCAAGAAACATCGCGGCATCATTGCGGGTCTCGCCCGCAACCGATCCAGCCTGAAACTCCCTGTCGAGTACGATCAGTTCCTGAGTTTGTATCTCCCCTAATTTCGTTCATTTGGTTTGTCTTGTTTATTTGGTTGAACCAGATGAACCAAACAAACCAGACAGACCTGGCTTGACTCAGGACGCCAGTCTGGCTCCTTCGAGAACCTCCCGGAGTTCTTGATACACCATCATCAGCCGGGAATTCTCTAGCCGATACGCAAAGACCACCGTAATGGCTCCGGACAGTAAAAACACAACCCCCAACCCTACAACTCCAAGCGCCAAAACCATTCCGCCGGGCGCCGTCATTTCTCCTTCGATGAACAACGAGATCACGGCCCCCACCGTACCCGCAACCACGACGACAAACCAGATACCGGTGAGAAGAGCCGAGGACCAGGGAGTGAGCTTTCGGCAGAGTACCGCGAGCGCATCGTTTTCCGGAGATAAGAAGATCAACCCTTTCAACGGCCACACTGTTCGGAAGCCCAAGGCGAATAGCCGATATTTCTGACGAATCACAATCTGGTTCAGGTCCCGGTAGAACCGGGCTGTGCCATGCGGCAACATTAAGATCCCTCCGGCATCGAACTGGTCGGCCAGCTGCCTCATGGTCGTATGCGTAAACCGATCGTACGTGCGGGCGATTCCGCATCCGTACCGGCTCGCATCCGGGGTGAGGCGCATGAAGTAGAACCAGTCTCCAAGAATGAGACCGAGACACAACGCACCGGCGAAAAAGCCCGCGAAAATCATACTAGTACCTATCCCATAGGGGCTGCGGATGAATCAAGTGATGAAACCGAGATAATCTGTTGACTCGTCACAGCGAGTTGGCTAGAGTAGCCTCCGGTGCTGTTCAGGCGGGTCCCTTCGCTCCACTATAGGTGCTCCGCCGCACAAATTTTTCCCCAAGCTGTAGTTGCGGCAGTTGGCTCATCCCTCGCTGGCCGAGGAGCGCACGTCGCCTTTAATGTGGAGTCGGAGGTGATATGGATTTAGCGAAGATCGAGCGTGTCTATACGTCTTACGCCAAGGTCTACGACAAGGTTTTCGGAAAAGTGTTCCACGAAGGGCGTCAATCGGTGATCCGGAACTTGAATGTCCAGCCTGATGAAAAAATCCTCGAAGTCGGAATCGGAACCGGCTTGGCCCTTCCGATGTACCCTCGCCATTGCCAGATCGTCGGCATCGACTTTTCTGAAGGCATGCTGGATCAAGCGAAGCAACGAGCCGCGGAGCAGCGGATGAGCCACGTACAATTGCACCGAATGGATGCCGGCGAGATGGAATTCACGGACGATAGTTTCGACACCGTCGTCGCAGCCTACGTCGTCACCGCTGTCCCAGATTACCGCAAGGTGGTCAACGAAATGATCCGTGTCTGCCGGCCCGGCGGGCGAATCATCATGCTAAATCACTTCAGCAACGACAATAAGGTCATCGCAGCCATGGAAAAAGTGCTTTCCCCCTTCACGAAACACTTAGGGTGGCGGACGGACCTGGCACTCCAGACCGTGCTGGATGGAACGCCGCTGCACGTCGCTCGCAAGCAGCATGTGAATCCGTTTCGGCTCTGGGCCTTGGTGGAATGTGTGAATGAGAAGAATGTGAACGGCAAGACACACATCAACGGCGTGAAAAACGGGAATGGCGCCGCGGCCTACACGCATCTCAACGGAACACGTCTGCCGGAGCATGTCAGCGGACAAGCGCTGGGCTAGCGAGACTCGCCTGCTTCCAGCTCAGCTTTACCCTCTACACATCAGCCCCACGTTGTTGTTCGAATGACTTCCAATTCTGCCATTCCCCACCAGGAATGATCGTATTGCCCACCAAGCACTGGCCGGAGAATCGTTGGGCGATCAAGTCCGCTAGCAGCGAGAGCACTTGACCGGCGCGGCGATCCTGCGCCCCACGAACCCGCAGCACCACACCGAATCCAGGCCCCTCAAGCGGTCCATACAACATACAGTGAACCCCTGTCGCATTCACGGCTTCCTGCATCGACGCTGGAAGCAGATCACCCTCCCACTGAATGGAAGGATGACGCCGGGGGGAGGAAGTTGTGGCTCGCCAGGTACAGGGAACACCCGCCACATCCAATTCCGCCAAGAGCCATGTGACTGTCGGCCAATCCGGCGTCCCACTTTGAAAGGTCCATTGAGCCACCTGTTCCAGCGACAAGGGTTCGAGGCTCGGCGCCGCCACTTCCTCCAGCTGCGCTTCTTCGCACACTACATAGAGTTCGCCCTGCGGATCGAACCAGAAACGGAATCGTCCATCAGTTAATTCCGCCTGGATCACCCCCAACATCGAGCAATCGGCTCCTTCCTGTTCAAACATCGAGAAGTCCGTCACGCCGGTCATTGTGAGTTTCGCGACGCGAACCATCTGGCGAATACGGTAACGGATCACGACCGTCACTGTGGTCCCCGCCGGCACCTCACGTCCAGACGCTTCATCCAATAGCCGTCGCTTTGACACCTGCACATCCGTCACATAGCCGCCGCGAAACCCGCCGGTGTGGCCCAGCAGCCAGCGCAAATCTTCGATATTCACAACATGATATTTCATAACATGACTGCTCACGCACTCCGTACGATCGTGATGGGCGATTAGAACAATGGGCGTTGCTGCTTAAGACTGTCCACTTGACGCTCCAACTCCTCTACGCGATCTTGTAGGCGGGCGTTCTCGAGTCGAAGCAGGTCCAAGCGATCCAAGAGCTGCTCTCGCTGAATCTCCGTCCATTCCAGCGTTCGTTTCAAACCCTCCAGCTCAAGCTGGATTTGCTGCTGTTGGTCAGTCGGGAATGACATGTGTCCTCCGCCCAATAGGCTGTTGAAAAAGCCCGCCGATGCCGCTGGAACCGCCATGACTTCCTCAAGCCCTGCTAGTATAAATCTTGGAAAAGCAGACGTCCATCACGACCTTCGGCAATGCGACAGCCCTTGCTGTCAATACCGCGACCGTGTATGTTTCTCACTCGATGGACTACCCGACACAAACGGTTGTTAATTTTTGTTGCCACACGAGGGCTTCCGATGCGTGCGGTCTGTCTGACACACGTTCCCTTTGAAGGACCCGGCGCCTTCGCGACGGCGCTGACTGAGCGAGGCGTGAGCCTGGAGCGTTATCTCGTCCCACAAGACGGACTGCCCAAAGATGCGGGAGATCTCTTGATCGTGATGGGTGGACCGATGTCGGTAAACGATCCTGATTCCTGGATTGCCGAAGAGACGGCATTTATTCGATCCACAATCCTGGCCGGCAAGCCTGTCATTGGCGTGTGCCTTGGCAGTCAGTTCATGGCTAAAGCGCTGGGCGCCACGGTACGTTCTGGCAAGGCGCTGGAAATCGGCATGACGCCGGTCAGGCTGACGGCTGAGGCAAAACAGGATCCTGTGTTCAGCACGCTGCGGGAGTCGTTCGAGGTCTTCGAGTGGCATGGTGAAGTATTCGATCTCCCCAAGGACTGTGCGCCTTTAGCCGGCTCTGAAATCGCCCCTCTGCAAGCCTTTCGCTATGGATCTCGCGCCTACGGACTCCTGTTCCATTTGGAGATGGAAGAAAACGGCATCGACTCATTGTGCAGCGAATGTGCCCCAGACCTCACAAAAGCACGCCTCACCCCGCACCACGTAAAAGCGGCAACACTCTCGCATCTCCCGCAACTCCATCAGATCGCCGATCGGCTTATTGGCCACCTTCTCTCTCCTCAACATTGATTGCCGCCTCATTCCTACTGTACTCTTACCATTCTTCATCGCAGGATGGTCAAAACAGCCGTCCAGCGAGGCCGCAGCGAGTGAAGGGCCGAGGCGTACCCTCTGGGGTACGTTGAGGGTCTGAACGACGCGAGAACGAAGCTGGCGGTTGTTTTCAACATCCTGCTGGAAAGGAGCCTGTTCGCATGTCTGGTTTCCCTATCGAAGTTGCCACTCGAATTAAGACCCTGCCTCCCTATCTGTTCGCCGCCATCGATACGATGAAGCAAGCCGCGATTGCGCGGGGGGTCGACATCATCAATCTCGGCATCGGTGACCCCGACCTGCCGACGCCCGCGCCGATCGTCGAAAGTCTGGGCAAGGCCGCCAAGGACCCGAAGCATCATCAGTATCCCTCGTATGAGGGTATGCTGTCGTTCCGGAAAGCCGTCGCCGACTGGTATACGCGGCGATTCAACGTGACGCTCGATCCGGCCAGTGAAGTCCTGACGTTGATCGGCTCGAAAGAAGGCATCGGGCATGTTCCACTCGCATTCGTCGATCCGGGAGACATTGTGCTCGTCCCAAGTCCCGGCTATCCGGTTTATCCCGTTGGGACCAGCTTCGCCGGAGGCGTTTCACACCTCATGCCGCTCACGAAGCAGAACGGCTTTCTGCCCGACCTGAAGTCGATCCCCAAAGATGTGGCAAAGAAGGCGAAGCTGATGTTCCTGAATTCGCCGAACAACCCGACATCGGTCATCATGAGCAAGGACTACTTTAAGCGAGTGGTGGATTTTGCCCGGGAGAACCAGATCATTGTCTGCCACGATGCAGCCTATTCAGAAATTTTCTATGACGGGAGGCCTCCTGCGAGCTTCATGGAAGTCGAAGGCGCAAAGGACGTGGGCATCGAGTTTCACTCGCTGTCGAAGACATACAACATGACTGGCTGGCGCATTGGCTTTGCCGTCGGGCACAAGCAGGTGTTGGCTGGACTGGGCAAGGTGAAGAGCAATCTCGACTCCGGCTGTTTCCAGGCTATTCAAGAGGCCGGCATTACCGCGCTCAATCTGGACGACTCTGTGACGGATGCCCTGCGCAAGATCTATCAGGAGCGGCGCGACACTCTGATCCCAGGTCTGAAACAACTCGGACTCGAAGTCGATCCTCCCCCGGCTGCCTTCTACGTTTGGGTCACGGTGCCGAAGGGATACACCTCCGCCTCCTTCACAGCTCACTTGCTTGAGAAAGCCGGAATCGTGACGACTCCGGGCAACGGCTTCGGTGCGCCCGGCGAAGGATATATCAGAATGACGGTCTGCACCTCGAAAGAACGATTGGCGGAGGCGGTGGAGCGGATTAAGAAGGCGGGATTCTAGACTGAAGCCGCGGCATCGAGACGAGTGGCTTGCTCGCAGAACGCGCACGATAAAGCGGTGCTCGCTTGGGACAAGAGCGCGTCTCGGCGCGCTCGGGGTTGGGTGGGTGAGAACGTTGCGCGCAGTCGCCCCTCACCTCGCGTACGACGCTCCCCCGTCATCCTTGGAGGGAGAATAAGAAAAAATGGGGCGCGAGATGGTGTTCATCGGGTTCGGCTCGAATGTCGGCGATCGGCTCGATTTCTGCGACCGCGCGGTGACGTTGCTGAGCCTGCTGCCGCACTCGCAACTCGTAGGGGTGTCGCTGCTTTATGAAACCGAGCCCGTCAAGGACCATGCCCAACCTGGCGATGGTTGGTTCTTGAACGGCGTTGTGCAACTTGAAACGGATGTCACGCCAAAGAGCCTCTTGGCTGTTCTGCGTGAGATCGAACGCTCGCTCGGCCGGAATGAGGAGAACCGATCAGGTCCCAGAACGATCGATTTAGACATCTTGTTCTACGGCCAACGGATCATCGACGAACCGGATCTCGTGATACCGCATCCTCGCATGCACCAGCGCCGGTTCGTCCTCATGCCGCTGAACGAACTCGAGCCGTTGTTCATACACCCGTCACTCCATCGCACAGTCAGCCAACTGCTCGCTGAGACAGGGAAACAGCCGGAGGTCCGGCTCCTATTTCCTCAGCCCTCGACTCGCTATGGGTCTCGCCCTGCTTGCAGTCCGCCTCCCGGCTCATGAAGATCTTACGCACCGTACCATCCATGGCTTCATGGAGCAAACGACTACGCCGGAAAGGCATGACCGTCGGATTTGTGCCCACGATGGGCGCGCTGCATGACGGTCATCGTTCTCTCATTCGAGCCGCGCGATTACAATGCGATGCGCTCGTCGTGAGTATTTTTGTCAATCCGACCCAGTTCGGCCAGAGCGAAGACTTATCCGCGTATCCCCGCCCGATTACCCGCGATCGTGCGCTGTGCCGGGAAGAAGGTGTGGATATCTGTTTCGAGCCCTCTGCCAGAGGCATGTATCCTGAAGGATTTCAAACAACCGTGACGGTGCCGATGCTCGCGCACCGATGGGAAGGAGCGGCTCGGCCCCATCATTTCGCCGGCGTCGCCACAGTCGTGACGAAGCTTTTTGGAATCGTGCGCCCTCATCTCGCCTTGTTTGGCCAGAAAGATTACCAACAGGCTGCGCTGGTTCGACAGCTTGTAAACGACCTCAATCTCGGTGTGACGATTCAGATACGCCGGACAGTCAGAGAGATGGACGGACTGGCCATGAGTTCACGCAACGTGTATCTCAACGCCGACGAACGTCGGATTGCTCCGTTGCTCTTTCAGGCGCTCCAGGCCGGCAGACAGAAGATGATGAGTGGAGTACACGACGGGGCTGCGATCGAGCGGATCATGAGGCAGACTGTCGAACAGGCGCCCGCTATCCATGTTGAATACCTGGCCGTCTGCGATCCGGACAGTCTGGAGCCTCTTTCAGCCATCACGGCCCGCGTGGCACTTTTGGGCGCGATCAGGATCGGACCAACCCGCTTGATCGACAATCTGCTGGTGAAAATGCCGGCTAGGCGTTGAGCGTGGGACCGAGGCCTTGACCGACTAAGAGCCCGAGGACGACCTGAGCCAGACGTCGGTAATGTTCCGGCGGAATCTCCAGGAAGCGGATCCCTGTCGATAACGGGCGAATGGAACAGACCATCGCTGTTTCTACATAAATCGCTTCCTCCTCTATCGTCGGCTTCAAGATCAACTCGATAAAGGCCCCCTTCGAGAATCCCGTCGCCTGCAGGGTGCAGCCATCCATGGAGATGTCGGTGATTCGGTTGGTCACGGCCGGTTGATTCCGGTCGAGAACCTGGGCGTCGATGGAGGTCGTCAGTCGCGTGAACTCTCGCCGATCGAATGCCTGTGTGTTGTAGCGCGCGCCGGAATTGAACGCACGAAACCGGTTTGTGCACAGCTGGCATCGAAACGGAAAGATGTTGAGATGGCTTAAGAGACGCTCGGCCCTGCTCTCTTGGTAGGTCACGCGAACGAAGGAGTTTCCACAAACTGGACAGTGCAGTTCTCTCATGAACCAGAATGGACCTTGCGCTACGCCGGTCCCTGCTCAGCCACAATCGGTTCAATGCGCGCCGGCGAATAGGTGGCCGGCTTCACCCATTTCCCATCTTCACGCTTATAGCCGCCGATCTTGCTCATATTGGAGCGATGGACTTCTCGAAAGATCGGATGCATGTCGATGCCATAGGATACTGCCGTGCCGTAGACAACATAGAGGAGATCTGCCATCTCCTTGGCAATGGACGAGAGATCTTCTGCCGCGAGAGCCTCTTTCAATTCGTCAAATTCCTCTTGAATCAGTTTGACACGCAGTTCGCGCGTCCTCCCGTCGGCGACCGTCGGGACTGGGCTCACGAGGATATCGAACGTCCGATGAAATGTTTCTACCATCGCCTGCTCGTCGGCCATCAGGAACTCCTTATTCGCCATCAAACGGCAACGCTTTGCGCGAGACCAACTCCACCGGATCCAACATAGGAATCTCTTTCTCCGACGAGACGCCGAGCTCCTTGAACCGACGGGCCGCAGGCAGAATTCTCGTTTCGAGCGACCCGATCGCTTTGTTGTAAGCCAGAACGCTCTTCCCGAGCGCCTGCCCGACATCGTTCAAATGCTCTGTCAGCACGGCCATCCGTTCGTAGAGATCCTTCCCCAACCGCCCGGCCTCCTCGGCATGTTCGGTCAAACGTTCCTGCCGCCATCCGTAGGCGACTGCCCGTAAGAGCGCCATGAGCGTCGTAGGGGTGGCAAGGACGACACTGCGAAGAAACCCGTCCTCGATGAGTCGCGGATCATGCTCCAGCGCAGCGCCAAGAAACTGTTCGCCCGGCAAGAACAGCACGACGAACTCCGGCGCCTGCGCGAACTGATTCCAATAGGCTTTCACGCTCAATTCATCCATGCGCGACCGCACTTGGGCGGCATGACGCCGCATCCCTTCGAGACGGAGCTCCTCCGTCGAAGCTTCATGCGCATCCAGATAGCCTGCCAACACGGTCTTGGCATCCACAATGATCTGCCGCCCACCCGGTAATTGGACCACCATGTCTGGACGGAGCCGGCCGCCCTCGACCGTGATAGATTCCTGCTCGAAAAAATCGCAATGCGCCACCATGCCGGCCAACTCGGCCACGCGCTTGAGCGTAATCTCCCCCCATTGGCCGCGAATGGCCGGTGCGCGGAGCGCCTTCACGAGATTGCCGGTTTCTGACTGCAGCCGTTGCTGTGACTCGGTCAGGAGCTTGAGGTGCTGATCGAGGCCTCCATATGCCGTTTGCCTCGATTGTTCCAGCTGCCGGAGTTGGTCGTCGTATCGAGACAACGAATCTTGGAGTGGCTTGACCAGACTATCGATCGCCTGTTGCCGCTGAGCGAGGTCGCCTTTGGCCTCGGATTGGAGCGTTTCGAATGAGCTCCGCGCGAGGCTCAGAAAGGCTTCGTTGTTCTGTTTGAGGGCTTCGCCGGAGAGCGCCTGGAAGGTCTCGGCCAACTCCTGCCTGGCCCGGTCCAACAGAGTCTTTTGTTCGTTGAGGTGGAGCGCGGCCTCGGCGGCTCTGGTCTCCGCGACGGCACGAGCTTGGGAAGCCTCCGAAAGATCCTGCCTGATCCGATCGAGATCGGCGCGGTCTTGCAGGGCCTGGCGGCGCAATTCTTCTGCAAGCGATTCTGACCGCTGCGCCCGTTCGCCGGCAGCCAGCAATTGTGCCTGCACGTTCGCGCGCACACGGGCCGCAACCCAAAAACCCACGATCAGCGCGCCAAGGAGAGCTCCAATGAGGACTCCCGCGCCGAAGACTGTACCGTCAATCATGGGTGATCGTCCACGTCATGCCGTCGACCCATATTCGCCAAATTGTTGGGTGCTGCGATAAGGAAAGAATGATTTTCAACAATACGTAAACGCTCTTGAAAGATCAAGACCACAAATCAACTAGAGTCATTCGTTTCTACAAAAATGCATGAGGCCTTCGTATCATTGTAGACTCGTCTCAAGCCTGCTCATTGGATAATGATCTCTCCGCGCTCTGCATCCAAGCTGATTCGATCGCCTTCTTTTAGTTTGGTGGTAATACCTGACACATTCACGACTGCCGGCAATCCATATTCGCGGGCAATGATGGCCCCATGCGAGAGTGTCCCGCCCATCTCGGCGACCAGCCCAGCCGCCACGCCAAACAACGGCGCCAGGCCGGGGTCGATGACCGACACGACGAGAATGTCGCCACGGCGGACCCCTCTCCAATCCTCCATCGATCGGACGAAGCGGACGGGCCCCACCACTTGCCCCCCACTGATGGGAACACCGCGAAAGATCCCCTCCGAAGCTATAACGGGTGATGTATCCGTACATCGGGCCATCTCGCGCCAATCCTGAATCGTGTCTGGAACATTGATCGTGGCATGACGGTCTCGCTCGGCCCGGCGAGCCTGAATCATTCCTTTCCAATCACTCGATCCTCCCGCTAACAAATCGGCGCGCGCTTCGATCGTGAGGTAGAAAATATCCTCCTGCAATGAGAGTCGCCCCCGCTCAACCAGCCATTCACCCAGGCGCAGCAGGAGACTCCTTGTCGCCGCCGAGTAGTGCATCAAATGATGCCGGTTCGCTTCCCGCAGGGCGAAGAACTGGCACAGCCGTCGATACCACCAGGAAAAGACAGCCCGCCGATGGAATCGCCATCCGAATCTGGCGTGAATCTCTGCGAGCGCCCGTTCTCTCGCCATCGCTTGGCGTCGAAGAATGTCAGACGGAGTGGCGCTGGTCGGAGCCAGGATTTGCGTCCGCAATATTGTCAGCAGCAACTCCGGCCGATCGACAAACCGAGGCGACATGACGTCCGACTCCCCGACTCCACGATGGCCATAGTCGTCGAGATACCGGTTAAAGGCATGGAGCACATCAGTTCCTTCAAGCTTGCGGCGCACCTCATCTGGGTCCCACCTCTCTGCGGTGAACAGCGAAACCACTGACAGGTCCTGCCGAACCATGTCCACTATTTCCGCCAGCCGGACAATCTGTTGCGCGCTGATCACCGCCGCCTGGCCTTGCAACGCCCCATTCAGCAAGGCTCTCCAGTCTTCGCCTAGCCAGCGGGGCAGCCGACCGCCTAATGCTTGCAGGCAATGCGCGACTCCTCCCGCGATGGCAAAGGTCAGTTCGCGCTTATCGAGCCATTGCGAGATGGCATTGAGGCGCAGAGCGATGTCTTCGCCTGAGAGAGCCCGAATCCGGTCAGCGCGATGCTCGGCGGCCATCGCTTTCATTTCCGCGAACCAGGCCGGCCCATGGAGCATAGCCTTTCTCGTCTCAGCCATCATCACGACACCGGCGCGGGCCAACGCGAACCACCCAAGCGGGCGAACCTCCGGCGGCCTGACAAGTTTTTCCCCTCCCATTTGCTCCGTCATTAAGGAGGGGTCTCCTCGCAATTGTGCGATGAGAGAATAAAACAGCGTCATATTGATGTAGGGACGCCCTTTGAAGATGCGAACCGACGAGACCTCTTCTGGAATGCGACACCCCATACGTCGATAGGGTGAAAGAATGTATCGCTCCATGAATTGTTCGAGAAACAACAGGCCCAGCGGACTCGGCAACTCCGGCAACGTCTCTTTGAAGTTGGCGCGCGACCATTCGCAATCGTCATTGGTCAGTTGACGAGATCGAGCCGGGCCGGAGATCGGGCGCGCCTGAAGCAGCCACAGACCACGCGCATCGCAGAGCCATTCAAGATCCACTGGATGGCCGAATGATTGTTCAATCTGCTTGGCCGCACGGGCCACAGCAAACAGCCGGTCATCTGATAGCACAGCGCGACCCGCAGCTTCATCCGTCAACGGCACATATTGAAGACCTTGCCCGGTCATCCGTAACGCCTGAGTCTGCCCCGCGATAGCCCGTTCACTGATTCTATCGGGGTGACCGTTCTCCGCGATCTCAACCACATATTGGTCCGGTGTCACGCTCCCATCGACGAGCCCGGCTGCAAGTCCAGCAACCGCATTGACCATCACCTGAGTCGTTCTGCCTGTAAGAGGATGGACAGAATAGGCCACGCCGGCAGCGCTCGCCTCTAACAACGGTTGGATCACGACGGCCATGGCGGGAGGCGCTCCGCTCAATCCTGACGCCGCATGATAATTCAAGACTCGCTCATCCCAAATCGACAACCATAGGTCCTTCACCGCAGAGCCGATCTCTTCCAGCGGAATACCGAGGCTTGTCCTGTACACTCCGGCAAAACTCGCATGCGCTCCATCTTCATTCGTCGCCGACGACCTCACAGCCCACAATCCGAGCGATGGCAGATCCAGCCGGCGCACCTGTTCAACGATCTGAGCTGTCAGTTCAACGATGTCGTAGTTCCGAATGATGGTGTGGCAGCGGGAAAGTATCCGCCGGCGTTCGACCCCGGAGGAATGCAGAGCTGCCTGCCACTGTTCCGCTGGAGAAAAATCCGGCACACGAAGCGCGTGATCATAGGCCTCCGTCGTGACGCAGAATCCGGAAGGAACAGAGAACCCTCCTGTAAGCAAACGCGCTAACCCAAGGGCTTTCCCCCCAACAAGGGATGGCTGCGTGCAGGCGGCCAAGGGAAGAAGGAGAGGACGATCCATTGAATGGATAGTACCTACAGCACGAGGAGGAGGTAAAGGTCATTCACGTTGGTGCCGGTGGGGCCGGTGACGATGAGCTGATCGAGATGCTTCAATGCAGGGTAGATATTGTGCTGCTTCAATGCGCCCTTGAGATCCACCGAGAGATGCTGCGCGCGCGCCATCGTATGGCCATCGACAACGGCTCCCGCCGCGTCTGTCGGACCATCGGTGCCATCGGTACCGATCGCCACCACCCACACCTTGGCTAGGCCGGCAATCTCCAGAGCAGCGGCGGCGGCGAATTCTTGCGCCCTTCCGCCTGTTCCTTTTCCTGTGACGGTCACGGTGGTCTCACCGCCAGCCACCACACAGCAAGGTCTTTGCAGCGGGTTGCACGCCCGCACAATATTCTTGGCCAGGATACCGAACCGCTGTCCCTCGTCTCGCGCCTCTCCGGTTAAGGCCGACCTATGCACAAGGGTTCGCAGGCCTGCCTCTCTGGCCGCGTGAGCGACAGTTGTGACCGCCACTAGGTTGTTCCCCACGATATGATGATGGACTCGACGAAACAGAGAAGCGCCGGGCTTCGGAGTCTCATGTGCGAATCCCTGACATCCACGGTCAAGATGCCGGCGCACTCGCTGAGGGACCGCCCGCCAGATGTGATAGCGTTTCAGGATCGCGACAGCCTCTTGATAGGTCGTAGGGTCCGGGACTGTTGGCCCTGAGGCAATGGCGCTCAGGTCGTCACCCAACACATCGGACAGAATCAGGGTCGCAATGGTGGCCTTGGTCAACTCGGCGAGACGTCCGCCTTTGATGCGCGAGAGGTGTTTCCGAACGGTATTGATTTCTCTGATACTCGCCCCGCATCGCAAGAGTTCCTGTGTCGTCCGCTGTTTGTCAGCTAAGGTCACTCCCGCGACGGGAGCAGGCAGCAAACTGGACGCGCCGCCGGACAGGAGCACGATCAAGAGGTCATGTCGACCAAGTTCTTCTGCCATGGCACAGAGCCTGGCCGCCGCCCGCTGACCAGACCGATCGGGAACGGGATGACCGGCCTCTGCCACAACAATCCGTCTCGTCGGGACAGCATGGCCGTGTTTGACCACGACGAATCCGCCCTTCAGCCAAGGTCCTAACTGCCGTTCCACTGCCTGAGCCATCGAGGCCGCGGCCTTCCCAGCCCCAAGCACGACCACACGCTCATAGCAGCGCAGATCATACCGGCGCCTGCCAATGACCAGCGCATTGCCGCTTCGTGAAATGGCGCGACCGACCGCCTTCCTGGCATCGACCGCATTCAGCCCTCGAACGATGAGTTTTCTCAAAAGTGGCCGGATGGGAGAGGAAGGAATCTGCATCACAATTACGCTAGACTAGCAGACTGCGGAAAATGGTGCTGGCCCACCGAAATTCAATGATCAGTATGTCTGGTACAACAGGCCACGATCTCGCAGGATGCTCAAAAAGTTCGTCCAGCAAGGCCGCAGCGAGTGAAGACCGAAGGCGTACCCTCTGGGGTACGTTGAGGATCTGAACGATGCGAGAACGACGCTGGCGGACTTTTTCAGCATCCTGCTAGGGAGTCTTGTCCTGTTTGAAACAACGGCTCGGGCAAGTCTGCCGAGGGACTTTCATCTGATAGGTTCCTCGTGGGAGCACATCCTTCTTGAATTCAGGATTCAGCATTTTGAGTTCCAGGAAGTAGGTCCCGAATTCTTCGGCTATCGAGGTGAGAGCTCGTTGGGAATCTTTCACGTTGACGGTAACCGTTTCAGTTTCCATCGGCACATACAGGTCTTTCTTGCTCAGCCCCAAGTACTTCTCCGGCTGCGAATAGATTTCCTTGGCGGCGATGATTCTCGGAACATAGCGCATCGTTTCTCGCGGCCCATGCATCTTCCAATAGTCGGTAATATTCTGATCCTTCAATAGCCGGCGAATTCGCTCTTCACCGGCATTGTACGACGCCATGGCCATGAACCAATCATTTTCCTTGAAATCTTTGAGATAGCGCAAATACTTGACCGCTGCCTCCGTCGACATTTCCAGATTGCGGCGTTCGTCGCGGACCGCATCGCTTTTGAGTCGATAGCGCCGACCGGTGGAAGGGATGAACTGCCACGGCCCCGATGCCTTTGCCTTTGAATAGGCGGCGGCCACACATTTACTCTCCACCAGCAACATATACTTGAGGTCGTCCGGCAATCCGGCGTCTGCCAGCTGCTTTTCTGCGGGAGGGAAACAGCGGCCGGTTCGTTTGGCGAGTATGATGCTTTCACCCTGGTCTTCTAAAAATTGATAGAACTCGTACTCGATGCGTTCACGCACCTGCCAATTATCGAGCGGAACCAGTTGGCCGGCAAAGGTCAGTTTATCGGGCAGCTTGAACGAACTGAGAAAGTGCCGCTCTCCTTCTCTCTTGATTTCCGGAAGAATGACGAGGCGATCTTCCGGCTCATTGGAGTCCTCAAGCGGATCGACCAGGATGACCTCTCGCTCCGGTTCTCCATTGGCTCCAGATCGAAGCGCACTTTCCTTTACCTCTGAGTTCTCAGATTGTGATTGTCCTCCTGCCGCAAGAGGAAACACACCTACAATCATCCACAATCCGCTGAACACCAATGCTCGTTGAAGCCACGTCGTCATGCCAACCCTACCTCCCACACGCGGTGGAGCCCCACGGCTTTATCCATCCTCCATAGCAGACTACTGCGGAGGACGGGCAGCCGTGGTCCCTGTTGCCACTTCGGCGGAATCCGCCGAAGCCTGTCCTTCTTCGCCAAGGCTACGGAGGATACCCGCTGCGCATTCCTCCACGGCTTCACAGCCGTGGCTTCCTGCGTAGGCGGGTGAACAATCCGAAGTCGAGTACGTATGCTAACAGTCAGATGAGGGACCGGCAAGCAGGATCGATTTTCGGATTCGTGCTAGACTGCGCAACTATGCGCGCGCTGACCCTCCTCAACGATCGCATCACCCACTGCACCGCCTGCTCACGACTTGTCTCCTATCGGGAGACGATCGCCGCAGAAAAGCGAAAGCAGTATGAAAGCTGGACCTACTGGGGGCGTCCGGTCCCAGGATTCGGAGATTCCCGTGCCCGCCTTTACGTGCTCGGACTGGCGCCAGCTGCTCACGGCGGCAACCGAACTGGACGAGTATTTACCGGCGATCGTAGTGGGGATTGGTTGTATGACGCCTTATATCGATTTGGCTTTGCTAACCAACCCCTCTCTCATCACCGGGACGACGGGCTGAAATTATTGGATTGCTACATTGGCGCTACGGTCCGCTGCGCGCCGCCCGATAACAAACCGGCCCCTGAAGAATTCAAGGCCTGCCAGCCCTACCTGCTGGAAGAGATCCGGTCGTTACGGAATGTTCGAGTGGTGGTCGCGCTAGGCAAGATCGCTTTCGATCATTACTTGAAAGCCTGCCGCGATGAGAAGCAGCAACTTCCTTCACCGCTTCCAAAGTTTTCCCATGGAATCGTCCAAATCCTTCCATCGGGCACGACACTGATCGGCTCATACCATCCAAGCCAGCAAAATACGTTTACGGGGAAACTCACCAGGCCAATGTTCCACCACATCTTCGCAACGGCTCGACAGCGACTTGCCGAACCGACAAGCACACGAGCCGACCAATAGGTCTTACTTCTTGTTCTGAGCCTCCCAATCCGCCAAGAACTTCTTGAGTCCGCTATCCGTCAACGGATGCTTCACCATCTGCTGAAAAATCGAAAAGGGCATTGTGCAAATATGCCCGCCAACCAGCGCAGCCTCGACAACGTGTTGGGGATGACGCACGCTGGCTACCAGCACCAGAGTTTTGTAGTCGTAGTTGCGGTAGATGGTCATGATTTGGCGAATCAGTTCCATCCCGTTTGAACTGATATCGTCAAGCCGGCCGATGAAGGGGGATACGCACCACGCGCCAGCTTTTGCCGCGAGGAGCGCCTGGGTTGGAGAAAAGCACAATGTGACGTTCACCTTGATACCCTCGGCGGCCATCCTCTTGGTGGCCTTCAACCCCTCTGCAATTAACGGCACCTTCACGACAATATTCTTATGGATCTTGGCAAGATCCTTCCCTTCCTTCACCATGGCATCGGCTTCGAGGCTGACGACTTCTGCGCTGATCGGCCCATCTACGATCTTGCAAATTTCGACGAGCATTTCCTTAAAGCTGCGTCCTTCCTTGGCGACAAGCGACGGATTTGTCGTGACTCCGTCAAGAAGTCCGAGGCTGGCTGCCTCCTGGATTTCCTTCACATTGGCGGTATCAAGAAAAAATTTCATGGGTTTGTCCTTTCATGTCGGGGTAGAAATCCCTGTAGCTGGAACGTTATCGATCATTCTTATAACGAATTCAATCTCACGACCATCTTCTTCCGGCATACGCGAGTTTGACAGGTTCCAAGCTGCCGGTTAGAATTCGGCTACTCACCGTCTCCGCATTTATCACGACCGAGGAGAGTGCACAATGCGACGATCAGCTTGGATGCTCTTATTCGGTCTAGCCCTAGCCGGCTGCGGCGGCAGCAATCCCTACCTTGAGCAGTCTCTCAAACCGGCTGAACTTCAAGGCAAGGACAAGGCCTGGTTTGAGAAGAACTGGGGAGCGCCGAGTGGGAAGGCTACGAGATTTTTTGGCGGCGAAACCTGGACCTACTATCGCATCGCCGGTGGCAAATCAGGCCCACCCCTTTTTAACTTCTCCCCTAATGAGTGCCAAATCACGCTCAAGTTCGACAAGGAAGAAAAACTGTCCGACTCTAGTTACTCGGGCTGTTAGCCTGCGAGTTTTTCCTGATACTTGTGCGCACAGGATTGACTGCAGAAGTAATAGGTTTGCCCCCCAATATCTTCCGTCACTGCTATCCCCCTTGGAACAAACACCAGGCAAACGGGATCTTGAACCATCTGATCCTTGCTGGGGGCAAGACGCTCTGGTTGCCCCTGGCCCTTGAGCCCTCGAAAGGCTCGCCGAAGAAGGAAGTACAGCACGACAAGCAGCCCAAGAATGAGAACAACTCTATACATGGTGGTGCGCTCTTCCTTATGCCACAATCCTATGGGACTGGATTACCGGTGTCAAGAACTCCACTCTCTGTTATCACTGATACACCCTTAGAATCTCTTCCATTCTTCAGGATCGAATGGCCTATCGGCATATGAGCAAAAGAGCCATCTACTCAGGCGGACCAGTACTTCAGGTGGATATGCTTCCTTTTTCCATCATGATACAGTGCCGACATGACAACTTGCGATAAATGCCGCGGGGCAATGTTACCGGAACGGGCAGTGGATCTGAACGCAGGGCTAGCGATCACAGTATTTGCGTGTTTGAACTGTGGTCGTCGGAAATCAGCGGACCAAGAACCTCGGCCCATTACCGCGAGACATTAAGCCCGCGTCATGACAGGACCGACCCCGCTCACATACGACGAGCGAAAGGCAGCTGAAGCCACCTTGGGTGGTATCCGTCTCATGCTGAGTGGACGGAGTCCGCTCAGAAGGTCTGTGCTCATCTTTCTGCTGTGACCTTTACGCGAAGAACCACGGCTCTCACTCTCACAAACAATCGGGACATCGAGAAAGTCGGCCGGTAATTCGCGGCGTGTTTCCCCTTCCCCACAGGCGTGCAATAGTCTCAGAGAGCTTCCAGCATAACGTTTCATTTCAAACCCACATCGCTGCACTGTCGGCGACGTGAACCGGGCGTCGCTTCGCTAGAATCTGCCCAGTCGTGGAGACTGTCGAGTCAGGCTCATGATGTGGAGACCGGCACAGTGAGGAGAGACTATCGGAGACTCAACACATCCATCATGTCGTACAGGCCTGGTGGCTGCCGAACCACCCACCGAGCGGCACGCAAGGCGCCTCCCGCGAAGGTGTCTCGGCTACTCGCTCGATGTGTCACTTCGATGCGTTCACCCGCTCCGCCAAAAAGAATCGTGTGGTCGCCGACAATGTCGCCGGCACGGATTGTTTGAACTCCGATCTCCCCCTTCTTCCGTTCCCCGATAAGGCCTTTTCTGGCATAGACCCCGACCTGATCCAGATCTCGATTCACAGCCTCCGCCAAGACTTCCGCGATCTTGAGAGCCGTCCCGCTCGGGGCATCTTTTTTTAGACGATGGTGGGCTTCAATCACTTCAATGTCGTAATCATCCCCCAGCGTTTTTGCCATCTCGCTGATGACCTTGTAAATCAGATTGATCCCCACGCTCATGTTGGGGGACAACACACACGGAGCGCGACACGCCAGCGATTTCAGCTCTTCGAGCTGGGAAGCGGAAAACCCCGTCGTGCCGATCACCATGGCTCGTCGATATTGAGCCGCCGTCCGTGCATGATCGAGCGTCGCTTCAGGAGAGGAGAAGTCGACGATCACTTCGCCCCTGTCGAGGAGTGAAGAGAGATTGTCAGTGATCGGAAGGCCCACACGTCCACAGCCGGCTATTTCTCCGGCATCGTCACCGACAGCATGATGGCCCTTCCCTTCAATGGCGCCGGCCAGCGTCAGAGTGGTTGAATCTTTGATCAGGACGATCAAACGACAGCCCATGCGACCGGCTGCCCCTGCGATAACGACGTTGATCATAGTATGAGTATCCGGGACACGGCCACCGGACTCTAGACGAGGCCTGCGTCCTTTAAGGCCCGGGTCAGTTGGTCCTTTGTCTCGGCCGCCATAGCACAAAGCGGCAACCGCAACTCCGGATCTATTTTCCCCATCAGGCCTAACGCAGTTTTAACCGGAATCGGATTCGTCTCGTAAAAGAGCGCGGTGAAGAGCGGCGACAATGCGAAATGAATCCGACGCGCCTCATCGATATGTCCATTCAGGAAGGCTTTGACCAATTGCGCCATCTCGGATGGGACAATGTTCGACGTGACGCTAATCACGCCTTTCCCTCCGACCGCCATCATGGGCAATGTGAGGGCATCATCGCCAGCAAGGACCGTCATCCTATCCCCACACATCTGCGCAATCTCAGAAGCCTGCTGAACTGACCCACTCCCCTCTTTGATCCCGACTATGTTCTGTAGTCCACTAAGCCTTGCGACAGTAGCCGGCAACATGTTCACGCCGGTTCGCCCGGGAATGTTATACAGAACCTGCGGAAGATCTACGGACTCAGCGATCGTTTTGTAATGCCGGTATAATCCCTCTTGCGTCGGCTTGTTGTAGTAGGGCGTAATGAGCAGAGCCCCATCGGCTCCCGCCTGCTTGGCATGTTTGGTGAGCGACACGGCCTCTACCGTGCTGTTGGAGCCGGCCCCGGCAATCACGGCGACTCGCCGATTGACCACCTCGACGGTCAATTCGACTACGCGGTGGTGTTCTTGGTGCGAGAGGGTGGCGGATTCGCCGGTCGTGCCGCAGGGCACAATCCCGCTCGTTCCGTTGGCGATTTGCCATTCTATAAGGTCGCCAAAGGCCCTCTCATCGACCTTGCCATTTCTGAACGGAGTCACAATGGCAATCAATGCGCCCGTAAACATGCTCTCTCCTCCGTCACAGAGCCACTTCCTTCAATTGAGGAATGCCGGAATCGTTTCGCCCTTCACCAAATCATCGTACGTTTCTCTAGTCTTGATGATGTGAATCTCCCCGTCTTTGACCAGGACTTCCGGTACCCGTGGTCTTGAATTGTAATTGGAAGCCATCACAAATCCATAAGCCCCCGCACTCATGACCGCCAGCATGTCGCCAGGGTTGACCTCCGGCAGTGAACGGTCCTTTGCCAGAAAATCGCCGGACTCACAGACCGGGCCCACCACATCGACCTGATGCTTCGGTCGCTGCAACACCACCTCTGACAAGGGACGAATTTCGTGATAGGCCCCATAGAGGCTCGGTCTGATGAGATCGTTCATCGCCGCATCGACGATAATAAACCGTTTCGCTTCGCCGTCCTTCCGATACAACACCTTCGTCACGAGAATGCCGGCGTTGCCAACGATGACGCGACCTGGTTCCATGATAAGGGTCACATTCAAATCCTTCAGCAGCGGGGACACGGCATCCGCCAAATCTTTCGGCAGCGGCGGCGTTTCATCCGAGTAGGTGATGCCGAGGCCACCGCCGATATTGACGTATTGGATATTGATCCCCTGAGCCTTCAAGGCTCCGACCAGCTTGACGATCTTCTTCACAGCCTCGACAAACGGCGTGACCTCCGTCAACTGTGACCCGATATGCTTATGGACCCCGACAACCTCAATGTTGGCGAGCGAAGAAGCCAAGGTGAATTCTTCGAGCGCCCGATCGGCAGCAATCCCGAATTTGCTCTTCTTGAGGCCAGTAGAAATATACGGGTGTGTTTTCGGATCGATATCGGGGTTGATTCGAAGGGCGACTCTCGCCTTAGTTCCAACGGAAGCCGCGACCTCATTCAGCGCTTGCAACTCGGCCGAAGATTCGACGTTGAACATGAGGACATCGGCCTTCAAAGCCTCGCGAATCTCCTCTGCGCTCTTGCCGACACCCGCGAAGACGATCTTTGAGGAAGGAACGCCTGCCTTGAGTGCGCGAAAGAGCTCCCCGCCGGACACAATATCCACCCCGCTCCCCTCTTTAGCCATAAGGCGGAGGATTGCGATATTGGAGTTGGCCTTCATGGCAAAGGCAATCACATGGGGCACGCTTTTAAAGGCTCCGTCGTAGGCGCGGAAATGACGAATGAGAGTCGCGTGGCTGTAGATATAGCAAGGCGTGCCGACCTCCTTGGCAATCCGGCTGACCGGCACCTGTTCGCAATAGAGTTCGCCATGTCGATATTCGAAATTATGCATCCTGCAAATCTTCATTCAGATGTTCAAGGCCCACGAGGGAAAACCCCTGCAAGGAAGCCTCGAATGCATCCTTAAATTTGCGAAAGCGGACTTTCACATTCGGAATGGCCACCTTCAGTGCGTCTGAATCCATCAATGTCTTGAGTGCGTCTGGCGTCGCCAACTTGAGGTGTTCGAAGTTCACGATGACGTCCATACGCGCCTGATTGGCCGCGTCCTTGATCCGCTTGATCAATTCCAGCGCATTCAAACGATCGAGGGTGCCATCAAGGTCCACGAACAGCGCGGCAAATTTGTCATGCCGCTTGGCCTTGATGTGGAATATCAACTGTTGCGCCGAGAGCGCATTCGGATCTAACGCCTGCTTCAGGGCATGCAGCGCGCTAGGAATCAATTGCTCCTTGTCCAACACCGGAAGCTTTGCTTGAAGATTCTTCAATACCCCCGCGAGCGGCGACAGGGACGCTTTCGGGCAGGTTCTCTTGACCAACTTTCGGAACTGCCGATTCATCTCCAACCGAGGAATGAACCGCTGGCTCGTCCCCGACAGCCGCTTCCAAATCGAAGGGATGGAATATAATTCATGATTGGCCCAATGGAAGCCATCCTGTAACTGCTCGACCGTCATCCGGCTCGGCTGGAATACCACATGCTTGCCGTCATACTTCGCCCAGTCCCTATCGAAGATACGACCGGACTTTTCAAAGCGATCGAATAACTGCGTTCCGGGAAGTGGAGTCAATACGTTAAAGTACGCCAATTCCACTTGGTTTTTCGTCAAGAAATCGACGGCCCGTTCAAACACAGTCACATCGTCGCTGTCGAACCCGAACACGATCCCGGGATTCACCATAATCCCATAATTGTGGAACATCTTGATCTCATTGGAAAACTTCAGGACCCGGTTAAAGGGCTTGTTCGTTTCATCCAATGCATCTTCATCGAGCGATTCCATACCGACGAAGACCGACACACAGCCGCTCTCTGCCGCAAGCTTGACCATCTCCTCATCATCGGCTAGAAACATCGTTGACTGGCAGCCCCATTTGAGCTTCAACGGCTTCAGTGCAGCCCAGAGCTCACGGCAATAGGCACGGTTGCTGTTGTGCAAGTCATCGACAAAAGCGACAATACTGCCGTCCTCCATGCCGACTCGAATCTTCAGCGTGGTGAGGAAAGCTTTCCACATCGGCTCATCGCGCACTCGCTCGATCAATTCACTGCGAATCCACCGCTGAACATTCCGGAGCTCCGTGATCACTTCCTTCACCGGCCGACGCCGCGTGGTCTTCCCGTTAAATGGAGACACACTGCAAAACTCGCAATCGAAATGACACCCACGCGTTGTGAAACTACACTGTCTCGTCATATAGGAGTCGGGACTCAGCAAATCGACGCGAGGGCTCCTGTAATTCTCCAGAGAAGGGAATGACGTCATCTTATATATGCGCTGCATCTTTCCCGCCTCATAATCCGCAACCAATTGCGGCCAGAGATCTTCGGCTTCTCCACAGACAATCGCATCCGCATGTTGCAACGCTTCGTCAGGGCAGTAGGTGGGATGCACCCCTCCCATGACAATCGTCTTCCCTCGCTTGCGAAATTCTGCTGCGATCTCGTAGGCGCGAGGGGCATAACAGGTAAACATGGAGAGACCAACCATGTCGCAGGGAAAGTCGAAGTCGATATCGTGAACCGCTTCGTCGACCAGACTGACTTCCCAATTCGCCGGCGTATAGGCCGCAATAGTCGGCAAACTCAGCTTGGGAAACCATACCGCGCGGCGCTCCGAAGCAGTCAACCGATAGGGGTTGTTGCGCGGATAGGGATCGACCAGCAACAGCCGCTTGCCCGGTGCTTGCTTGCCCGTTGCCGTCTGCCCGATGAGCTGACTCTGCCGCACTGGCTGGATAAGCTCCATGGATTGATTCTCCTTACCTCTATCCGGCGATTAGGCTAAGGCTGTCAATAGGTTCGTTGAGATGTTCTGATTGGCGGCATCTTTCGTTATCGCTCGCGTGGAGTATCCGCGGAGGGAAGCCCGCTGAAACATTCGAACGGGCTTCAGTATAGCGCTATCAGACTCCGGAGGTCCAGCAGATGGCGGCGTCGACCCTTACCTGGTTCCTACCGGTTGTAACGGAGGAAGGTCGATCTCCTGCCCCTGCAACAGTGGATCCGACTGTGGCTCGGCGGATTCGGCTGCCGCCGCAGCCTGACGCTGTTTCTCCTCAAGCGCCTCCAACTTCTTTTGCCGATCAATGGTCGGAGTCACACCGACACTTTCAGGAGGAAGCGGCGCCCCCACAACTCCGCAAGCCACTAACGTTCCCATCGTCACGCCCACGACGATGAATGTCGCGTTCGGCATCCGCACCTTCATGAGAACCTTCGCTCCAGTTCTTTCAGGCGTTGCTCCACTCTCGTTCGGGCTGTTCCGCCTATCTGAGACTTCCGGTCAATCGCAGCAGTGACCGTCAAGCGAGCGAACAGGCCCTTTTCAATTCGCTCGGAAAATGTCCGCAGCTCTTCGAGCGAGAAGTCCGTGAGTTCGCGGCCTTGGTCCAATGCGGCCCGCACCAATCGACCCGTGATCGCGTGCGCTTCACGAAATGGCACGTCTCTGGTCACAAGATAGTCCGCAACTTCCGTGGCCAACATTCCACCGCCCTGAACTGCCCGCTTGAGGATGTCCCTGTTCACGGTAAGCCGGCGCATCAGTTCCGTCAAAATTTTTACCGAGTCGGTGGCGGTGTCGAGTGCATCGAAGAGTGCCGGCTTATCCTCTTGTAGGTCTCGGTTATAACTCAAAGGGAGAGCCTTGAGCATCGTCAACAGATTGATCAAATGTCCATACACACGTCCGGTCTTGCCTCGAACCAGTTCCGGCACATCGGGATTTTTCTTCTGCGGCATCATGCTGCTCCCGGTGCAGAAAGCATCGGGAAGCTCGACAAATTGGAACTCCTGGGACGACCAGAGAATCAATTCTTCACTGAGCCGTGACAGATGCATCATCGTGATCGACAGAGCCGAGGCCACCTCGACCATGAAGTCCCGATCGGACACGGCATCGAGGCTGTTTTGCGTCACGGAAGGGAACCCCAACAGTCCGGCAGTAAACTGGCGATCGACCGGGTAATTCGTGCCCGCCAGCGCGCCCGACCCCAACGGCATCACGTTCACGCGCACCAACGCATCGCGACATCTCCCCTTGTCTCGTTCGATCATTTCCACGTAGGCCAAGAGATGGTGGGCGAACAGCACCGGCTGTGCACGTTGCAGATGGGTATAGCCCGGCATGGCGACCGTTCGATTCGCCTTTCCCTTTGCCACCAAGACTCGCTGAAACTGTTCCAGATGCGCCACGAGCTGACTGAGCTGTTCCCGCACATAGAGCCGAACATCCACCGCAACCTGATCGTTCCGGCTCCGGCCCGTGTGCAACTTGCCGCCGAGCGGACCGATCAACTCTGTCAACCGGCGTTCAATCGCCATATGAATATCTTCATCCTGAGGCGCGAATCGAAAGCGGCCCCGATCCAACTCCGCCTTCACCGATTCCAAGCCCTGCACGATCGTCCTGGTTTCAGAAACGGTCAACACGCGCGCCTTTCCCAAGGTCTTGCAATGGGCGATACTGCCCTGGATGTCATAGGGGTAAAGCCGGCGATCGACCGCCACCGACAGGGTGAAGGATTCCACCAGCCGGTTCGTTTTTTGTCTGAACCGCCCTGCCCAAGCCTTTCCGCTTTCCGACGCGGCAGAGCTGCGGCCCGTTGCTCGTGGCATTAGGAAGAGGCCTTCTTTCTCTGAGCTCTGATTTTTAACCGCAGCGCGCTCAACCGAATGAAACCCTCGGCATCTTTCTGATCGTACACCTCGTCCTCTTCAAACGTGGCGATGTCGAGACGATAGAGCGACTGCTTCGACTTGCGCCCGGCCAGCGTGCAACTCCCCTTATAGAGCTTCACCCGCGCCGTGCCGGTCACGTCCTTCTGCGCCGCATCGATCGAGGCTTGAAGCATCTCTCGTTCAGGACTGAACCAATACCCGTTGTAGATCAGATCGGCGAAGCGCGGGATCAAACTATCTCTGAAGTGCAACACCTCGCGATCCATCGTCAGCGACTCGATTCCGCGGTGCGCCACATGGAGGATCGTCCCGCCAGGGGTTTCATAGACTCCGCGAGATTTCATTCCGACGTAGCGATTCTCCACGAGATCGACACGCCCGACTCCATGCACGCCGCCCAGCTTATTGAGGTGCGCCAACAACGTCGCCGGGCTCATCTTCTTGCCGTCGACGGACACGGGATTGCCGGCCTCGTAACCGATCTCGACTTCGAGCGGCTTGTTCGGCGCCTGCTCCGGCGACACCGTCATTTGGAAAATTTCATCCGGCGGCGACTCCCAGGGATCTTCCAAGATGCCGCCTTCATAACTCACATGGAACAAATTCAGATCCATGCTATAGGGCTTGGCTTTCGTCACCGTGATGGGAATGCCGTGTCGATCGGCATACTCGATCAATTCACGCCGCGACCGCATGGTCCATTCACGCCAAGGCGCGATGATCTTGAGATTCGGCGCCAGCGCCGTGTAGGTCAGCTCGAACCTCACCTGGTCATTTCCCTTTCCGGTGGCGCCGTGGGACACGGCCTCGGCGCCCTCTTTGAGCGCAATCTCGGCTTGACGCCTCGCAATGAGAGGCCGCGCGATCGAGGTCCCGAGCAGATAGCAGCCTTCGTACATCGCGTTGCCGCGTAACATCGGAAACACATAGTCTTTCACGAAGATTTCGCGAAGATCCTCTACATAGACTTTCTTCACGCCGAGCTTTTGCGCTTTCGCCTTGATCGCTTGCAGATCTTCCCCTTGACCAAGATCGGCGCAGAAGGCGATGACTTCGCAGCCGTAGGTTTCTTGTAGCCATTTCAAGATGACGGAGGTATCGAGCCCGCCTGAATAAGCCAGCACCACTTTCTTCATGCCACGACTCATCGTCTCGCGCTGCTCCTCTTGCCTAATAGATTCGTGAGGATGGCCTTCTGCATATGCAGCCGATTCTCCGCCTGATCGATGATGACCGACTGCGGACCGTCCAGCACATCGGCGCTGATTTCTTCCCCCCGGTGGGCGGGCAAACAATGCATGACGATCGCATCGGGCTTGGCGCGATGCAACAGGCGGTTGTTCACTTGATACGGCGCCAGGACCTTTAATCGTCGCGCATGTTCCCGTTCACGACCCATACTGATCCAGACGTCGGTGTAGATGACATCCGCTTCCTTCACTGCGATATGGGGATCGTGCCCGATCTCGATCACCGCGCCGGTTTTTGCAGCCTCGACCCTCGCCCTATCCACGACATGCTGCTCCGGCTGATACCCCACCGGACACCCGAGGGTGATGACCATCCCCATCTTCGCCGACGCCTCGATCAGCGAATTCGCCACATTGTTGCCGTCGCCGATATAGGCAATCTTGATCCCCTTCAACCGGCCCTTCTTCTCGCGAATGGTCAGGAGGTCTGAGAGGGCCTGGCAAGGATGGCTCAGGTCGGTCAATCCGTTGATCACCGGCATCGTCGCCTCTCTCGCCCACTCCTCCACGATCGCATGGTCATAGGTGCGAATGACAATCGCATCGAGATAGCACGACAACACGCGCGCCGTATCGGCGACACTTTCTCCGCGCGAGAGCTGGATATCGGCCATGGGCAGGACCAGCGCATGGCCACCCAACTGGTTCATCCCCGCCTCGAACGACACCCGTGTCCTCGTCGAGGGTTTCTGGAACAGGAGCCCCAGCGTCTTCCCGGCAAGCAGCGGATGAGGAACCCCGCGCCGGTGCTTGTCTTTCAACCGAGCCGCCGACGCCAGCAAGCGCTCCACCTCCGCCTTGCTGATAGCCGCAACATCCAGAAAGTCTTGCTTGCCGACCCGCATACTTGTTACTCGCGCAGTCATTCCTATTGTATCCATTCAGCGCATTGGCCTTACGCCGCTTGTGTGCTGAAAATCTCGCCAAGCGTATCCAGCAATCGATCAATTTCCAACTGAGTGATGATGAGGGGCGGCACGAATCGCAGCACATGCTCGCCGGCCCCATTGATCAGAATGCCTCGTGCCAAACATTTGCTTACAACGACTTTCGCATCCATATCGATCTCCATCCCCTGCAAAAGCCCGAGACCACGCACCTCTCGCACCACGTGGTGTCGCGCTTTGCAGTCGGATAAACCCTTCGCAAAATACTCTCCCATCTGGCGCGCATGATCGAGCACCTGGCCATCCAGCAAGGCATGGCAGACGGCCAGCCCAGCGGCACAAGCGAGCGGATTGCCTCCGAATGTCGAGGCATGACTGCCGGGCGAGAAGGCCTTTGCTACAGAGTCAGTCGCGAGGCAAGCTCCGATCGGCACACCGCCCCCCAATCCTTTCGCCAAGGTCATGATGTCCGGCTGCACTCCCAACTGCTCGTAGGCAAACAGCGTTCCGGTTCGTCCCATCCCAGTTTGTATTTCGTCGAACATCAACAGCACATCTTTTTTCGAGCACAGATCTCTGACCTGCTTCAGATACTCGCGATCCGCGGCATGGACTCCCCCCTCACCCTGAATCGGTTCGAGCAAAACCGCCGCGGTCTGGTCGGTCACGGCCCGTTCCAGTTCTTCCAGTTTATTGAAGGCGACATAGCGAAAGCCCGGGAGCAGCGGCTCGTAGTCCTTCTGCACCTTATCCTGACCGGTGGCCGTCAATGTCGCGAACGTCCGGCCGTGAAATGAATTCTTCATCGTCACGATCTCGAAGCGCCCGGCTCCGTACTTGTCATGGGAATACCGGCGGGCCAGCTTGATCGCCGCTTCATTCGCCTCCGCCCCGCTGTTGCAAAAGAACACCTTGTCGGCGAACGAGTGATCGACCAGCGTTTGCGCCAGCTTAACTTGCGGCTCAGTGTAGTAAAGGTTCGAGGTATGGATCAGCTGCGCGGCTTGGCGCTGGATCGCCTGAACCAGATCCGGGTGGCCATGCCCCAAGACGTTTACCGCAATCCCGCCGACGAAATCGAGGTACTCTCGCCCCTCGAGGTCGTACACCTTCGTTCCTCGCCCTCGCACAATCGAGAGAGGCTGACGCGTATAGGTCTGCATCAAATACTGTGCAGCGTCCTGCTTCAGTTCTTCTGTGGGCATGACAGACGTATCCCTTTGTAAAGTAAGGGAAGGTAGCATAGGCTGTCATCGGAAGCAACTTGATAAGGAGCCGTAGTAGATGTAGGAGAATGTCGCGGCACTTCTTTACCCAGGGAGCATCTCCATTGTGATACGCTCAGACAAATGAAATCCTGCGCACAGTGCCAACAGCAGAACCAAGAAGACGCGAAGTTTTGCTACCAGTGCGGGAGCACGCTGGCCGCCGAACCGGAACCGCCGATTACGGCTCCCAGGATCCAATCCGAAACCCATCCCGATGAACATCTCTGGCGCCAATTCATCGGCCCCTATGCCGATCGTTATCTGACACATTTTAGAAAATTCGGATTAGGGGAACAGCCGAAGTTTGCCTTGACATGGAATTGGCCGGCTTTTCTGTATGTCTCCTTCCTCTGGTTTCTCTATCGAAAGATGTATACGTACGCGCTGGTCTACGCTGTCGGTCCGATGATTTCGACCTACTTGACCGGCGACATGACTGTGGGCCTCGTCTGGAGCATCATGGCCGGAGCGACAGCGAATTATGTGTACTACTGGCACTGCCGTGAACATATCGGCGGAATCAAGAGGAGCACGGGGAGCGATCCGGCAAAGCTGGATGAGGTACTAAAAGAAAGTGGGGGCGTCCAGTCTTACGTGATCTGGATCGGAGTTGCCCTGTACATCCTGTTCGCGATCACCATGTTCAAAATGCTTCAGGACGGACTCCCGGACGGTGAACACCCACCGGGAAAACCGGCAAAGCCAGTCTCTCAAAGCAACGCGTAAGCAGACATTCTTTCGCTCGCTGCCGGCAGATCGATACCTCGAATCATACGAAAGCTTGACCATGAGCTGCGCCACCAGGATCGGATACTTCATTAATGAGAGAATTGGGCATTAGAACGCTGCCAGGTCTGTCAAAAACAGCCGCTTGACTTGAGCGCCTGTTCCAGTATGCTCTGGCCTGTGCGCATACCCCTTCAAAGTCGAGAGGATACACAATGGCTCGCTTAGTTCTGCTTCGTCATGGAGAATCACAATGGAACTTGGAGAATCGTTTCACGGGATGGGTGGATGTGCCCCTGTCTCCGCGCGGCATTCAGGAAGCGAAAGACGCGGGCGAGAAACTGCGCGGATTCAGGTTCGATTGCGCCTTTACCTCCGTCTTGGCCCGCGCGAATGAGACATTGCGACTCGCGATGGAAACCATCGGCCAGACCGGTATCCCGATCGAGAAGGACAAGGCTCTCAATGAACGGATGTATGGCGAACTGCAAGGGTTGAACAAGGACGAAACTGCGAAAAAATACGGCGAGGCACAGGTGAAAATCTGGCGGCGGAGTTACGACGTGCGTCCGCCGGGAGGGGAAAGCCTGAAAGACACCGCGGAACGTGTGTTGCCTTACTATGAACGGACTATCAAGCCACACCTCTTGAAAGGAGACACGATCCTCGTCGCAGCGCATGGAAACAGCTTGCGAGCGCTGATTATGGAGCTGGAACAGCTCTCACGAGAACAAGTGTTGGAGTTGAATATCCCAACTGGCGCGCCGTTGCTCTATGAATTGGACAAAACCGGGAAGGTTGTCAATCACCGCTATCTCTGATAGAGCCTGGCGGATCAGGAGATTATCCGATATCTTCCAGTAACTGCCCATAGGTATCGACCGGCACGAAATCGATCAGCAGGGTCAAGAGATTTCGCCGCTCTGCTTCTTGAACCCATCGGTTTTCCTCTATGATGGCAGCGGCTTCCGCACTTACCGCAAGAGGACTCACCCCGTCTTCAACTAAACGACTATACCGACGTCGACGCTCCTGACATTCGTTCAGATAGACGGTCCAGGAGGCTGAACCGACCGGAATAGTCGTACCCCATCCTGCTTCCAGCGTATCTAGAATGAATTCCGACAGCGCGGACTGATATTTCTGAGGGATGTGCGCCTCGATGGCTGCGAAGATCCAAAACAGATTAAGCGAGAGCACTTCTTGCGTGATCGCGTACGCCTGCTCCGTCGTCGCCTCGATCCCATATTCCTCAAGCTGCTGGACAGACACGCCGATCGGCATCGCGGCCATCAGGGCTACCGCTGCTTGCTTCGGCGTCATCGAGTTGGCTGACATGTGTACTCCCTCCCTCGCCCATGGTGGCAGAGAATACCCTATTGGCATCAGCGCACTCAAACGACTTGTCCGAACTCGCCCTCTGTGCTAGAGTCCGCCGCCATGATTCGCCAGATTGCTACCATATTCTCACGATTGACCTGCGCCGCCACCCTGTTCGCTGTCTTGGTCACTGGCGCCGCCGTATTCACACCCAGGGCCCAAGCCGACGATAATCGCTGGGGATTCGGGAGTGGTCTGGGATTCACATCCGGAACGGTCAATGGCACGGTATTCAACCTGGCATTCAGTGGCGATTATTTTCTCGATCGAAACTTCTCGGTCGGACCGATGATGCAGATCAGTCCCACAGGCGACCTCTTTCAGATCTCCTTCGCCGGAGTCGGCCGCTACTATTTTCGCCTCAATAACGGCATCAACCTGGTGCCCTTCACGGGAATGGGATTGATCCACGCAGACCTAGATCGCGGAACCGGCCCTGGGCGTATCGACCGCAACGACACGAGCTGGTACATCCCTATCGGCGCCTCGCTCGAGTATCAAGCTTCCCACAACCTCGCCTTGACTTCGACGTTGATCGTCAACCTCTACGACATCAATCTTTCTCCATCGCTATCGGAGAATGACACAACAAGCGTTGCCATGCTGTTCGGTTTCCGCTACGGCCCTTAGTCGTACGAGAAGAACACTTCTCGCTTCATGCGCGCCCTTCACCGTCTGCCATGAAGTTCGAAGCGGCCAGCTTCAAAGGACCTAGCGATTTGGCGAAGCACGGTCAAGCGTGCAGCTTCTGATAGACTGCGGAAGCATCAACGAATGTCGGGTGAGGAAAGGGGAGATAGTTAGGCGGCTTTGGCCGGCCGCCAGCGAAGCCCGATGTTCAGCAGTTCCTGTAGCAGATCTTTATAGGTATAGCCGGCTTTCTCTGCCGAATCAGAAAAATCTTCGTCCTGCGCGATTTGCGGATTTGGATTGGCCTCCAGCACGTACACGTTTCCTTCTGCGTCCATTCTTACGTCGATACGTGCATAGCCACTCAGGCCGAGTGTTCGATAGACACGCTTCGCGAGATGTTGGATTTCCTCGGCTTTACCTTCGGGAAGATTCTTGGCTTCGCCCGACCGAATCCCATACTTGGTTTGATAGGTACGACTCCATTTGACTCGCTCGGTCGCAATCCGGCGGGCATCCTCCGGCAACTTGTCCATGATCAACTCCCACACCGGCAAGACCTGGACATGCCCATTACCCATCACCCCGACGTACAGTTCGCGCCCTTCGATGTACCGCTCGATAAGTGCGCCGGTCCCCACACTTTCGTGGATGAATTCGACGCGCTCCTTGAGTTTGTCGTCATCCTCGACTATGGATGCCTGAGAAATCCCGAGCGACGCCTCTTCGGTCACTGATTTGACAATGAGGGGAAATGACAGCCACTTGGGCCGTTTGACTGTCCGCCCCTGTGGCACCACCATGAATTCTGGGAATGGAATGCGATGGAACGAGAACAGTTTCTTGGAGAGGACTTTATCACGCGCGAGCATCAACCCACGCGGATTACAGCCGGTATAGGGCACGTGAAGCAGTTCGAGATACGACACGACGTTCTGGTCGTACACCGCCACCCCGTCGAACTCTTCGAGCAGATTAAACGCGATGTGTGGCTTCCAGTCTTCTATGGCAGATCGGAGCACTCCGAGGTCGCTCTTGATCCCTAGCGGCTTGACTTCATGTCCGAGCTTGCGGAGCGTGGAGACCACGTCGTATTCCGTCTTCCACTCGGCTCCTGCCACGTCCTGCCCGTTGAGAAGGTCGGGAGGCACCAGATCTTCGTGCATCAAGACGAGAATCCGGAGATGTTTCATACCGCCACCTTATGCCGTCCGCTACGCAGGTAGTTCATCGTGTGGACGGTCAGCAAAATCGTGAAATCCAACTTCGCCTGCTCTTCCGCAAGCGGCAGTCGCAGGTGGAGCTGACGGCAGCGTTGAATCATATCCTCCAGGACTTGATCGATCGTATATTGATATTCGCCGGTCCAGGCGGCAACTTTGCGGCGCACTTCTTTTCTGAACCGGTTTAAGAAGGTGGAGGCGCTCAATTTATCTGCATGGGCAGGAGCATCGGAAAACAGCCGTTTCAAGTCCGGATCGTATAAAGATGGCCGCTCAATGCCATAGTGCCTGCGCTTTCGCTCATAGTGTTCGCGCAGGGTCTTCTTCAGTTCGGACAACGGATCGATCTCCTCACTCGTCATCACCTTGGGCGAAACAGCGGCCAGCCCCTTCATCAGTCCATCGACATATTGCAGCTTCTTGAGCACCGGCCAGCCCTTGTAGCGGTCGGCCCATGTCGAATCTGGTGTCAGCCAAACCGCAAAGGTCTCAGCAAAGTCCTCATCCGGATGGCTTTGCGCATACCACACATCAAGATGCCGCACGAAACTTCGACTATAGGGTCTGGGGCTGTAGTATTTTGGGTAGGGATCGGACGACCGACCAAAGACCTGTTGCCGACGGCGGAGCCGGCGGAGCCGATAGGCATTTTCCACAGCATGGCCGGCCTCATGCCTCAAAATGCGCATGCACCATTCCGAAGTCCCGCCCTCGACCTCGAGCATCTGATCCATTTCAAGTTTCGCGAGTCGTGGGTGGGTCAGATAAAACGGCACGGCAATACCCGGCACACCGTCCGGAGTAAACCATTCGTTGGACAACCAAAAGTGAGGACGGAATATGAGCTGTCTGGCTTCGAGTTCGGCGTAGAGTTGCTGAATCTGTTCCGACAGGAATGCCCCGTCGAGGGTGACGCCGAGCTGGCTCATCGGGAGGTTCAAGAGCTTCTCATTGGACCAGGAGGCCCATTCCGGCTCGTGACCATGGCTATCAGCCGCTGTCACGTCTTGTATCCGCGATCGTTGTATCAATGTCATATTGCGCCCGGTCAACCTGCAAGAGGTGCTGTAGAAAATATAGCACGTGTCTTAACATTGCCCCGATCGAGGAGGCCTTTACGCGACGATCTCTGATATGCGGAGAAAAAATGTCCTGTCGAGTCCAAGAATGAACCAACAGGGGCTGTACATGCGGACGGCCTGACTAACGGAGGCGAGGAAGAAGGGCTGGCGCTGTGGCCCAGATCACATCGATCACCGACCATACATAGGCGCGGGCCCGCTCATGGTCGGTCTCCCAATCCGGCATTACCTCGTGCAGATCAAGAATCGGCGTATCGTGGCCAAGACAAATTTGATTAAACAGGGGAATGTCATGGCCAAATTGCTCCCGGACAAATGCTTGGTGGTCTCGCCCCATCGCAATGATGAGGCCGGCAGCCTCGACCATCTCATAGGTAAGTTGTCGCTGGACATGTCTGGTCGGATCGGCGCCCTTTTGTCTCAATCGGGTCTGGATCCAAGCGTGCAACGGCCGAGGCTTCGCTTCGATCCCAGCCGAGCTCACGACGCAGGACATGTCTGCGCCGAGTCTGGCCTTGAGCGCGTACTCGGCAGTCACGCTCCGAAAAATGTTCCCCGTACACACGAATAGCACTGACTGAATTTTTCCGTCGGAGTGATGTTTATCATTCCCCATCATGCCCTCGGTTGGAGATCGACAGCCACATGGCTGACCACGTAGAATGCCGAACGATGTCACATTCAACAAGCCCTTCACACCCATACCTGAAACTAGACGAAACCACGGAGCAGTTACAAACCAGATTGCTTCGGCTTGTTGGAGAGACCATCGGCGAGTATGGCCTTATCAAAGACGGCGACAAGATCATGGTTTGCCTATCAGGCGGGAAAGACAGCTACGCGCTGCTCGATGTACTACTCGTCTTGCAACGGCGTGCTCCAATTCACTTCGACCTTGTTGCAGTGAACTTAGATCAAAAACAGCCGGGGTTTCCTACCCATATACTTCCCGACTATCTCTCCCGTATCGGAGTTCCATTTCATATCGAAACGCGGGACACCTATTCTATCGTCAAGCGGCTCATCCCCGAAGGACAGACCACCTGTTCTCTCTGTTCCCGACTTCGTCGTGGCATCCTCTATCGCGTCGCCACGGAATTGGGCGCGACCAAAATCGCCTTGGGCCACCATCGCGATGACATTATTGAAACTCTATTTCTGAACTTGTTCTATACCGGCAAGCTTAAGACGATGCCGCCGAAGTTACGCTCAAAAGACGGCCGGCATGTCGTGATTCGTCCGTTGTCTGCCGTACGTGAGAGCGATCTCGCTCGATATGCGAAACTCCGCGCGTTTCCTATTATTCCTTGTGATCTCTGTGGCTCACAAGAAGATCTCAAGCGGAAAGAGATTAAAGGGATGTTGCGCGAATGGGAGCAGCGGTCGCCTGGCTGTACGGACAGTATGTTCGCTGCCCTGTCGAACGTGGCGCTGCCGCTCCTCCTGGACCGACGGCTATTCGACTTTGCGGGTCTTCGCGCATCCGATCAGATGGAAGGGCAGGAAGACGCCTGGTTGGATCAAGACCTTGCCCCTCGCCTATAAGCTTTCCAAGATTTACCGTCGTTCCTGAAGAAGGATAGCTCCTTCCTATCGATACACTGTTCGGGATGACCCGAGAGATTCAAGGCGGGTTAGGTCTTCAATTTCGCAGTGAACTGCTTGCGGAACTTGACCACTTTCGGCCCGACGACGGCTGTACAATAACCCTGAAAGGGATTCCGCGCAAAATATTCCTGGTGATAGGGCTCAGCTTCGTACCAAATCCCAGCAGGAGTAATTTCCGTGACAATCGGATCGGCATAGCGCTTCTCGTTCGTCACAGCAGCGACCACCTCCTCAGCAATCTGCTTCTGATCAGGCGTATGGTAGAAAATGGCCGATCGGTATTGAGTCCCGACATCATGTCCCTGCCGGTTGAGGGTCGTGGGATCGTGTACGACAAACAATACTTCGATCAACTCGCGATAACCGACGACGTCTGGGTCGAATGTAATACGGACGGCTTCTGCGTGACCGGTCCTGCCGCTACAGACGGCTTCATACGTCGGATGATCGACCTGACCTCCCATATAGCCGGATTCGACCGCAACCACACCTTTTATCTGATCATAGACCGCTTCAAGACACCAAAAACAACCGCCTGCTACGGTTGCAATGAGATATCCGGTCTGAGTTGAAGATGCAGTGTGTCCCATCTTACGGATCTCTGATTATCTGCCCCGATGTAGCTAACAGTGATTCCGTTTTTCATTCAAATTATCACACTGCCTTATACCATAGACACCTTGATGCTGCGAACAGGTCGTAACCCGTCGCAGGGCTCCCATGTCCAAAACATGGAACCGTTCACGCGATCAGAATCTAAAGGGGGAAAAGAGAAGATAACGGGCTACGTTGAAAGTTCTTCGTTGAGAGAGGTAATGACCTGCTTGAGTTTGGCTTCTTCATCCGGCTGAATCTTCATGAACTGGAGCCCGAATGTATTGGCCTTGACCCATCGCACTTGGGCTTCGTCGATCCGCAAAGGCCAGTCAAGCCCAGGGACATAAATGCGGCATTCATACGAAGTCCCCGCAGCGACTGGATAATCCGTTTCGATCATACAGCCACCGGCAGAGAGGTCTCGTGTCCGCCCTTGGCCTTCTTGTTGCCCGCCAGAAATGATGCTTCTGAACTGAGAAGTAAAGCGTGGCTGCTGGCGCTTCTCCAAAGAAGATTCCTCTTTGATCGTGTGAGGCTGAGGATCCCTCTTGCTTGAATCTCGCTTATTCCATAGAAAAGCCATGCTTGATTTATCCAGATTAAACAATGAACCCCGGGCTTGCATGAAGAAGCGCCGGGGTTCCCTGGAAACCGTGAATCGCTCTGTTACTTCTTCATATTCAACAACACGTGCCCGCGACGGTTCTGCTGGTAGCAGGACTCAGAAGGGTCTGTGCAGAAAGGGCGCGCCTTGCCGTACGACACGATTGCCACCTGTTTGGGAGTTACACCAGACTCGATCAGGTAATTGCGCGCGGCCTTAGCCCGTTTATCTCCCAACACAATATTGTAGTCGGCCGTGCCCCGTTCGTCGCAGTGACCCTCAACCTTCATTACCGCTCCAGGGTGATCTTTCAGCCACTGTGCGTCGAGGTTCAATGCCTCCATTCCGGCATCTGACAGGGCCCACTGATCATATCCAAAAAATACGTCCTTTAGACCGGCTTCGATCGCTGCTTTTTCCTCTTTAGTTAACTCCGCGCGCTGACGGTCGCCCATGCCGGAAGGAGAAAGCGATACGATATCGCCACTCTTTCCCAGACGTTCTTCCGAAGGATTTTTGGAGAACCCACTTAGTCCTTTCCCTGAACCTCCGTTTTGCCCAGACCCTGCCCCCGTCTCTCCATCAGACTGCAGCCATTTCATGCTACAACCCTGACCGACCAACAAGACGAGTCCCATCGCTACCACAATACCTGTTTTCATTGGATTTCCGATCATGATTAATCTCCAATTTTTTTGAATAACATTTCGCCTTGTAGATGAAATATAGCACTTGAATAAAAAAATGAGGCGCTTCTGCGCTCGTATAATTTTATCATTAATTTTCAATATGTTGCGTGAAGGTATCGAGGGCGGGCGGATAAATACGGCAACACGTGCCGCTCTATGATTAATTGCGAACGACAGGATCAGTGAGAAAATAGTTTAGAAATGGGTCGGCTTGCGATCTGCCCATCGAATCGGGCGCATTACTGTGCTTAACGCCGCCACAGCACAAATGAACGCCAACATGGCTAACCCCACCATCAGAAGAAAACCAGCCCGGACGTCATGGAGGACTGCGTGATTCATGATGCGCCCCTCCTCTGGGTGACTGTACTTCTATCCGCTCAACCATCCACAGGAACAGACCCACGGCTCCGTGGGATCCTGCTTCATCAACCACCGCCCACAGCAGGGACAGTGTCTTGTCCAGACCCGCTGCTGTCCTCGGTCCAGAAACCTCCCGCTATTAAGTCTCACACTGCCTTGCCCATAGCATAGCACCATCCCTACACTCCCTGGATTCGGCTTCTGATTCAAAGAGTACTGCTGAAGATACGAGAAATCTATGCAACTTTGTGGGGGGAGGGAAATCGTTTGAATGACCAGGCCTATCAGCCCTAAGCTACTGACTCTCCAACGATTTAGCTCTGGTTTTCCAGGAGAAGAAAATGGTGCGCCCGGAGGGACTTGAACCCCCAACCCTCGGATCCGAAGTCCGATGCTCTATCCATTGAGCTACGGGCGCACTCGGCTATTTCAAACACTACGAAGAATGCCTTGTCAAGGACGGTGCAACGGCACAGGTTCTTATCAATACGACAGCGACACTTTCGAGGAGCTCACACCAGTGTAAGTATTATCTCAACCAGCTGTTTGATTGATCGATCATCGGTCGTGATGACATGATCGGAAGCCGCTTGATATTTCGGCGTTCGCTCCCGCAACACATCTTGGATTTCATCGACAAAAGACTTGCTCCCCGTCAGCGAGGGGCGCTGATTATCCCTGCCGATTCGTTTCGTGATCGCTTCGACGGAAGCTGTCAGCCAAAACAATGTGCCGCTTTTTTTCAATGCCTCCACATTCTGTGTACGAAGTATGGCCCCACCGCCGGTATCGATGACAAGGCGGTCACGGCCAGCGAACTCCCTGCAGACCTCGGACTCCAGATCGCGGAAATATTCCCATCCTTCTTGGGCAACGATCTCTGGAATCGTGCGTTTCGCGCGCTTGATAATCTCCTCATCGGTTGACACAAACTGTCTTCCCAATCGCATCGCAAGCAGCTTGCCCACCGTACTCTTGCCAGTCCCTCGATAACCGATCAGCACAATGTTCATGAGAAGCGGGTTTCCAAAACCTTACGCATGACGTCGGTTGGAGCGGCCTGATTGGTCCAGAGTTCGAATTGCGCCGCAGCTTGATGAAGAAACATCTCAATCCCGGGAATCGTGCGGCAACCTGCAGCCTTCGCATCGTTCAGTAGTCGGGTATCACGAGGGTTATAGACAATATCCATGACCGTCAGCCCCGCATGGAGCAACGCCGCCGGAACAGATGTCTCCTGTGCTTTTGGTGACATCCCCGTCGGGGTACAATGAATCAGGACATGTGCATCCGGCAGAGTTTTCCTCAACGCCCCTTCATCCAGCGGCAAATCCAGCACGGTCATCCCTGTTTTCGATCGGAGATCTCGAGCCAAGGCTGTGCGTTCTCCATCATCGATGCCCAGTATGGTCAAACGATCAATTCTTGCCTCTGTCCCAAGCGCGAAAGCAATTGCACGCGCCGCGCCTCCGGACCCGAGCATGATGACTTGCCGCCCCATCACAGCAACATCGCCTTCACGAAGCGCCCGCAAGGCGCCGGTTGCATCGGTGTTATATCCTGTGAGAGTCCCGCCCGTAGAGACAATGGTATTGATCGCGCCGATATGACGTGCGGTCGGCTCGACAGCGTCAAGCAATGGAACAGCTGCCACCTTGTGAGGAATGGTCACGCTGGCCCCACGAAAGCTTTCCAGAGCGCGAAGACCCTTGATCGCATCGCCGATCGCTTCTACACGAAACGCCAGGTAGACGAAGTTGAGCCCAAGCTTCTGAAATGCGGCATTGTGAATCGCGGGTGAGAGCGAATGTTCGACTGGGTTACCGATTACACCGCAGAGCTGAGTTTGTGCGTTGATATCCATAAGTCGAGAATCGCGATGAGGTCCTATCTGCACGCCAACTGACGAGCACCCATCCCCGAGGTGCTGACAGCTGCCATTCTCATGGAGCGCCTCTTCACGAGATCGTCATCCCTCCATCGAGAGGAAAGGTTCCACCTGTGACCCAGGCTGCCTCGTCAGAGGCCAGATAGAGAACCAGGTTGGCCACCTCTTCTGGTTTTCCAGGTCGACGGATAGGATAGTGCGAGAGAATGGGGTTCAGCTGTTCCGGATTGCCCATCAGCGGAGCGGCCATCGGTGTATCGATGAGTCCGGGATTCACCACGTTGCAACGGATGCCATCCTTGGCATAATCGACGGCGAGAGCCCTGGTCAGAGCATCGAGTGCCCCCTTGGAGGCAGCATAGGCCGACAATGTGGGCAGTCCGACTAAGCTCGCGACGGAAGAAATATTGACGATCGCTCCCCACCCCTGTTTGAGCATCTGCGGCAAAACGGCTCGCGTCATGCGGAATACCCCGGTCAGGTTGACATCGAGAACCTGCGCCCATGTCGTATCGTCGATCTCGTGCAAACGCTTCCCAAAGTCCCCGACGCCGGCATTATTGACGAGGATATCGAGTCGTCCGAACTGCTGCACCGTCCGACGCACCGCCTCTTGGGCAGAGAGTTCATCTGTAACAGATCCGGCAACTGCTACGGCCTTGCCCTGTGCCTGCACGATGTCGTTCACAACCCGATCCAGCTCTCCTTGCCGTCTTCCCGTGATCACGACCGATGCCCCTTCTCGCGCAAAGGCCTTTGCGATCGCTTCACCAATGCCAGCGTTGCCTCCCGTTACGACCGCAACCTTTCCGCTCAAACGATTCATGGCGCGCAATCCTCTCGTTCTTCGTGAATATCGGCAGCCTCAGCGACTGACTCAACAATATGAAGTCCGGGCCACAAACCAGACTCGATTTTCCTCGCCACCGTAATGAAACCTGAATGGGCGACCATTCGGTGATCTGGTCGTACACTCCGTCCCTGAATCGACCAGGTTCTCAGCAGCGTTTCAAATGTTTCCACCATGCCAAAGACCGTCTCCCGCTCAAGAGCCTCGACCGTCTGCACCACTTGTGGGACCGTGGGAACAAAACTCAAATACATGCCGCCGGAACGAAGGACCTGTGCGGCATGCGGTACCACCTGCCAAGGCTCAGGGAGGTCGAGAATGAGACGATCGAATGGCAGACCATCCTCGAGCAGATTGATTCCCTCGTACACATTCCGACGAAGCGGGATAAGATTCGGCACCTGGCCCATATACCGTTCAATATTCGTCATCGCCGTTCGCGCGAAGTCCTCACGAGCTTCGTAGGTAACCACTAACCCGCGGGAGCCCACGGCGCGCAAGAGGGCCATCGTCAGAGCCCCGGAACCGGTTCCCGCCTCGAACACCCGCGCACCGGGATAGACATCGGCCCACATCGGAATGAGCGCAAGATCCTTTGGGTACAATACCTGCGCGCCACGCGGCATCTTCAGTACATAGTCACCGAAGGTCGGCTTGAGCGCTAACATTATCTTATTGCCTGAGAGCGTGACCAGAGAACCGTCGGATTTCCCGATGAGGTCGTCGTGGGCAATCTTGTGCCCGCTGAGTTGGTAAAAATCACCAGCCTTCAAAGTCAGGGCATACTGCCGCCCTTTCTTGTCGACAAGATGGATCCGTTCGCCTGACTGGAAATATGACATCGGAGCCCATTCTAGAAGTGCCGAGCCGGGTTTTCAACAAGACAGCGACCACGAGACGATTTCTTGACCTCTGCTCAAGCCTCTTCTCGGAACGTTGAGTGAATCCTGTTTCGCACACATGTCCACGCCAACACACTGCGAAAATTCCACGACTCCTAGACGCGTGTTGCGCTTCGACAAAGAAAAGCTCCACCACGAATTCCCCTGTTCTGATCGATATGATCGCTTGCTCTGAATAATCTGACCCGACAGTAGCTGTGGCAATTAGGTCTATTGCCCTATAGCCACTCCCACACACTTGCAGCAAGGTTGCCTCAGCTTCTATCCGGCTTCTTCATTAGATAACTCTAATAGTACTGTATTTCCTCGTGGTTGCGATCCCCGGCTCTCATGAACAATCCAGCACAAGATTTGCTGCGTAGTGAGAACATGGAACGGCCTAGCAGAACAGAGCCCAGGATGAATCGTTTAACAGATAGCGGTCTCTCACAGAGTAGGGCAGAAGAACGGAAGCCTGTCGAAGTCACCACCATGAGACGCACAACATCAGAGAGGCAGAGGAGGGACGAGAGCATGAAAGAGAATCTATTCCCAACCCCTGAGTCGGATGAACTTGTCGCAATTGCAAAGGACGTCGATGCGGACGATCCCGATGCGAGTGACCTCTTGGATGTGATCGGCCGAGCTACCTCGGAAGAGGAACATCCTGAGGAGCCGACAAAAGCGGTGGCCCGTACTGCCGTGAGCAGCGGCCCATTCATGTTGGAGTCGCTCTACTTTCGCTCCTTCGGCGAACGCGCCCTATTGACCAGAGAAGAAGAAGTCGAGCTGGCGAAGAAGATCGACGCGGGAACCACCGCCATTCGAAAGGCTCTACGCCATGCATTACGAGTCCTCCCTCGCCTCAAACGGCCAGCCTCTGTGGTCGAGGGGCAGCGCACACTCCAGATGATCAGAGGGTTGAGCGGACTTTCAGCCACTGCGATCGACAAGGCGCAGCAGATTCTCATCGAGATGATCGAACAGGGAACGGGACAGCAGAAACTCCCGATTGCCGTTACCAGACAACTCAAGGAAGAGTTGCTCTCTCTCCGTTCCGCCCGGCTCGCGCTCGAACAAGCAAAAGACGAATTGGTGCGTTGCAACCTGCGGCTTGTCGTGGATGTCGCAAAGCATTACACAGGCCGTGGCCTGACATTGCTGGATCTCGTGCAAGAAGGAAATATCGGGCTCATGAAAGCGGCCGAGCGCTATCAATACCGCAAAGGGTTCAAATTCAGTACCTATGCGACCTGGTGGATTCGTCAAGGCATCACGCGCGCGTTGGCGGATCAATCGCGGACCATTCGTATCCCGGTTCACCAGACTGAGGCCTCCCATCGCATCCTTCGTGTGACAAGACGGCTCGGGCAACAACTGGGTCGTCCAGCTCGACTTGAAGAAGTGGCGCAGGCGCTGCGAATGAGACCGGAGCGGCTTCACGAAACTGTGCAGGCCTTTCAAGAGCCGGTCGCGTTGGAAAAGCCAGTGGGTGACGGAAGCACGGAGTTCGGGGAAATGATCCCCGACCTGCAAGCCGTCCCACCCGATGCCCATGTGCACCGGACTGAAATGTCCAATCAGCTTGAGCGCATTCTCGGCACACTCACGCCGCGTGAGCAAACCGTCATCCGGCTACGCTTCGGTATAGGCCACGATCAGGCCTGTACGCTGGAGCAGGTCGGGCAAAGCCTCTCGGTGACGAGGGAACGGATTCGCCAGATTGAAGCAAAAGCGCTCAAGAAGCTGAAGACCCCCGAGATCAAGGAAATGTTTGCCGCCATTCAGTAGGTTATAGACTCATGACGCGAAAGGGGCGAGGCCGGGCCTTGCTCCTTTTTCGTTCTACGACTTTCACCCTGCGAGTACTTGTGCGACAATGAGGCCGACTCGAGTAGACGAGGTCCCATGACGAGTGTGCGCACAACAGAGACACATTCCCTTCTCTTTTCCTTCTTCGCAGTTCAGCTTTTTCTCATTATCGTGTTGGCGCTCAACACACTGGTTGCTTATGCCGAACCACCGATCGGACTGGCCTCATCTGACGAAATACCCCTCTCAGCCCTCTCGGTAGTCACCATTCCCACGCGCGACATGCCAGCAACTCCAATGCAAGCCCTATCGAGATCGGTGCCCGCCATCGAAGACTTCCGGAATTGCGGTTTCAGAACCACCGTCGCCCAACATTTGATTGATTATCTCGAAGACTTTTGGTCTCCCTTCCAACCTTCCGAAGCCTGGATAACCCCGCAACTGACCATTCAAAGAACAACTGTTCAGTCCACAATCTCGCTTCAGAATCTCTCGCTGTCGAAACCCGTCTTATGATGAATCTTGCAAATGGATCACCATCGGGCCCCGATGTTCCAAAACAGGGTGATGAGCCCTTCCATTCATCCATTCCACACGCGGGGACACTCATCAAATTTTCGCAACTGATTCCCTATGCCGAAGCCTGGGGGCTTCAGAAACAACTGCAGGAAGAACGAATAGCTGGCAGGCGAGGGGATACATTGTTGCTCCTTGAGCACTTGCCAGTCTATACCCTAGGCCGTACCACCCAGCCAACACATTGGCCCTGTGGGGAAGAGGCCCTCCGTCGGACAGGCGCCAGTCTCCAATGTGTAGATCGTGGAGGCTCGATTACCTATCATGGGCCCGGACAAGTCGTGGGTTACCCCATCCTTAAACTTTCACATTATTGCTCAGGGCCGAAGCAATACGTATGGAAGTTAGAGGAGGTCTTGATCCGCACCCTCTCGCGATGGGGGATTGAAGGCTATCGCATCGAGAGCAAACCAGGCGTCTGGGTACGCTGGAATCGTGCGGATGCAAAGATCGCCGCGATCGGAGTTCGAATCGACCATGGAATCACGATTCACGGATTTGCGCTCAACGTCGATATGGATTTATCCCCTTTTTCCCTTATCATGCCCTGTGGCCTCGCACGGTGCCACATTACATCTCTGGCTGAATTCCGGCAGGCCACCGTGGCGCCCTCAGCCCTCGCGCAACAGGTGGCGGAGGAATTTGCACAAATATTCAATATTCAATGGCTGAGTCTCCCGCCCGATAGCATTGGGCAGGGGTACCCTGATCGACAGATCACATCAATATCCTCACATCACCCCTGATCAAAGGAACACACCATGCACGAACTCGACACACCGACCTTCCGGCTGGCAGTTGCACAGTTTGATCAGGCAGCCGAGACCATGGATCTTGATCACAACTTACGCGAGCGGCTGAAACTTCCACAGCGGTCGCTGATTGTCAGCCTGCCTGTCAGGATGGATGACGGCCGGGTCGAGGTCTATACCGGCTATCGTGTGCAGCACGATTCCTCCCGCGGCCCCTCGAAGGGTGGCATTCGCTATCATCCAGATGTGAATCTGGGAGAGGTTGCGGCGCTCGCCATGTGGATGACCTGGAAATGCGCGTTAGCCGATCTGCCTTATGGTGGAGCCAAGGGTGGCGTCGCAATCAATCCGAAACAGTTATCACGACCAGAGCTGCAACGACTGACCAGACGCTATGCAGCGGAAATCTTCCCGTTGATCGGGCCGGACAAGGATGTGCCGGCACCAGACGTCGGCACAGACGCCCAAGTGATGGCCTGGATCATGGATACATACAGTCAGCAGGTAGGGTACTCGGTGCCTGGCGTCGTCACAGGCAAGCCTCTATCGATTGGAGGAAGCCTCGGCCGAGAAGAAGCCACCGGCCGCGGAGTGGTCTGCGTCACCCTGGAAGCGCTTCGCCACCTCAAGCTCGATATTCGGAACACGACCGTAGCCATCCAGGGCTTTGGTAACGTGGGGGCCCATACCGCCAGGATCATGCAGGAGTGTGGTGCACGCGTCATCGCAGTGAGCGACGTGCAGGGGGGCATCTTCAATTCTATAGGATTGGATATTCCTGAACTCCTCACACGCTACAAGACCGCAGGACAATCTCTCCGCGATACCAAGCTGGGAGACTGGCTCTCCAACGACGAATTACTACAACTCGATTGCAGCGTGCTGGTCCCTGCCGCGCTCTCTGAGCAGATCACCGAACACAATGCCGCGAAACTGCGCTGCCGAATTCTCGCCGAAGGAGCAAACGGTCCGACAACCCTGGAGGCCGATCGCATCTTGCAGGACCAGGGTATCTTTATCATTCCAGACATCCTTGCCAATTCCGGCGGTGTGATCGTGTCTTACTTCGAGTGGGTGCAGGATGTGCAGCGGTTTTTCTGGAAAGCCACTGACATTCAAGAGCGATTGCAAGATATCCTGATGGCCGCCTTCCATCGGACATTGCAGTTTTCCGTTTCCAAAAGAACTTCTATGCGTATGGCTGCTCTGATAAGCGGGATCGATAAAGTGGCCCAAGCGCATCTCCATCGTGGACTCTACCCGTGAATCTCAATATCATGAGAGCGGGAGCGCCACGTACTGCCAAGGGTTGGCTGTCCCATCATATGTCCCTGCCCTGCTCCCGCCCCCTCCCCATCATCACACAGATCCGTCAGTTGGCCGCTAGAGCCCCTTGCGATATGCGGTGAGAACTGCTTGCGATCATTGAGAGCATCTTTCTCGACCAGACCGTACTCGTGACATGAACTGATCATCGACTGGTGTATTGGACGAGAATCTATCGACTACAAATTCTTGAGGCTTGAACTCCACCCGCTTGCGATCCCGTTCCTCCATGCGCTAGGCTGGAAAGAATGGACAGAGCCAGATTGGATACTTGGAGATCTGAAATTATGGGCCGGGATACCGTGTCGTCTCTCTGGGAAGCTCACAAGCAGGAACGGTGGCCTCAAGTGGGAAGCCAACACGAGGGGCCGTTGATGACACTGGATACCGTGATCAGCGGATGCGTCGTATATTTCCTCGATAGCCCTGAAGGGCTCGATGCCCAGCGGATCGGAATCGTCGAAGATTGTGTTGCCGACCTGGATAACCTGACTGACGAGCTTGACGAAGACTGCCGGCTCTATTTTCAACGGCTTCGACAACTTGGAGCCCTCCTCATCGCCACCCACCACACCACCTAACGTGTTCCATGTAGAAACAACCGATAACGGATTGTTCCTCACCCATCATGCAGTCAGACGTTCTTGCAAGTTCTCAGGCCGTTCGATAAAATGTTCGGACGCTCCATTTGTCCCACCAGTTTCGTCAATAAATTTCACGTACTATACATCGTTCGGAAACTATGACTAAGAAAGAATCGATGAAATATGCACTGCGAGTCGCCATGCTAGCCTGCATGGTGATCGCCGTAATTGACACATGGGCGCCTCCTGGATATGGCGAGCCTTACGAATTGAGTAAGCATGACGTGATGGACCCCAAAGCCTTGAAGAGTGCCGAGATTTCGCTGTTTGGAGTCAAATTGGGAGACTCCGAAGCCAAGGCCTTGGACTCTCTCGTGAATGAAAAGATTCCTGGAGTAAAAGTGGAACAAGAGGCCTTGTTCATCTTCTTGCTCGATCAACGCAAGCCGACCGGTCCTATGGCCGGTGTGCGCATCCAGGACGGCAAGGTAGATCTGATCTTCATCAACAATCGATTCTCCTATAAGACTCGGGGTATCTTTCGCAACGTGTTGAATAGCGAAAGCCCCGATGACGTACGAAAACTCATGGGGCAGGAAGACTACGGAGACGAAAACGTGATGGGCGCCATCCTTGCGTATGATAAACAGGGATTTGTCATCAACTATCTGGGGAAAGATGTCAACGTAGAGTTTTCTCCATCTCGGTAGCAATGCAGATCTGATTTCCTGTCTCTCCGCATACGTGCCAACCTAAACACTTCCTCTCCTTTCCTCGGCTGCCAACGTGAATTCATTGCTGGCTCCGTATCTCCCCCTTCGGCTCCGCACGTCATCACAAAATCTGTAGGCCTTCGCCATGGCTCACGGGCAAATTCGAACGGGCAGATTGGGATCACCCTGACCTCTGTCGAGGTGCGGTATCGATCTGTCGAACAAGGGAATTGGATTCAGTGTAGAGGCTCAGCTGCCTGTAGCCCGTAGGTAATGAGGCTAGTCGCCGTGTTCCATCGGCGCTTGGAATTGAGGATCACGAGGAGAAGGTCGCTCCCGTTCTGAGAGACTTTGGCGATAAGGCACCGCCCAGCTTTGGAGGTAAATCCCGTCTTGATCCCTTCGACGCCGGGAATACGTCCCAGCAATCTGTTCGTGGTGTGCAAGACATATGCGCGTTGACCATTGACAGGAGTAATGATCGCGCGTTCCTCTCGGACCAACTGCCGAAAGATCGGCTGATCGAGGGCTATGATACTCAATGCAGCAAGGTCTTCGGCCGTCGAGTAGTGGTCCGGGTTGTCGAACCCACAGCTATTGCTGAAATGAGTATCAGCCAAGCCGAGTGCTGCAGCCTTGGTATTCATGAGCGCCACGAACTGTGCTTCGTTGCCACCTACATGTTCTACCGCTGCAAGACAGGCATCGTTTGCGGACACGATGAGCATGGCCTTCAGCAGATCTTCCAGCCTAAAGACCTGCCCCGCTTTGATACGCAAGTGCGTCTTGTGCGCTCGTGCGGCATTCGGGCTGATCGTGACAAAATCATCCAACTGGCCCTTTTCCAGAATGACAAGGGCTGACATGATTTTCGTGAGGCTGGCAGGGGACATTCGCTTCCCTGCGTCATGCTCATACAACACACGACCACTCTTGAGCTCCTTGAGTAGAATGCCATGGGCTGGAGCGACCCGCCACGGAGGGAACTGGTGCGGAGCCATCGCTGTTCGAACAGGAACAGACCGAGCTGCTGTGCTCTTCGCAAGAACGATAGCTGGAGTGAGGGTTTCGGACCCGATCAACAAGAAAGCGATGAAGACCCCGACGACCCAGGCAAGAAATAGTGGCTGGTGAGATCGCTTGCAGTCTCTGGTCATCATCAATGCGTCACTTCTACTCATAACGTGAACGATTCCCGCACTTTCCCTCCGCGAAACCCGCTGTCAATAACCTTGTGGAAAAAGCGGAGCAGGTCGGCAAGGTCGATCCAAAACCCGCAATTCACACAGCGGGCATAGAGTCGCCGATTCACCAGCGTATAGTGACGCTCGACCATCATAAAGCCCTTACATCGCAAACAGTGCATCGACACGCCTGTCTTCAGACACTATGCCTACCTAAGCCGATTCATCACCAATGCTAAGCAGCCTGCCAATAATCCGCCGCCGACAATCGTGGTGCCGAACGAGAGATACACGCCGGCCCCACTGCCTGGGGCGGCTCCGTCGAACAACTCTCGCACTCCCCCCTGCACCATCAACACGGAGAGGGTGAGTAGTGCACCGATTGCAAACCACCATCGAAACGATCTCACAGGTGTCCTCGAAACAGAGCGGCAAGAGGCGTGTGCGACGCTCATCGGGCACTGTAGCCGAGGGTCTGCGGGCTGTCAAGAAGACGGCCTTTTGACTCATGTCAACCCGCGACAAACGTCGACTCGCCTCACGGGGATGGAGCGACAGGGGCGGACACCGCTTTCAAGCCTCGGTGGAGAAAGACGGAAACGCTTCCATTTCCATTATCCGCCGTCACGAGGCCGGGCTCTTCAGCCTCTTTCGTTGTGACGCGAAACGTCGCAAGGGCGAAGGGTCCGGGTTTTGTCCGATAGTTTCTCGGCGGATACTCGAAGGTCCCATCGCCACGGCCAAAGAGAATGGAGAGATCGCTCGACTGAAGGTTCACGATAGCCACGTCGATGCGGCTGTCGCCGTTGAAGTCTCGAGCAAACCCAAAATTCGGTCCTGCGTCGGCGCCGGAATCGCGCCCGGGCTGGAAAGTCCCGTTCCCGACACCGAGAAATGTTGTGAAGCTATCTTGTTGGCCATTGATCACAAGGAGGTCGAGTATCCGGTCGCGATTGAAGTCGGCAAAACTCACCCCGAGCGGGCGCTTCCCCGTCCGATAGTCAGTGGGCGGGCGAAATGTGCCGTCGCCATTCCCTGTCCAGATAGAAACCGCGTTTGACATCGGCCCCCCGTTTGTCACGGCCAAATCGATCTTTCCATCGCCATTCAAATCGGCCAGCGCCACAGACGTGGGGGTATCGCCATATTCGTACTGAGCCCCATGGGTGAACTCACCGGTCCCGGTTCCCAGGAAAACTTTAATCTTGTCATTCCGTAACGCGACCACGAGGTCGAGCGCCTGATCGCCATTCAGATCGTCGCTGGCAATGGCAATGGGAGTCCGATGCACAGGGTAACGTGGCCCTTCTTCAAATTTTCCGTCAGCCCGACCGAAGAGTACGGCCACTTCATCGCCCCCTGAGCAGGCCAGGACCACATCGGGATACGAATCGCGGTTGAACATCCCGAGCGCGAGCGAACGGGGTTCTTTGCAGACATTCAGTTGGATTTGATCACGAAAGGTACCATCACCGTTACCGAGGAGAATCGAAAGCGTATTACTGCCGATGTTCGTAGTGACCAGATCCGTAAAACCATCTTGATTGAGATCAGTGGGGGTGACAGTCGTTGGGTTCTTGCCCACTTTGTAACTGGCAAAATAGTAGAAGAGATCCGGTGGAGCATAGGGGTCCTGTTTGTTACAGCCGCTGGTCATAAGCAGAACGACGCTGGCCGCCGCGGCCAAGAGGTTCCAAGCTTTACCCCTGTTGTAGCCGTCAGCGTTTCTGCTCACGTACTCTCCACGCGAAGGATCAGCGGCATGGCTATTCATTACGCACGTGTCTCTCAACAGGCCTTCCCGCTAAAATGAGCGTGGCCAGTATACAGACCACCGCTTTCTCCTGGCAATGAAGCTCCACACAGCAGCCTACGCTGCCTTCGTAGCCACTTATAGACTACGGGGTGCCTGAGGAATTCTCCGACCCGTCGGCCAAAGCCTTTGAGCGGCGTGCCGAAGCCGTTACCCTCCTACGCTATGATCTATACTACAAGGCGGTTTTCCTCAATGCCTAGCCTGCTCAGCGACGGCTTTGAAAACGGGACAGCGGTTGAGGTACAATGCCTTCCTTGGTAAGGAGGACTCCATGAGCAAGATGATGACGGTTGAGCTATCGATGTACGGAATCGCCGAGGTACTGCATTGGTGTCACGACCGCAATAAGGGCCGCGTCCCCGGGGTGGATACCGCAGGCTTCGATAAGATGAAGGCGCTCTTGGCTGAGAAGCCTCAGTCAGGCGATTATTTTACCCTCGATCAGTTTTGGAAGAAGCGAGTCGCATTGGACCTGACCGAAGATGAAGTGGCAACGATCGATCGCTGTCTCTACGATATCCCCAATTTCGATAGTGAGCCTCTCCCGCAAATTCGACATAAATTTTGGCCGCAACAGGCGGCTGCCCACTGAAGAGTAGGGGCCGTCCTCAAACGGCCCCTGCCTCTACCCCATTGCAATGATCCTGTACGATCGGCCCATACACAGCGAGAGCGCTGTGAAGAACTTTTTGCACTATTGTGCCATCTGCAGGGAGAAACGAGCTGGTGGGAATATCAATTTGGTGGGCGCGGAGTGGCCATGAGGCTCCGAACGAAGCTGGCAGACTTTTTCAGCATCCTGCCCGCTAGAGTGTCCCCTCTCCCTTAAGATACCGGCGAAAGCGGTCCATCAAGTCAGCGCCGAGTGTCCCACCTTCCGGCTTCTTCATGTCTGGATCGGCAAAATGTTCACGAATTTCCTGGAGGCGTTTCTCCGCCTGCTCATTCCCTTGCAGCCGCTTGATCTTCTCTAGCGCCGTATCGAAGGCCTCAAAAGTCAGATTGTTGTACCCGAACGAGCGAATCCGTTTGACGGCCTTCATCATGGCCTGATTCCGGAAAGTCGTGAGATGTTCCGAATCGACCTCCTTGAGCCCAAGCTTCCGCGCCCTACGCTCAGCGGCTTTACGAATTCCGCTGCGGACGAAATCCGGAGATGTCTGCAGCCGTTTCCATGCCTCATCGGTCCACGTGACTCGCTCCTGAGGTGCGTCCCACAATTGAAACAACACCGACTCATCGATCCGCGTGATACCTTTCTCTCGAGCCAAATCTTCAGTATCCCGCCTTAACATGTCGGTGACGAATTCGGCGGCGATCGGTGGCGACTGCTTCAATTTCTCATGCAGTTGAGCCAGCGCCCCCTCGCTCCATTCCAACGGAGGAATCGCGGCCTCCCGGAGATCACCCAGCGCCTCCACCTTTTCGAAGAGTTCGATATTCACCTCGAGATGACCCCGTTCTCTGGCGATCTCTTCGGCAATCTGCTTGATCATGTGGCGCATGAATTCCGGAACCGTATTCAGCCGTTCCTTGGCGGCGGCAGTCCAGGGAATGTGGCCTTGCGCCATCTGTTCCGCCGCATCGGCCATGCCGGACTCACCCCCCATGCCACCCATCATTTGGTTCTTGAACTGCTCGAGAAGATCCCCCGTAATCTCCGTGCAACCAAGTTCTCGAGCCTTCTTTTCGGCCAGACGACGAACCATTCCACGCAAAAATATCGGCGCCCGCGCTAGACGATTGGATGCTTCGTCCGTCCAACGGACCTCTATCCCAACCGCATCGTGAGAGTCTGGTGTGTTCATGACGAGGGTCCTACGATCACTGGTTCAGGAGCTCTTTCAATTCCTTGCCGGCCTTGAAAAATGGGACCTTCTTCGCAGGAACCGCTACGGTCGCGCCAGTCTTGGGGTTCCGCCCTTCCTTCATCCGGCGAGCCCGCAGCCGAAAACTGCCGAACCCACGGATCTCCGTCTTATCGCCGTTCTTCAATGAGTCACGCACACAATCGAAAATCGTATTGACGACGACTTCCGCCTGCCGCTTCGTCAAGGTCGTGATCTGTTCGGATACCCGCTCGATGATCTGAGCTTTTGTCATATTGGGCTTTCCTTTCGTGATGATGAATTGACCTCTACGCCAATCCGACTCGGCTAGAACGCCATGAGATACTTGAGTCCAACCCCGGAGTAAAAATCCAGCTTGGGAAAGAGCCCCGATATTCGTGATTCAATTAATTCTCTGATCGAAAACCGCCGGCGAGGCTCAATAACTTTCGGCTCGCCCTCGATGCCTGCCACATCCGCTGCAAGCTGAATGGCAGCTTCGAGATCCCCGAGTTCATCCACAAGCTTTGATGCTTTGGCTTGACGGCCCGTGAAAATTCGGCCATCCGCCAAGGCCTGCACAGCCGCCACGTCGAGCCCGCGCCCTTCCGCTACCGCCTCGATAAACTGCTGGTGGACATCGTCCATGACGGATTGGAGTAACGCCTGCTCTTCATCGCTCATCTTCCGCAGCGGCGATCCCACATCTTTAAATTTTCCACTTTTGATCACGACGCCTTCGACCCCAATCTTCTTGAGTAACCCTTCGACGTTAGCCATCTCCATGATGACCCCGATGCTCCCCGTCAATGTCCCTGAATTGGCCATGATCCGATCGGTCGCCACAGCAATATAGTAACCTCCCGATGCTGCCACCGTGCCCATTGAAGCAATCACCGTCTTGTTGCTCTTGTTACGAACCCGGTGGACCGCGTCATGGATTTCTTGCGACGGCACCACTCCGCCGCCGGGGCTGTCGATTCGCAAGACGATCGCCTTCACGGAAGGGTTGTCGGCAAATCGCTTTAATTCGCCGATTGTGGATTGCGCATCCACGATAACTCCTTCAATACGAATCAGCCCAACCCGGTCCCCCATCGAAAAGTCGGCGTCAGGGAAAAACAGGTTCATCAGAAAGAGCAGACCCAATCCGATGCCGAGCGCCCAGAGCGCTCGGCGCAGGATTCCTCGCTTGGCCGGTTTTTCTGCTGTACCGTCATTCATGATTCTTTTCACCCACAGCGTCGGAAGACACGAAGGTCACTCGGTTCATACTGAAACCCGATACATCGGACCTACTTATCGTCTTCGTCTTGGCCCCGCTTCCGGTTCTGCTTCGCAGCGCGACCCAAACTTTGGTCCAACGCTCCTTGCGTCGCGTGATATTCATCGACCGTCCGGCGGTCGGAATCCATTTGATGGTCGCGCAGACTCAGCGCGATCTTCCGTTCTTCACGATCAACCTTGATGATCTTCGCCGTCACTTCATCTTGCAGCTTGAACTTTTCTTCAAGCTTGGCCTGGGGATCAAGGCCCGTCTCGCTGATGTGAATCAACCCTTCGACGCCCCCATCCAATTCGACAAAAATACCGAAGTCGGCGACCTTGCTGACCTTTCCAACCGCCACATCTCCGACCGCATACCGGCTCGGAATCTCGTCATCCCAGGGATCACTCTTGAGCTGCTTATACCCGAGCGACAGCCGCTCCTTTTCCTTATCGATCCGCAGGACCACAGCCTCGACCTTCTGCCCCTTCTTGAAAAGTTCAGAGGGATGCTTGATATGCTTCGTCCACGACATGTCGGAAATGTGGATCAACCCATCGATACCCTCTTCAAGTCCGACAAAGGCGCCAAAGTCCGTGAGACTCTTCACCTTCCCCTCGATGCGTGTGCCGATAGCGTACTTCCCTTCCACCATGTCCCAGGGATTCGGCGCAGTCTGTTTCATCCCGAGGGAAATCTTCCTGCTGGCAGGATCCACGTTCAGCACCGCCGCTTCAACCTGATCCCCAATGGACACAACACGTGACGGGTGGCGCACCTCGTGCGTCCATGACATCACAGAAACATGTACCAGACCCTCGACACCCGGCTCGAGTTCAATGAATGCCCCGTAGTCAGTCAGGCTTACGACACGACCTCGAACACGGGTACCGATCGCGTACTTACTGGCCACGCCGGTCCAAGGATCGGCGCTCTTTTGTTTCAAGCCAAGTGAAATGCGTCCGGTCTCACGATCGTACTTGAGGACCGTCACTTCCACCTTGTCGCCGATGTTGAACATTTCAGACGGATGGCCGACACGGCCCCATGACATATCCGTGATATGGAGCAGCCCGTCAATGCCCCCGAGGTCGATGAACGCTCCATAGTCCGTGATGTTCTTCACCACGCCATGAATCAATTGCCCCTCTTTCAACGTAGAGAGGGTTGTTTTCCGTTTCGAGTCCCGCGTCTCTTCCAAAAGCACACGCCTGGACACGACGACATTGCCGCGCCGATGATTGATCTTGATAATCTTGAGAGGAAACGTGCGCCCAACCAACCCGTCAAGATCCCGCACGGGATGAAGGTCGATCTGCGAGCCAGGTAAAAAGGCTTTCACACCGATATCCACCATCATCCCACCCTTGATCCGCGCCACAATCTTGCCGTCGATACTTTTGCCGTCATTGAAGAGCTTCTCCAACTCTTCCCAAATCTTCATCTTGTCGGCTTTTTCTTTGGAGAGGACCAGATTGCCGTCGGCGTCTTCACACTCCTCGATATACACTTGAAGCCGATCGCCCACCTTGACGTTCTGAAGCTCTTCTGTGGTGAACTGATCGTTCGGAATCATCCCTTCGGACTTGTAGCCGATGTCCACGACCACCTTGTCTTTGGTCACGGCAACGACGCGGCCTTCCGTAATAGTGCCCTCTTCGAGGTTTTTGAACGTTTCCTCGTACAGAGCCGCTAAGGCCGCTCGGTCTAATTGCTGGTCACTCGATGGCGAAACCGTACTCATGGTATAGATCCTACTCTTCCGACTGGAGTCGGGTGCTGATGGTTATACACCGGCATTCACTCAGCCTTGCGAATGTCGGCATTGGACTGCTGGGTCGGAGACTCTACCCCGCCTAAGGAGGCAATACGATCCATTACAGTGCGACTCACGTTCTGATAAAACTGCTTCGCGTCCCCACCTTCCTCAATCCGAGGAAACGTGAGAGCCTCTCCATAGAACACGATCACGGGACGGAAGCGCGGCCACATGGTTCCCGACGGCAACACATCATACGTGCCCTTGAGATAAGCCGGAACCACAGAACATCCGGTTTGCGCAACAATCATCCCGATCCCCGGTTTGGGAGATTGTACCCGACCATCCTGGCTGCGACTGCCCTCGGGAAAAATCACCACAACCTTTCCTTCCTTGATTAGCGCGACCGCCTTACCAAATGCGTCACGGTCCAATCGGCCAATGCGTAGGGGAATCCATCCCAACCATTGACAGATCGCCTTCAGTCCTGGAACCGGGAAAAGGTCACTACGCCCAAGAAACCAAGCCCGTCGCCGCATCCCACAGCCCAGGAGAGGAATATCCAGATAACTGGCATGGTTCGCTGCAACGATGAACCCACCGGTCCGGGGAACCGCCCCGACGACTCGAAAGCGAAAACACAGCCAGCCGATGGTCCGTGAGAGGACCCACAAGATCCCGTAGACAACGAAACTCACAATTTGGCCGCAATCACAGCCATCATCTGGTCCACCACCTCCGCGATGGACAACGTTGAGGTATCAATGAGCCGAGCGTCTTCAGCGGGAACTAACGGAGCGATCAAGCGTGAACGGTCTCGCGTATCACGGTTTGTCAAATCGGCGTTCGTCTCTTCAAGCGCTCGGGAATGTCCCGCGGCAACGAGTTCTCGATGCCTGCGTTGTGCCCTGACGTTCGGATCTGCTTCGAGAAAAAACTTCACACCTGCCGAAGGAAACACCGTTGTTCCCATATCCCTCCCCTCAGCCACCACCGCTCCACCTTGTCCGATTTGCCGTTGAATAGGCAACAGCCACGCCCGGATCGCTGGAATGGCCGAGACAACCGATGCCGCTGCCGACACCGCCGGCATTCGGAGTTCACTGCTCACATCCCTGCCATTGACGAATATTGTTGCCGTTCCCTGCTGGAACTGCATGTGGAGTGACAGCGTGGGCAGCAGCGCGGTGACCGCCTCGGCATCGACCGGATCCAGACCAGCCTCGATGACGGCCCAAGCCGTTGCTCGATAGAGAGCGCCTGTGTCAAGGTACAAATACCCCAATCGAGAAGCCAACAACTTGGCTACGGTGCTCTTACCGACACCGGCCGGGCCATCGATTGCGACGATTAGCTGTCTTGCTCGTTTTTCCTCCGCAACACTTCCCAAACTGTGGCTCCTCGTTATAGCTGTCACCGGTGCTCAGTCAATAATTCCGCTAGTGTATGCTGAAACGCAGGAAATGATGTTTCAATGCAAGCCGTCTCGTCAATCACGGTTGGAGTCGAAGCGGTCAATCCCGCGATGGCCAGTGACATCGCCACCCGGTGATCTCCATGACTGCGGCCATGCGCAGCCTGCAATCGACCATTCTTCTCCGCCGTGCCAAGCCCACGCACCACCATCCCATCGGGCTTTTCCGTGATCTGCGCCCCCATCGCACACAGCTCTGCCGACACCGTCGCAATCCGATCGCTCTCTTTGACCCTCAACTCTTCGGCTCCGGAAATGACTGTCTCACCCTCTGCGACGGCAGCCGCAACACAGAGAATCGGAAACTCATCGATCGTTTGAGGGATCAAGTCGGTCCCTATCGTTACCCCGCGCAACCGAGCCGATTTTACTCGAATATCTGCAACCGGCTCCCCTGCCTCTTCATGCCGATTGAGTAATTGAATGTCCGCGCCCATTCTCGTCAGCACGTCCAACAAACCGGTCCTGGTCGGATTAATCCCCACCTGCTGAATCGTCACATCCGAACCAGAGACAATCGTCGCGCCCACGATGAAGAATGCGGCGGATGAGAAATCCCCCGGCACGACCAATTGTGGCGCCGCATTCCATCCAACCGACGGCCGGCCATCGACCATAAGAGTGGTCCCTTCCCGTCGAAACCCAATACGAAAAAACTGAAATAACCGCTCTGTATGATCCCGCGAAAGACGCGGCTCTGCGATGCGGGTCGTCCCTTCGGCGAACAAGGCCGCGAGCAACAAGGCCGACTTGATTTGCGCGCTCGCCACCGGAGAGGTGTACGTGATTGCACGGAGACGACTCCCCGTCACACCTAAAGGCGCAAGTTCACCGCCTTTGCGTCCGGCGATATTCGCCCCCATTTCCCGCAACGGTTTGACAATCCGCCCCATGGGGCGGCGACGAATCGACTCGTCGCCGGTCAGCACCGTGAAAAAATCTTGTCCGGCCAGCAGACCGGTCAGGAGACGAATGCCTGTTCCTGAGTTCCCGCAATCGATCGGCCCGTTCGGCTCAGTCAGACCCCAGAGTCCCTTGCCATGCACGCAGAGTTCTTCGTCCGACTCGTCGATGCGTATGCCCAGCGCCTGGAACGCGCGCATAGTATTCAGACAATCTTCGCCTCGGCAATAGCGTGCAACCCTGCTGACCCCGTTCGCCAACGCTGTCAGGATAATAGCGCGATGGGTGATCGACTTATCACCCGGGACAGAAATCGTTCCCTGCAAAGATCGGCCTGGTGTGATGGTCAACGACGCCATAGGTGTGCTACGTGGAGACGCGCGGTCGCGTGGAAAGTTTCTCCCGTTCCTGCTTTGCCCGCTCAAGTTCTTTTTCAATGCCTGCGGCATCGCCTACGCGAATGAGCTGCTTCAGTTGGCTCAGCGAGCGCTCATAGGCCTCAATGAACGTGACCACATTGTCACGGTTCCAGAGGAAAATATCCCGCCACATTTCAGGCGAACTGGCCGCAATCCTGGTCGTATCCCGCAACCCGCCGCCCGAGTGGCTTTCCAGATCGAGGGAGGGAATCTGTTGATCGCGAATCTCGGCCAGGGCATTCATCAAGGCAAACGCCGCCACATGAGGCAGATGACTGACTGCTCCAAGAGTTTTGTCATGCAGATGGACATCCATTGTGAGCACCACCGAGCCGGTTTCCTGCCACATCGCTCGGACCTGCTCAAGCGCCTGCGGATTCGTCGTTGTTGTCGGAGTGATAATACACCGCGCCCCCTTAAAGAGCTGATCCGATCCGGCGGCCACACCGGTCTTTTCTTTGCCGGCAATGGGATGGGCTCCCACAAAATGGACACCGGCCGGCATGGCTCGTTCAGCCTGCTCCACCAGCAAGCCCTTCACGCTTCCGACATCGGTCACAATCGCGCCTTGTTTCAAGCAGGATGCCCACTCAGTCAGATGCCGGTCATAGGTATCGACCGGTGTGGCTAACACAACCAGGTCGGCATCCCTCACTCCGTCTTTCGCGTCCACGACGTAGGAGTCGATCGCGCCAAGCTCGACCGCCGTTTTCAGGTTTTCGACACGCCGCCCGATCCCGACGACCTTTGATGCCAACCCCTTTCGGCGGAGAATCATGCCGAGCGATCCGCCGATCAATCCAACCCCGACAATCGCAACCTGATTCAAATGCCGCATCATGTCTCAAACTCGGCCAAGGCCACGCCTCAATCCTCAGTCCTTCAAGCACGGTCTTCCCGACTACACTTCCCGGCCGACCGCCACCGCAATCTTTCGCATGTCCTGCATCAGTTCCTTGAACTGACTCGGCTTAATAGATTCCTCACCGTCGCACAACGCGCATTCCGGATTCGAATGGACTTCGATCAGAATGCCGTCCGCCCCCGCGGCCACCGCAGCTTTCGACATCGGCGCCACCAGATTCCACTTGCCGGTCGCATGGCTGGGATCGACGATCACGGGCAAATGCGACAGCTCCTTTAAGGTCGGGACCGCGGCAAGGTCGAGTGTGTTGCGATATTGCGTCTCGAAAGTCCTGATCCCTCGCTCGCACAACATGACGTTCTGATTCCCGCGGGACATGATGTACTCCGCCGACAAGAGAAACTCCTTGATCGTCGCCGAAAGTCCCCGCTTCAACAGCACCGGCTTGTCGTAGGCTCCAACCTCCTTGAGCAGTTCAAAGTTCTGCATGTTGCGGGCGCCAATCTGGATGATGTCGGCTTTTTCGAGAAACAATTCGATGTCGCGGGTATCCAGAATCTCGCTGACCACCGGCAATCCGGTTTGTTTCTTCGCCTCAACCAGATAGTCCAATCCTTCACGCCCCAGCCCCTGAAAGGAGTACGGTGACGTGCGTGGCTTGTAGGCGCCACCGCGCAAAATGCTCGCTCCGGCCGCCTTGACCTCATGGGCAATACCGACCGTGATTTCGAGCCGTTCCACCGCGCAGGGCCCCGCCATGATAACCAGCCTGTTGCCGCCGATCTTCAGATTGTCCACATGGATGACTGTGCCTTCACGCTTAAACTCCCGGCTCACAAGCTTCCAAGGGGCAAGAATCGGCAAGACACTTTCAACGCCCGGCAACGCCGTGAGCGGCTGGTTATGGAGGACCCGGTCGTCGCCGATGACTCCAATAATCGTCCGTTCCTGACCGGTCGAGAGTTGCGATTTCAGTCCCAACTCGCGAAGCCGATCGATAATATGGTCGACTTCCCGTTCGCTTGCCTCTGGTTTTAATACGATGATCATAGTGCCCTCACCCTGCGCTTACTGCGGGATGGATCACCCGTTTGAGCGCAGCCAAGAATTCCCTGTTTTCTTCTTCCAGACCGATGGTCACTCGAACCATGGGCCCCTCGATGTGGCGAACGATGATGCCTTCCCTCAGGAGGGCATCGAATACCGCTCGACCGTTTTGCCCAACATCGACATACACAAAATTCGCTTCGCTGGGGATCGGGTTAAACCCGAGCGACGTGAGTCCCTTGACCATTTGCTCCATTCCGGCTGCATTCACTGCCCGACTCCGCGCCACATGCTCGTCGTCTCCAAGAGCGGCGAGCGCGGCGCGCTGCGCCAGGCTGTTGGCATTGAAGGGTGGTCGAACTCGATTCAAGAAATTGGTGATCTCCGCTGTCGTCACGCCATACCCAATTCGCAATCCAGCGAGGCCATAGATTTTCGAAAACGTCCGCAACACGATCGCGTTCCGCCCCTGTCTCACATAGGCCATGGAATCCGGAAACTGCTCACTCCTGACATACTCGAAATAGGCTTCATCGAACACGACCACGACATGTGCCGGCACGCGCGAGAGCAGCCGCTCGACTTCAGCGGATGACACCATCGTTCCGGTTGGATTATTGGGGTTACAGAGGAACAGGAGTCTCGTCCGGTCGGTGATGGCATCCGCCATCGCGTGAAGATCGTGCCGCCACTGCTTCAACGGGACAATGATGGGCGTTCCATGGGCTGCGGCAACCTCCATTTTGTATATCACGAAGGTCTGATCGGCCATGACCGCTTCATCACCCGGAGCCAAAAACGTCCGAGCGAGCAGCCCCAAGATTTCGTCCGATCCGTTCCCAAGAATGACTTGATCCGACGTCACCTTCCAACGATCTGCCAGAGCCTCTCGCAAGCGAAACGCTCCTCCGTCAGGATAGCGATGCAGGGTCGAGACTCCCTCGCTCAACGCGGCGAGCGCCTTCGGAGAGGAGCCTAACGGATTCTCGTTAGATGCCAGTTTAATGACGCGCGCAAGGCCCAGCTCCCGTTGCAGTTCCTCAATCGGTTTCCCAGGAACATAGGGATTCAATGAGGCAATATCTGGGTGAACCTTCAACGGCATGGCATCAACTGTGGGCTGGATAGGAGCCCAACACTTTCATGAAGAGACAGCGGCCTGTGATTTCTTCGATAGCTTTCTTCACCCTCTCTTCCTCCATATGCCCTTCGATATCGACGAAGAAAATGTACTCCCAGGCTTTTCGCCTGGAAGGACGAGATTCGATCTTGGTCATGCTCAGGCCATGGGAGGCAAAAGGCCTGAGGAGATCGTACAGGGCGCCGACTTTGTCTTTCACTGAGAGCATGAGTGACGTCTTATCTTTCCCTGTCCGCTCGGGCGGCTTCTGTGACAAGACAAGAAAGCGAGTCACATTGTTGATATTATCTTCAATACGGGCCTTAATGACCTTCAAGCCGTACAGCTGGGCAGCCAATTCCGATGCAATCGCCGAAACAGAGGGGTTTTCTACGCACAGTTCCGCTGCTCGTGCCGTGCTCGCCGCTTCCAATACAGGTACATCGGGCAAGTTAGTTTCCAACCAATTTCGGCATTGGGCAATGGCATGGGGATGAGAGTGGATCTGTTTCACCTCTTCCATCACGCCTGACTTCGACATCAAATGGTGGGACACCTCCTGGAGCACTTCTCCATAGATCAAGAGATTCGAATCAATGAACATGTCGAGCGTGTGGTTGACGACGCCTTCCGTTGTGTTTTCGATCGGGACCACGCCGAAATTGGCCCGCCCCCGCTCGACTTCGCTGAACACGTCCTTGATGCTATTGACCGGAATATATTGAGCAGACGATCCGAATTTCTGCATGCAGGCCATGTGAGTAAACGTCGCTCTGGGGCCGAGATAGGCCACCTTCTGAGGGCCCTCCAGAGAGAGGGAGGCGGACATGATTTCTCGATAGACAGGCCGAATCGCCTCAGATGGAAATGGCCCGGAGTTTTGTTGCACGAGACGCTCGATTATTGCCGCCTCCCGCGCTGAAGTATGGAGATTGGCGCCCGCATCCCGCTGTTTCTTGAGCTTGCCGATCTCGATGACGCTTTTGGACCGCACATTCAGCAGGCGCAAAATCTCGTCATCGATGCGATCGATCTCTTTCCGGTACTCGGAAAAGTCTCCTGACATGAACGGACCCCCTCCACCCGTGCCTCATAAGTTGGACGAACGTCCAGAGACAGCGCAGGTGTGAGTAAGTGTGCGATGATACAAGAGCCGATACCGAGAATGCAAGGAGACCCTCAACGTTTCATGAGCTTGCGTGAGGATCCCCACCCGCTTCAGTCTGTTAGTCAGAGGAACTTGATAGGGGGCAACCGTATCATGAGAAGAGGAGGGAAGTCGGTCTTTTGAAGTAATCGAAGGCCAACTTTGTCGCTTGGCGGCCACGGCCAGTTCGTTCGAGAAAGCCGGCCTGAATCAAATAGGGTTCATGGACATCTTCGAGGGTACTCTTGTCTTCCTGAACTGCAGCCGCTAGGGACTCCACCCCGACCGGCCCTCCGGCAAACTTGTCGATGATGGTCAGAAGAATCTGACGATCCATCTCATCGAACCCCGCCGTATCGACACCCAACCACGCAAGCGCATCCTGCGCAACAGCCTGGCTGACTCGCCCTTCTGCCTTCACCTGAGCATAGTCTCGCACCCGTTTAATAAGCCGATTGACGATACGAGGCGTTCCTCGAGCGCGACCGGCAATTTCTTTGGCCCCCTCGGAGTCAATCGGAATACCAAGCACGCCCGCCGAGCGTATTACGATAGTCTGCAGTTCCAGCGGAGAATAAAACTCCAGACGATGAACGAGGCCAAATCGGTCCCGAAGTGGAGAGGTCAACGCTCCGGCTCTAGTCGTCGCTCCTACCAGCGTAAACCGAGGGAGATCCAGTTTCACCGTTCTGGCTGCAGGCCCCTGACCGATCACGAGATCAAGCTGATAGTCCTCCATCGCTGGATAGAGCGCCTCTTCGACAGAGGCGGGAAGCCGGTGAATCTCGTCGATGAACAAGACATCGTGTTCTTGGAGATTCGTCAGAATGGCGGCCAAATCGCCCGCATGGGCCAAGACAAGACCGGAGGTCGAACGGAGCGCAGCTCCCATTTCACGAGCGATGATGTGTGCAATCGTTGTCTTTCCCAGCCCAGGGGGACCATAAAAGATCGTGTGATCGAGCGCTTCGTTCCGCTGTTTCGCCGCCTCGATACATATCTGCAGGGATTCTTTCATCCGCTCCTGGCCGACATACTCCTCCAATGTTTGCGGACGCAACACCGTCTCTATGTTCCGCTCTTCGTCCGTGATCTGCGTACTGACGACTCGCTCGGCCATCTTGAAAAACCTCTTTCGCTATACTCTTACTTCTTCTCCGGTGTCGGAAGGTACTTCGGTGGAGGCGGCAAGGCGCCCTGCCCGGGTGCCGGCGTACTACCACAGTTCGGCGGGCAGGTCAGACCACCTTTGGTCGGATCCGGAAGGTTCAGCTCCATCTTCTCCAGCTGACATTGGCTGACCCGCCCCCCATCCTTGCTTCCGCAGCGTGACGGCACAGACGAGTTACCGATTTCACGATACCCATCGGGACAGGAGCCGCAGACGGCCAGCAGATTCGCCCCCAGCGGGACGCACTGAACGAGTGTGGGGTCGCCATCCTTGCAAATCTCTTTGGACTCGGTCACGGCCGTGGTTGCATAGCCTTCAGGACAGCTCCCGCAAGTTTTGCGAATGCTTTTGGGCTCGCTCGACTCTTCAGCTTGCCCTGGCATGGCTCCCACCCCCGATAGGAGCACGACAAGTCCGATGCACAATTGAGCCTGGACTATTCGTTGAATCGATCTGGCCATCATGAATTACCCCCTTGCCAATTCTTTCAGAGATTCACGAATCATGTCTTTGAGCACCATAGGCTCCGCATTGGTTTTCTTGACCTGTTTCAGTGCGTCCTTCGCATCGTGCAAACGATAGCCCAAATTCACGAGCGCGGATAGGGCGTCGTCGAAGACCGCATCTTTTCCCTGTCCATGCACCTCGTTTGCCGCTATGAGGCCGGGATGGATTTTTTCGACTTTATCCTTGAGCTCCAACACCAGACGGCCTGCCGACTTGTTACCGATTCCCGGAACCGTCGTCAACTTCTCAACATCTCCAGACTGAATCGCCGATATCAATGCCGGTACCGGAAGGGCCGACAAGACGCTGAGCGCCAGCTTGGGTCCGACGCCGGACACACTGGTCAGCAACACAAATGCGTCTTTTTCCTGCGACGTCAGAAATCCGAAGAGCTGAATCGCGTCTTCGCGGACATGCGTATGAACGCTCAGCGAAATGCTATCACTGAGATTGGGCAACCCGTAGTAGGTGCTGAGGGGAATCAGAACTTCGTAGCCGACCCCATGCACATCGAGGACCAGATGGGTCGGCGCCTTGAAGGCCAATCGGCCTGTCAGTAAGGCGATCATGTGGTCTTACGCCATCGACAGACAAAGTACGGTCAGGCAGCGCACCTGCCACACACCTTATCCGGCGGCGGCGACTTTCTCCATTACCTCATCGGATATATCAAAGTTTGCATGAACCTTCTGGACATCGTCATGCTCATCCAAGGCTTCCATCAACTTAAGCATTTGTTCCGCCGCCTTCTCTTCTAATCTGATCGTGTTCTGTGGAACAGCGGTGACTTCCGCAAGCACGGTATCGATCTTCGCATCAGCGAGGGCTTTCTTGACCGCTTCAAAGTGGTGTGGATCCGTGACGACCTCGAAGCTTTTATCCCCGACCTTCACATCCTCCGCTCCTGCATCGAGAGCGAGAGACAGCAGCGTATCTTCATCGACTTTGCCCTTCTCGATCGTCAAGAGTCCTTTTTTGTGAAACTGCCAGGACACAGCCCCGGCTTCCGCCATATTGCCATGGTTCTTCGTGAGAAGATTTCGTAGCTCGGCAACGGTGCGATTCCTGTTATCGCTCGTGATTTCCATCAAGATGCCCGTCCCGCCCGGCCCATATCCTTCCAAAGTGAACTCTTCATAAGCCACACCTGGTAATTCTCCCGTGCCACGCTGAATGGCTTTTTTCAGCGTATCGCCGGGCATGTTGGCCTCTTTGGCCTTCAAGATGGCGAGTCTAAGCCGAGGGTTACCGTCCGGGTCGGCTCCTGAACGGGCCGCAATCGACACCTCGCGGATAATTCTGGTGAAAATCTTCCCACGCTTGGCGTCCTGAGCCCCTTTATGCCGTTTAACCGTTGCCCAATGGCTATGTCCACCCATAATCACTCCATGCAGCGGACTTGAGAAAGCCAGCTGTACAATAAATAAGCCTCTCACAGAGGCGTCGTACTCGTAGCACAGGGTTTGGAAAGGTGTCAATTATGCCGGGGGCGATACCGCAACCGGATCGATTATTCGGAATAGATCATCAACTGTATTCCGATAATCACGATCAAGACGGGCCAGAGCAATTCCCACTTAGAAGATTGTGCATGCGACGGGGAGCTGAACCAGTTGGACAGCAGTTTTGAGGAACCAGCTGTCACCGCCATCGTACCCATAATCGCATGGTCCATCGCGATCTTGTGAGCCGAGGGATGTCCTCCATGCGAATGGGCGAACAACATCAGTCCCCCAATTATGGCAAACAGAGGCAACGGTGCCATCCAGGCCGCATGACGGATCTGCCCAAGCCTGCGAAGCAACTCAGTGATTCCGACCGTCAACGACAAGAGCCCATAACTCTTATGCTGAAAGATTTCCGGATCACTGCCGAAAAAAGTCTGAATGAAACTCAGCGATCCGATCGGCCAGGCGTTATGATCGCTCCAGATAAGGAGAAAGGAGCCTGAGGCGAATAAGGCTCCCGGCAGAAGAAACCTGGTCCAAGCCCAGAATGATATCGCCAGGGCTTGGCGCAACTCACTGAGTCCAATGATGAGCACCAACATGCCGGTGAGGTGATGATTGAACTCAGAATAGGCAATACCCGCAATGGACCCTTCCCATCCGGCCAGGCCGTCTACAGCCCCATGACGTTCATGGTCGGTACGGACCTCTTCATGCACCGGCGCTTGACTATCCTGATCATGCTGCGCCCATAGCGATCCGGCTGACAGGAGCACACAGACCAGGACGATGATTCCCACCCAGCGTTTTCCGCTCAATCCCTGTCGCATGTGCCACCACGACTGTTGCATAATAGAAAGGCCCGTCCAGTGAACTGGACAGGCCTCTGTGCGATCATCACATTCTCTGTTTTCGACTTACCTGCTTACATGAACTTCATAAACTTATCTTTTGTCTCGTCCATCACTTGAGCCGTAATGGTCGCCATCCCTCGTTCCTTCGCCACACGCTCGACCTCTTTGCGGGCCATGGGGCGAATGAAGTCCGGGATATTTTCAAGGCGCTTCTCCGCCTCAGGAGTCCAGGCGATTCCGTTGCTCGAATCATTCTTGGAATCATCCATGACTTGTAATGTGATGTTCTTGTATCCCTGCTTGCGAGCAAATGCCTCTACGCTGCTCTGCACCATCGGCTTGACGAACGAAGGAAGCCGGTCGAGCTTTTCCTTCGCATCGGGCGACCAAGCAAACTCCGTAGTCGCTGCTCCGACACTGCCGGGTTTACCGCCGGCCGTGAGCCCCATTTCAGCGACCATTGCGGAGAAGGGACAGCCGCTGCTGGACTTCTCTCCAGGCTTAGCTGCCGGTGCAGCCGTCGCTGCTGCGACCGCCGGCTGACCACCTTGAATCTTCTCGTTCAAATACGCCGCCATCTGGCCAGCGCCTGCGACTGCTTCGTCTTTCAGCGTACCCCGCGTCATCTCAAAAGGCTCGGCCTCAACAGTACGCCCACCCAGCTTCACCCCGAGAGAACTGACCATCTGAGTTTCGCCTGGATTCGTCACCATCGAGAACTTGGCATTGCAAGACGGACAGCCGAAGAACACGCCGAGCGTGCCCTCCCCAGGCTTCTCCACCTTCTCAAAGTTCATGTAGGTTTCACAGTTGAGGCACACAAATTTCATGGCATCTCCTCTTTGGTACGTGACATTACAGCTTATCGGCGAGCACCTTCTTGTAATCGATGAGCGTCCTGATGCGCCCGGCAATTTCCTGGTAGCGTTGAATCGTTGGATAGGTTTCGTCGAGCAATGGCTCTCCCTTATCGAACGTGCGCGCGAGTTTCCGGTCGAATGGAATCCGTCCGAGCAACGGTAAATCCAGCATCTCACACATCGCCTCGGTATTGCCTTCGAACAACTCGTTCACTTCACCACAGGAAGGACAGCGATACTCACTCATATTTTCGACCATGCCCATGACCTTGATACCTATGTCGCGGGCATAGGTGACCGACTTCTGCACCACATCCGATGCCACTTCCGATGGCGTCGTGACGACAATTGCTCCTGCCAGGTCAGGAATAAACCCGGCAATGACCGGCGGCTTGTCCGCCGCGGCCCCCGGAGGGAGATCGACCAGCAGATAATCGAGCTCACCCCAGACGACATCGGCCAGGAATTCTCGAATGACATTCATTTCCATCAACCCTAACCAGACCGGGCTGACATCCATCGGCCCCTTCCAACGAACCGGCGAGGCAGCATCCAAGAAGAAGTCCATCGACGCGACTTTCACCCCCAGCGGCCCGACTGGGGGAATCGCTCCCTCAGACGTCATCGTCAACGACTGACCGTGCAAACCCAACATGCGAGGCACACAGGGCCCGTTCAGATCCACATCTAAAAGCCCGACCTTCGCTCCTTGGCGCGCAAAGGCCAACGCCAAATTGACCGTAGTCATGCTTTTACCTACGCCACCTTTACCGCTCATGACCACCAGCTTGTGCTTGATGCCGGCCATGCGAGCATGGACCTGTTTAGTATTTTCTGAAATCTGTGCGAGCACTTTGGCATCGTCTGAATACTTCAAATTGCGAAGAATGGCCTTCAGATCTTTTTCAACCGCCATAACGGAAACTCCTCGCTAACTTGGCGAATACACAGAGGATGACCGTAACACAGGGATTTCCGGGGAGTCAAACTCCACACATCCAGAGGACAGAAAAGGGGACAGGCTACTTTTCAATACCGCTCATTGTTGTCTGGCCCCTTGAAAAGTAGCCTGTCCCCTTTTCTTCTTCCCAACTCATCGTGACCAGCAATATGCTCGTTACGCTTTTCGATAACTTGCCTTAGAGGGTCGTCGTTCATGAGCGCTAACGTGTCGTTAATCGGCGGGCCGCTCGCGGCCCGTACGCGGTAAACGGAGGGTTGGGCGACGTGGCGTTTACGTGGGCACCTCTAGCAACTCGCAGAGAACGACACGAACCCAAGCATTTCCTCTACTCCTTCCACAGCGCTCTCCGGTGCCGCGAGCTGGCCGCTTCCAAAGCCCCTGCTGCGTAGTATGTAACGCACTTTTTGTTTCATCGTGGGGCGTTTGGCATCTGGCTCCGCCTTGTATCCAGGCATTCCCTCGACTTCCTTATCAGGTGCCAGAGTATCAAGCGTTTCTCGAAGAGCCTCTCGTAAATCGGTAGCTGGCCCTCTATAAGAGAGCCGACTGTCCGACTCAAGATCGTGCAACGCCTGCGAATAGGATAATGCTGCCGCGGGACAGATGTCCTGAAGTGACTCAATGATCAAAACGTCAGTCGTTGTACGAGTCTCGGCAGATTGCCTAGCGCCCCGACTTAATCCGGCCCCTTCAAGCCGGACCAAAATCGTCTTCGCGGACTTCAACAGGCGAAGGCACTTATCCTTTGATGCGTTCTTTCTCGACAGAGCATGAAGCTCTTGAAATATGGTATCGGCCTCGCGCAGTTCCGCATCGACGTCCTCAATGCCAGAAACTTCCGGGCGCACTTGGTCGAAGTAACGAGTCGCGAGGGAGTGCAGATGCTCGCGAATTGCCGCCGAGAAGATTTGCGCTCCATTTACGCTTTTAATCTCTCGCCGAGCCTGATCGAGATCAGGTAACGTCGCTGCAATTGCCCGGTTCATGCGGCTTATGCCTATTCTTTCCCGGGCATGCTATGTGTGACCAAGTTATAGCCGACTCTCGTTAAACTGTATTCACCCCGCTTCGCAGATTCGAAATAGCCGGACCGTTTGCAGTCAACGAGTAATTGCTCCAATTTCTCAGGGAGCTTGTATCCCGCCTGCTTAAAGTATTTTTCCAGATCGGCTGTCGTGATGCTGTCCTTTCGCTCATTAGTCGGGGCGTGATCAAGCAAGTAGTACGCCACTAAACAAGCCATTTGTCGGGCAGAGTTTGGTTTCTTCTCATCCTTCAACCTGCGAATATCGAGAGCATGTTCAGCGGATCTTGGCGGATGAGCAGGAGCCGGATCAGGAACCTTCCCGGGCGAAGACCCATGCGCGTCGTGTCTAGTAGGCGATGGCGCGGGATGGCTAACTCCAAGATCAATTTGAAGGTGTGAGCAGACGGTTCCGAGGATTGCCTTTCGATCTTTGTCGTCGAAAGAGCCAAGCGCCTCGATAATTTGGTCGATCGCTTTGCCCAGGGTGAGTTTTGGTTCGGTCATGTGTTATCTCCAAATACTCGTTCGCGCTCTAATCGCTGCCCAACAATGTTTAGGCGGATCCGCATAACAGCACCTCAGTAAAGGGGTTCAAAGTCCATCCAGCTGACTGCGAACGCCCACAGTTGAGGACATGAGTATAGATCATCATCGTCGTCCTCACTAAGGGGTGGGCGGGATGATCCCAACTGCGCGCGTCGAACGAGCACATTCCTATCGTGCGCGTTCCGCGAGCAAGGGGATCGTCCCAGCTACCCCTCGCCCCCTTTTTCAGCATCCGACTAGATCGAATACTGGAAGATCGGCTTCGCCCCGATCGCCTGAGCCAGCACTCCCCGGCGTTTGAGCTCCTCAAGAATTCTGCGGGTAGCCGCATCAAAGTCTGCCGGGCCTGACAGCACGATATCCGTATTGGGTGGGACTTCTTCTGGTGCCTTGCTCATGTGAACAGCGATAATTGGAACCGGATGGACAAGCGTCCGAATAGCCTGTGCCGCTTCGACATAGGCCATACCGAAAGGATTGGTCGTCGAGACGACGATCAACCCGGTATCGACAAGCAACCTTGCCACTTCTCCATAGCGGCGAGCCATCTCGGTCGCTTGGCCTCGCTCTCCCTCGGAAAGATCTGCATCTAGCCCGCGGCGGAGATTCTCTCCGTCAAGCAAGTACGCATGGCGACCGTCCGCCACAAGTCTGGCTTCGATAGTTTTGGCCAGAAAGGACTTCCCCGTATGCCGTCCACCGGTCACCAACACAATGGCGGCCCGGTGGCCATACTGTTGTGCACGATCCTCAACGCCGACCTCACCCTTCACCCAGGCAAAATCGCGCTGCCGAGCTTCTTCACGGAGAAACTCCTGATCGTCATGGACCATTTCTGTCACAATACCGCCGCCGGCAATGTCATACTCGTCCACGAGGACAAAACGGCCCGTCGATTCAAACGAGGCCGAGAGATCGAATGCAACCGGTGTTTTGGTCCGAATGGTCAATTCAGCGACCTGATTTTTATTCACCACATTGCTGCCTTGCTGCTGAGCCAGATCCATCGTGTCGATGATCCGGTGAATGGTCGCCACTTCACAATCCATTTCCTTGGTCGCCACTCGGAGCTGATAGCGCCGCCCGCGCTCCAATGGCTTCCGGCCCAACCAGAACACATTCGCGCGCAAGGCCGTCGACACCAGAGGCAGTTCACCTTGATGCGAGGCGATCTCTCCCCGCTCCACAAAAATCTGTTCATCGAGCGTCACACCGACTGATTGGCCAGCCTGGCCTTCTGTCGGTGGAGGATCGACGTTGAACGCTTCAATGGACTTGACCGTCGCCCGTTTGTTCGACGGTGAAAAGACGAGAGAATCGCCGACCTTCACACACCCGGCTGTGACCCGCCCTGTAATAATGCGGCGGGCATCGAATTTATACACGTCTTGAATAGGCAGTCGAAGCGGCTGTTCAGATCGCCCCGGTTCCTTCCTGAAGGCACTCAGCGCATCCAACACCGTCGGCCCGCTATACCACGGCATCGTCTCGCTCCGGTTGGCGATATTATCTCCGAGCTTGGCACTCACCGGAATGATCTGCTGGGGAACCGCCTTGAACTGCCCAAGGAACTCCCGATATTCTTTTTCGATCCCATCGAACACATCCTGCCGATAACCGACTAGATCCATCTTGTTCACGACGACGGCAAACTGGCGTACGCCCAGGAGCGACAAGAGATAGCCATGCTTCTTGGACTGCTCTTTCACACCCTCCAACGCATCGATTAACAGCAATGCGCCTTCGGCCCGAGCCGCCCCGGAGATCATGTTCTTGAGAAACTCCTTGTGCCCCGGCGCATCGATGATGATGTAGTGCCGGCCCTTCCAGCCGAAGAACGTCCGGGCCGTATCGATGGTAATGCCCTGCTCCTGCTCTTCGAGAAAGGCATCGAACAGGAAGGCGTACTCGAATTCCTTCCCCTGCTGCCGGCAGATAGCCTGAACCTTTTCAAGCTTGCCATCCGGCAACGATCCCGTATCGGCATAGAGACGTCCCAGCAGAGTGGATTTCCCATGGTCCACATGCCCGACGATGACGATGTTCAAATTGTCAGATGGCTTTGAAACTGTTTCTGCCATTTTCAGACTCCAGAATGTTCAAACAGGCAGCCCAGCAAGGCCGCAGGGGAGGAAAAACCGGAGGCGTACTCTCCTAGGTACGTCGAGGATTTTTCCGACCCGAGAACGCCGCTGGATGCCTGTTTCAACATTCTGCCGTTACATGTACCCGTCTTTTCGGAGGAGCTCCATCCCCCGCCCTTCATCCTGCGCACGGCCAGATCGCTCCGCCACCGTGGTATGGCGCAACTCGTCAATGATGTCGTCCACGGACTTAGCCGTCGATTTGATCGGCGTTGTACAGGGCGCACAGCCGAGGCTGCGATAGCGGGTTCCGTCCCCTTTGTCGAGATAGAGATCCATAAAGGGGATGTTCTCGATCTTGATATATTCCCAAATATTGATTTCCGTCCAATCCAGCAGCGGGTGGATCCGAATGTGGGTTCCCGGAGGAAAGGTCGTTTTGAATTGATCCCAGAGTTCCGGCGGCTGATCGCGAAAGTCCCAATCGCCATGTTTGTCACGGGGAGAGAAATAGCGCTCCTTGGCTCTCGTCCCTTCCTCGTCTGCCCGTACACCGAGAATGATGCCGGTATAGCCCTTTTGTTCGATCAGTTGCTTGAGCCCATTCGTTTTCAAAGCCGTGCAACAAGTCACGCGGCCCAGTGTATGATTCATCCCGGCCGCGAGCGCCTCCTTGTTTTGTCCCACCACCAGCTTGAGCCCCCACTCGCGAGCGACGCGATCTCGGTATTCGATCATGGCGGGAATTTTGTAACTCGTGTCGACATGCAGGAGCGGGAATGGGACATGGCCGAAAAAGGCCTTCCGGGCAAGCCACAGCAGCACGGTCGAATCCTTCCCCATCGACCACAGCATGGCCAGATTGTCGAAATGTTTATAGGCTTCACGGAGAATATAGACGCTCTGGTCTTCTAATTGACGAAGGTGTTGCACGAACTCGATCCTCTCAATGTACGCGGCCTGTTACACCGATCCCCACCGGCTCCTGGATCAACTCTTCCAGCTTGCGTGCTGCGGCCCCCTCTTCAAGCGCTCGGCGTGCCAATGGTATGCATGACGCCCAAGTCGTCCCTTTGCCTGCGGCATACAGGATCAATGCGGCATTCATCAAGACCCAGTTGTAGGGTCCGCCCTGCACGTGATTGTGGAGAATCCGCCGGAGCAGATCCGCTTCCTTCTCTCGCTGGTTCGATGGGAAACCGGCCATGTCTCGTTGCATGCCCAGTGGTAAGTCGACATCTTTCGACGCAAATGAGAGGGGAGTAATCTTTTCATCTCGCAATTCCAGCACTCTGGTGAGGCCAGCCACCGAAAGTTCCGGATCCCCTTCAACGCCACTGACTACTAAGGCTCGCGGGCAAGCCAGCATTCTTAACACTTCTGCCGTCTTTTCAAAATGGGGTGGATGGGATAGGCCAACGACTTGCGACAACGCACGGGCCGGGTTCAAAAGCCTCGCAATCGGATGAAAGACGTTCCGTGCTCCCAACTCTTGGCGCATTTCTAAAAAGCGATAGACCGGAGGGTGATAAAGGGCGATGTCGAGATAGGCAAATCCGTGTTGCACCACTGCTTCTGCCGCCGTTTTCGGTTCCATCTCAACCGGCAGGCCCAAGGCCTTAAGCACCCCGGCATTCCCCGCTCGACCGGGAATCCCGTCATACCCATGCATCAAGACCGACGCGCCTGCCGATGCTGCCACAATGGCAGCGGCAGTAAGGGCATGGAAGGTGTCCTGTTTCCCCGCATAGCTCGGCAGATCCACGACGCCGAGTTCTCGTGGGACGGGCACGGGCGGCACATAAGAACGGACGGTCGCGGTCATCGAAGCCAGTTCGGTGACGGACTCCATCTTGATCCGCATGGCCATGAGAAAGGCCCCTGCCTGCGCAGGCGTAGCCTCTCCTTCGATGAGCGACTTCATCGCTTGTTTCGCTTCGTCCCAGGTGAGATCCTTGGCGGCTCGAGGCCCCTTTGCAATTTTGGCGATTAAATCCTGCATCGACATCATGAAGCCTTGTGCAACCCGCATTCCGTCTTCGCAAAGTTTTTCCACCGTCCCGCGCGAATATCTTCGCCCGGCATTACCGGGCTGGTGCAATGGGTACAGCCGATACTGGGATAGTTGCGGTCATGCAATTCGTTGTAGGGCACTTCATAGACACGAATGTAGGTCCAGACATCTTCCCACGTCCACTTCGCGAGCGGATTGATTTTCGCCAACTGAAATTTTTGGTCCCACTCGATTAGCTTTGCGCCGGCTCTCGCTGGAGATTGATCTCTTCTGATCCCGGTGATCCATGCGTCGAATCCCTTGAGCACTCGGGTGAGCGGCTCCACTTTGCGCAAGTCGCAACAATGATCGGGCTGGCGCGCCCACAGAGCCTCGCCATGCTGAGCCGCCTGTTGCTCCGGCGTGAGCAACGACTTCACCTGGATGACCTGCTCTGGCTTAAGCTGATATCGCTCAATCACACGATCGCGCGCGGCATAGGTCTCGGAAAAGAGAAACTCCGTGTCGAGATAGAAGAGCGGCACAGAGGGATCGATGCGGTGGATCATATCCACGAGCACGACGTCCTCCGCCCCGAAACTGCAGGCGAGCACAATCTTCGGCGCATACCGTTCGATCGCCTCCGCCAGTACCTCTTGCGGCTGCTTCGTCTCGAACGATTCGCCCCAGGCCTTCCATTCTTCTGGTGAGAGGTTTGCCATTAGGTTCTTTCTACTTTCACTTACACTTCAAGCGGCGAGAGGGATGATTTCCGACTGCGCGCGACTTTCTCACCCTCCCACCCACTGGCACGCCGAGACGTGCCAGTGACCCGGGCGAGGGCCTTCCAATCCT